>OGEW01000712.1_pt1 | contig 10342 bp, 9 predicted proteins | sample 1570781 | NCBI WGS metagenome assembly OGEW01 (sample SAMEA2582047, study PRJEB24529) | metagenome | biome: Human gut stool | place: China | collected 2011 | reverse complement strand
TGACCAGCGGGTTGATTTCGATCAACGCCAGGTCGCGCTCCAGGAGCAGATTACTCACGGAGCCTTTGATACTCCGGAGTTGAAAGAAGCATGGAAGGATAAATCTTTGCATACGATGTATATCGGTGAGATAATGAATGTGTGGGTCAAATAAAGCAATTAATTATTGATAAGTATCCATTCTGAATTATCAATTAAAGCAGTATCTTTGCACGCAAAAACCAAGTGAACGGAATGAGCGTGCAAAGATATTTTATTTATTTAGCCTATGATGGCACCCATTATCATGGATGGCAGATTCAGCCTAACGGAATCAGTATACAAGAATGTCTGATGAAGGCACTTGCCACCTTTCTGAGGAAAGATACGGAAGTGATTGGGGCGGGACGGACCGATGCCGGGGTACATGCGTCTCTGATGGTTGCCCACTTCGACTACGAAGGTGAACCTTTGGATGTGGATAAAGTAGCTGAGAAGCTGAATCGTCTTTTGCCGCAGGATATTTCGGTCTATAAGGTCTGTCGGAGAAATCCTTATTCTTAGCCCAACGACCTTTATGCACTTCTTCAGAGTGGTGTTGCACTTGTTGAGTGATGTTCAGGATATGCGCAAATACCATTTGAGCAACGGAAGCGGTGCTGTATGAAGGAATATTAGTAACGACGATTCCCCGTTCTTTTGCAGCAGCTGTGTCTACCACATTGTATCCGGTAGCCAACACACCGATATATTTCAGTTCGGGCAGTGCAGCCATGTGGTCTGCATTGATGATTACCTTGTTAGTCAGAATTGCTTCTGCACCGGCTGCACGTTCTAATACCTCTTCCGGAGCTGTACGATCATAAATTGTACATTCTCCAAGCACCTTCATACCTTCCCAGGATAAATCTCCGGGATTGGCGGCATAGCCGTCTAAAACTACAATCTTCATTTCAATTTCAATATTATTAATATGTTATAATGTTTCCTACTGCTTTATTGTGCTTTTAGCTTCTCTTACAGAAGGGAGTGACTTATTTTACGAACACTTATTTCTTAAATTTGTCTCCCCACAACTGTATCATTCGCTCGGCATGTTTCTGTTCTGCCGGATTGTTTTGCGGTTGCCATATTCGTTTGTCTTTCAGCTCGTCCGGAAGAAATTGCTGTTTGACAAAGTTACCTTCATAGCTGTGTGCATATTTATATTCCTGTCCGTAGCCCAGTTGCTTCATCAGTTTAGTCGGAGCATTGCGCAGATGTAAGGGGACGGGCAGATTGCCGGTTGAACGGACTAGCTCCAGTGCATCGTTAATCGCACTGTATGCCGAATTACTTTTTGGACTGGTAGCCAGATAAATCGTTGTTTCAGCCAAAGGAATCCGTCCTTCGGGCCAACCGATTTTCATCAATGTATCAAAGCACGCATTAGCGAGAAGCAATGCATTCGGGTTTGCCAGACCAATATCCTCGGCAGCCGAGATCACCAGTCGGCGGGCAATGAAAGCCGGATCTTCGCCTCCTTCCACCATACGGGCAAGCCAGTAGATCGCTCCGTCAGGATCGCTACCGCGGATAGACTTGATGAAAGCCGAGATAATGTCATAATGCATCTCTCCATCCTTGTCATAAGCCAGTGGATTCTGTTGCAAGCGTTCGGTCACCATTTCATCGGTGATGACAACTGTTTCCTCCGTCTCCGATTGCACAACAAGTTCCAATATATTAAGCAGCTTGCGGGCATCTCCACCGGAGAAGCGCAACATAGCTGTTGTTTCTTTCAATTCAATTTTTCGTTCCTTCAGTATGGCATCTGTGGTGATGGCACGTTGCAGAAGTTCCAGCAAATCTTCTTTTTCCAAAGATTTGAGTACATAAAGCTGGCAACGGGATAGGAGAGGGCGGATGACCTCAAACGACGGATTCTCCGTTGTTGCGCCAATCAGCGTGACTGTTCCGTTCTCTACCGCTCCCAACAGAGAGTCCTGCTGCGACTTGCTGAACCGATGGATTTCATCGATAAACAAAATCGGGCTGGACTGCGAAAAGAAACGGTTGCTCTTGGCACGGTCTATCACTTCGCGCACATCCTTCACACCCGAAGTTACAGCGCTCAAAGTATAGAAAGGCGTTTCCAGTTTGTTGGCAATGATCTGTGCAAGAGTTGTTTTACCTACTCCGGGAGGTCCCCAGAGAATAAAAGAAGAGATGCGTCCTGCGTCAATCATCTTCCGCAAGATGGCTCCCGGTCCAACTAAGTGTTTCTGACCGATATATTCATCCAAAGTTTTTGGCCGTAACCGTTCTGCTAAAGGTTGCATAATTTTTTAGAATACCATTAATACCATGAAACGAATACCGTTTTTGTTGATACCCGGATTATCACGATAAGTGAAACGATGTACATATTCAACATGCAGCAACTTGAAAATGTTGTAGATACCTACACTTCCTTCAATATAAGGCACTTTCGGGTCCATCACGAAACTGGTGAACTTACCGTCGCGTGTCGGGAAACGGAACAAATCGGGATTGTTGCTCTTAAACGGATTATTCTTATCCGTCAATGTTCCCCACAAAGCACGTACGCGGAACATTTCCCTCCATTTCAAGTTCTTGATAAGAGGAATACGGTTGAATAGTTTTCCATTCATATCATAAGATAATGACATGGAAGCGTAACGGTCGTTCAGGAATTCCATGTTATTAATCAAGTTGAACGTTTCGCGCTGGGTGATGTAGGACAAGTTAGCTTCCGGCAAGATCAACAACGGGAAAGGAACCGTGTTCCATTCTGCGCCTGCTTTCACGCTACAATCAATCTTTCCCCAGGAAGCGGGGAGCCAGAAACGTTTCCATACACTTGCTTCCGTACGGTTAAAACTATAATCTCCACCTAGTACTCCTTTGAAACCCATGGCATGAGTCAGGGTAAAGATAGGAGCATCCAGCGATACAGGTACGCGGCGTTGTTTGGAGTTGACAAATGATTCGCCCGGAGCATAACGTAGTGTCAGACTTGCTTCCGAAGTCGTGACATCATGCACACGGGTTTGCGCGGCATCATTGCGCAGATATTCCAGTTTGCCGGTAGGCTCGTCGTTACGATGGCGCAGCATGGCTTTCACTCCGAATCCTGTCAGCGTTTCAAGTTCATAATTAATGGTGGCATCGCGCATATACGACATCTGGTCTACTGTCGTTGTTTTTAATGAAAGGAAAATGTTATCTTTATCTGTAAATAGGAATTTATCCATCGGAGACATTACGTCATAACTGTACGAAGCCGAAAGATAATGTTTCGGGAATTCCCAGACAACATAATCGCGTTTATTGAACGAATAAGTCACCGTACCGCTATATTTCCAGCGTTCGTCTTTCAGACCGTAAGCTCCGTATCCGTTCAAGAACCAGTGTTTATGGAAATGAGCTGTTGTCATGCCGCTTAACCGGAAACGGGTACCATCAATGTAGTTGCTCGAAATCATGGTGTTGATAGGACCGATATCCACTTTGCTCGGATGGCCTTTGCTTCCTGTTTCCACAAAGTTTTCGATCAGCGCTTTCGCTCCGAAGATGATGTATTTGAATCCCGGTATCTGTTCGAGGCGGTTAACGAATACATCCATCGAACTTTCTTTCTTCGTCAGCGGTACTTGACGAACACTCGCCCAATACTCATCGCTTTTCGAAAGCATATCCGCTTCTTTTATCACGCTGCCTTTCAATCGGAACAGTCGTTGTTCGATAGGATCGAATTTATAATTACTATATTTCGTAGTTCGTTCCACCTGCAATCCGCCTGCTGTTTTGTTGGAATTCCAGGACAGGTCTACGGTCATGTCATCATCCGCCAATACCCAGTTTCCGTTAGGGAGTTGCTCGTATTGTTGCACGATGTCCATACGGTTGACGAAGTTTACTCCGGTCTTTTTAGGCAGGTTCATCGTACATTTCTGAACGGCATAAGTAGAATCGTTCAATACATACAGATGTCCAGTGAATCCGAAGTCCTGCGAGTTTTGCGGAACAAAAGTAAGGTGGACACATTCGCGCTTGTTTACCATCAATGTGTCCATCAGATAATATTTATAAAATGAGATGGCATTGTTACCGATCGGACTGACGAAACGCTGCTGGAGCAATCGGATATCGTCGTCGTAGATATTGATGTCGGCAAATACGTCTTTCAATACAGTGCCGAGCATATCTCCCGTAGAGAAAAATTCTTCTATACCATTGGAATTCTTTCCTTTGATAATCGTTTTCTTGTTTTCGGGATTTTTGCGGTAGATGGTTTGCGAGGACGTTTCCTGTACGGAAATAGGGAGAATCAACTTATTGGTTGTTTCCGACACTTCCACCTGATCTCTTAAGAATGAATATTTCTTGTAGATACCTTTTTCGAGCTTTTCCGGTGTGAGGTCGTTGATGGACATTTTCATCTTCTCGTACTTGTCGTACTGATAGTAATCGTTCACTTCGAGGACTTGTGCCTTTTTGTGTTCGATTACCTTCTTCATGAATTCCACTGCCGGATTGTTCTTGCGGGAATATTTCTCCTTTTGAGGTTTCACGACAACTTCGTTCAGGAGCACATTATCCGGAGCTAACTTAACGTTCACTGTCTGATTGTTGGAACCGACTCGAACCGTTTTACTGATATAACCTACAGCGGAGAACACCAGTGTTCCTCCGTTTCTGCGGGCTTCAAGACTGTATTCTCCGTCAATATTGGTGATAGTACCCATATCTCTCTTTTCTTGGTAGTAAACAGAGATATACATCAATGGCTCGTGGGTAACCGAATCAGTGACTACCCCTTTAATTTGCTGCGCAAAAGCATTGGAAGCTACCAATACGAGTAAGAACAGTATAAGTATTTTGTTATATCGTTGTATCATAACGTTTGTAGTAGGGCTGCAAAGTTAACAAATAACTCTAAGGATAACAGAATATATAACTTTTTTTACCCATCGTTTTTGGTTGTTTACAAGCATATATCGCCCGGTAATCCAAGGAATATTCCTTTGTTAATCCTTTTGATAAGGCTGTTTCAGCACTTTGTTCTCCCGGTCCCGATATTTGAAACCTTTGCTCTCGTTGTAGGGCACTTTTTGTTTCGACACTTGACACTTTTTGTTTCCCGGCATGAAACTGTTGGTTTCTCGGTGTGAAACACTTTGTTTCCCGGTGTGAAACTATTAGTTTCAAGGCGTGAAACTAACAGTCCCATGCCGGGAAACGGAATGGAACATGCCGGGTAAATGTTATTTGCTCGTAAGTATCTGTACAATACGCTCTGCGGTACGTCCGTCCCAACGTTCGGGAAGTTCGCCACGTTTCCATTCACCGTGCATCAGTGTATCCATTGTTTTGGCAAGCAGAGCAGGATCTTCTCCGACAAGTTCGTTGGTTCCCATGCGCCACGTTTCCGGATGTTCGGCATACGTGTTGAGCGTGATACAAGGAATACCCAGGAAGGTCGCTTCTTCGGCTACGTTTCCTGAATCTGTTATGATTCCTTTTGCCTTGTTTATCAGATAACCGAAGAACAGGTAATTCTGCGGAGGCATTATGTGGAGGTTCGGAGCTTCGATGCCTAATTCTTTGATGGCATTTCGTACGTATGTGTGCAGCGGTGCTACGATAGGCATACCGGCAGATTTTTCAATGATTGTTTTCAGCAACTGACGCAGATTCTCTTTGTTGTTTAGCAATACGCGACGGTTGAGGGTGAGCAAGAGATAATTTCCCTCTTGCAGCCCCAATACGGAAAACCATATAGGTTTGAGCAAACGGTTCCGGTTGTAGCGGATGGCATCAATCAGAATGTTGCCTACATAATATACGTTTTCGCTTTCTGTTCCCGTCTGGTTCAGGTTACGGTTGGCAACCATGCCGGCTGTGAACAGATAGTCGGATAGTCCGTCTGTAATCATGCGGTTGACTTCTTTTGGCATTTTCATATCGAAAGAACGGGTTCCGGCTACGAGATGTGCTACCTTGATACCTTGTTTCTTGGCAACGATGGCACAACTCATGGTTGCGGTCAAGTCGTCTACCACAAGGACTACGTGTGCCGGATTCTCCGTCAGCTCCTGTTCGAAGGCTACCATGATTCCGGCTGTCAAACTCGTTGGATTACTACTTTCCACTCCCAGATAAACATCAGGAGCTTTCATGTCGAGGTCCGAAAAGAGAGAAGCATCCAGACTTGTATCGTCTTTCCTTCCTGTATATACCAGTCGGTAAGAGATACTTTTACCCAGCGCCCGTGCGGCTTCAATAGCGCGTGTAATGGGAGCTATCTTCATAAAATTGGGGCGTGCCCCCGCAACAATTGTTATTTTCATATTGTTTCTATCTTATTCGGTTTAATTCGTGAAGCAAAAGTACATTTTCTTACGGAATTTATTCGTTACTTTGCATACAAAATAACAAATATATGCCCACATTCGTTCAAATTCTTGATTTTATAGGCACATTTGCCTTTGCTATAAGTGGCATCCGGCTGGCTTCGGCGAAACGTTTCGACTGGTTTGGTGCTTATGTGGTAGGACTTGCTACTGCTATCGGTGGCGGTACTATTCGTGATGTCCTGCTCGACGTGACACCGGGGTGGATGACCGACCCTATATATCTGATTTGTACGGGACTGGCTTTGCTGTGGGTAATCTGTTTCGGACGTTGGCTCATCCGGCTCAATAATACTTTCTTTATTTTCGATACCATTGGCTTGGCATTGTTTACCGTGGTAGGTGTAGGCAAGAGCATTGCTTTAGGTTATCCTTTCTGGGTGGCTATTATCATGGGTAGCATTACAGGAGCAGCCGGTGGAGTGATTCGTGACGTATTTATCAATGAAATACCTCTTATCTTCCGAAAAGAAATTTATGCAATGGCCTGCGTTGTAGGCGGTATTGCATACTGGCTGTGCGACGTTGCAGGTCTGGAATCATACGCCTGTCAGTTGATTGGCGGACTGGCGGTATTCCTGACCCGCATCTTAGCTGTCAAATATCACATTTGCCTACCTATATTAAAAGGTAGTGAAGAGCCGGAAGAATAAGGACGGCATTATTTTTCCTCCTTTATATCCAGTTCTCCTTGAAAACTAATGGACTGACGGTTTTGCATATTGACATCGATACTTGCCGAACCATTGGGAAATACTTTGGCTCTGAATTCATATCTGTCTTCAGGATTACGTGCGACGAACTTGATAACGGCATTCCCTTTTTTATCCATTTCCACATTATATTCTTTGAGGATGGCTTTGAAGTTAAGTCCGTCACCTCCGCCATACGGAATGCTATAAGCCCGTCCATAATAAGGCAAGTAAGAAATAACCGAATCATTTCTGATTGTCAGTGAGTAGGAAGATGTCAAAGGGATGGAGCGTCCGCGCATCGGCATGGCAGTGTTGACATCTATCTTGTAATTTTCAGATTCAATTAGTTTCATTACTGCTTCTTTCTTCTGTTCCTTCTTTTCCTTTTTACTTTGTTGAGCCGAAAGGGTAGGGATGCCCACTAGCAAGGCTAGTAACAGCATAAAGATTTGCTTCTTCGTTCTCATATCAGTTTGCATTTAGGTTGATGTATATATGTATAACAATCAAATATACTAAAAAGACAGGGATACTTCTGTTTCTTTTAATGAAAATTAAACAGAACCCCCTGTTATTTATGAGTTTAGCCCGATTTAGAACTGTTCCAGTATTTCGATTCGTTTTTCGATGGGAGGATGAGTGGCAAACAATCCGCTAAGTCCGCTGAATATACTTTTAGATGCCTTTTGGGGGTTCTGAATAAATAATTGTGCCACGTCTTTCCTTTCTACTGCTTCGATAGCGGGATCTGCTGATATTTTGCGGAGAGCGTTGGCCAGTGCCAACGGATTCTTCGTCATTTCTGCCGAACCTGCATCTGCCATATATTCGCGTTTGCGTGAGATGGCAAAACGCATCAGGCTTGCAAAAAGATAACCGATGGCGGCTATCACTAAAGCAATAAGAATAAAAAGAACCACACCGCCGCTACCTTTACTATTACTACGCACGCGTATGTGTGTAATGGCATAAAACGTGATTTCTGTCAACATGGAGAAGATACCGACAAAAACAATGGAAATAATCAGCAGGCGTACATCGCGGTTGCGGATGTGACTTAGCTCGTGCGCGATGACTGCTTCCAGTTCCTCATCATTTAGTTTCCGGATGATGCCCTCCGAGAGAGTAACGGTGTATGTGCGTTCGTTGATACCGCTGGCAAATGCATTCAGGGAACTGTCATAGATGATATTGATTTTCGGCATTTTCATGCCTTGAGACATACAGAGGTTTTCCACCAGATTATAAACTCGTTTATTCTCCTGACGGTTCAGCGGCTTGGAGCCGGTGGCGGAATTGATAATGCTTGTGTTAGCCCAATAGGCAATCAGAAACCAGATTAATACAATCCCCATGGTATATGGTAACGAAGAGAAGAAGAAATGATTGACTATTGGCATCATTTCGACTTCCATATCCTCTTTATATCCCATAAAAGTCAGCAGGTAGCAGGCCAAATAGAGGAGTGCTGCCACGAGACAGGGAAACAGGAATAGTAGAAACGCAGAGCGCAGATTATTCCGGCTCTGCTGTGTTTGGATTCCGACGTATTGCATGCGTGTTCGACTTTTGTAATTGGATGGACGGTGTATATAAAGGTTTTAGAAACTAATTTTGGGTGCCTGCTCCAAATTCGCACGTTCGTTTTTCCCCAAGTCGAACATTATCTCTCTTTGGAATCCGGTCATTCCTGCTACGATATTCGACGGGAATGTCTGCACGGCGTTATTGTATTCTTTAGTGGCCGAGTTGAAGTAGCGGCGAACAGCAGCCAGTTTATTCTCTACGTCAGAAATTTCTTCCTGTAATTGCAGGAAATTCTGATTAGCTTTCAGATCGGGATAAGCCTCGAGAGTAATCTTCAATCCAGCAAGAGCAGAGCTTAACTGGTTTTCGGCAGCTATCTTATCATCAATCGTTTTTGCGCCAACTGCACCGTTACGTGCCTGAATCACTCGATCGAGCGTTTCCTTTTCATGTGCGGCATATCCTTTCACGGTGTCTACCAGTTGGGGAATGAGATCATGGCGTTGTTTCAACTGTACATCGATGTCGGCAAACGCGTTTTCACGATTGTTTCTCAATTTCACTAATGAGTTGTACATGGAAGCAAAAATGATGCCCAGCAATACAATAATCCCTACAATAATAAGTATGGTCATAGCTTTTTGTTTTATTTAATAATATAAAATCAAAAGTAATCTATTTGGTTCTTTTAACCAAGTAGTAGGGGGTAAATTTCGCAAATACCACCTAAAAACTATCAGAAAGCACCTAAAATCTGTCATTTGATAGAATTAACCCCCAAGAAATGACAAATTTTCCCCTGCTTGATAAGCAAAATACCTTTAAACTTGCAAACATCGAGAAAAACGAAATATTAACCATAAAACCATTAAAGTATGAAAAGTTTAAGTTTCAGAAAAGATTTAATTGGAGTACAGGAAGAGTTGCTTCGTTTTGCTTATAAATTAACGGCCAACCGTGAAGAAGCAAATGATTTATTGCAGGAAACATCTTTAAAAGCATTAGACAATGAGGAGAAATATGTTCCGGACACAAATTTCAAAGGATGGATGTACACTATCATGCGCAACATCTTTATAAATAACTACCGTAAAATAGTACGCGATCAAACTTTTGTTGACACAACCGATAATTATTATCACTTAAATCTGCCACAAGATTCAGGATTTGAAAGTACGGAAGGTGCTTACGACCTGAAAGAAATGCACCGCATCGTCAATGCACTCCCCCGGGAGTATAAGATTCCTTTCTCTATGCACGTATCTGGTTTTAAATACCGCGAAATCGCAGAGAAATTAGGATTACCATTAGGCACAGTGAAGAGCCGCATATTCTTCACACGTCAACGTTTACAACAGGAATTGAAAGATTTTGTATAAATGAGGATAACGCATACAAACAAGCTTATTAGCAGAAGGAGCAAAGAGATAGATTCTCTTTGCTCCTTCCTTTTTTATAACCTATTTTATTTACGATTAGATGATTTACGATGTACGATTGAAGTTTGAATTGTGAATGAGGGAATACTCATGCAAAGATAAGTACTTATGATTCCAATAGTTATTTCAATCGTACATTGTAAATCGTCTAATCGTAAATTAAACTAGGTTATAAATTCTTTCTTGTTATTTGCTTTTCTTTTTTTTGCTTTTTTTCTTTTCAACGGCCTTCTCTTCCGGTGGGAATTTAGGAACTAGATTCATCAGCCGTAATATCTGACTT
>OGEW01000711.1_pt1 | contig 10365 bp, 8 predicted proteins | sample 1570781 | NCBI WGS metagenome assembly OGEW01 (sample SAMEA2582047, study PRJEB24529) | metagenome | biome: Human gut stool | place: China | collected 2011 | reverse complement strand
CGGGTTGTCACGTCCATTACCAGCGCGGTTCCGGCCTGTTGCAGGCGCGCGGTGGCCTCGCGGGCGGCGGATTCGCGGATACAGCGCCCTTCGTCATCGCAGTAAGCTCCATCGGGCTGCCACTGTGCCAGAAAGGAATTGCCGCCTGTATGCAATCGGGCATCTACCCGCCACCAGGGGCGGGGCGTGAAGCGGGAGATCTCCCGGTCGCGTTCCACCACCAGGCGTAAGGTCGGCGTCTGCACCCGGCCCACGGAGAGCACGCTTTTGTGCCGCCGGTTCATCAGCGTGCAGGCGCGGGTCATGTTGATGCCGACCAGCCAGTCGGCGCGGGCGCGCGCCAGTCCGGCCTGGTACAGCGGAAACGTGCTGTCGCCGGGACGCAGCGCGGCGAGTGCCTTGTGGATACTGGCCTCATCCAGCGCCGACAGCCACAGCCGTTGAACCGGACCGCGCCAGCGGCATTGTTCCAGAATTTCGCGGGCGATGGTTTCGCCTTCGCGATCGGCGTCGGTGGCAATCACCACTGCATCTGCCTGTTTCAGCAGCTTCTCGATGATGCGGAATTGCTTGCGCACCTCCGGGCGGATCACCAGCCGCCATGCCGGGGGAATAAACGGCAGATGCTCTGCCCGCCAGTGTTTCAGCGCCGGATCGTAATCCTCCGGCGCGGCCATGCTCAGCAGATGGCCAAAGCACCAGGTGATGGTCACGGTGGCGTTATGCAGGTAGCCGTCGCTGCGGTTACGGGCGTCAAGTACGCGGGCAATATCGCGCGCCTGAGAGGGTTTTTCGCACAGGTAAAGTTGCATGGGCTGTCTCCGGTAAAAGGGAGTTCAGCATGGTGTGCCGGAGGGGTAAGGCGACAGGGGAAACTGGAGGGAGAAGGTAAAAATTGCACCTTAAGACGTGCATTAAGCGGATAGTGCCTGTTTTTAGGTGCATGAGGTGAGTTTAAAATAATCGCTAAAGTGACACTCAGGGGTTAACTTTGCACAAAATTTTAAACCAGCGTGGTTAATGGGCATATCCGCCGCAGCATAAACATCACCACCGAAAGCTGCGTATTCAGCACCTGCCGCCGCCATTCGAGTGCCATTAGCGCGTCGCGCACGTTACGCCCCGGCAGTTCATACACCACCTGTTTCAGCATCAACTGATGTTGTTGCAGTTGTATCCGAGCCTCCCGTAATTCCTGCACCAGCGCTAGCAGCTCTCCCTTACCCTTAAAGGCCTTTAAAAGGCCTTTTAGCGAGCTTTTGCGGGCGGAGCGTTCATCGTCATCGTCATTGAACATCGCGCTGTATCTCCGCAAGCATCTTTTTGGGCAAATTACCGAGCTTATGCGCCATCGTCTGCGCCAGTGGACTGTTCGCCCTCACGTCGGCACGGGTCACGCCAGTGGTGCGAAAGCGGTTCACGAAGCTGAACACCTGGAGCATCAGGCGTGGGATGGTAGCGATAAAATCGCGCTTCTCCGCCTGGGTGATAAGGCCTAGGTGCCAGGCAAGCAAAGTACGGCGGACCAGCAGATCGTAATCAATCAACTGTTGCAGCAGGCGCGAACCGGGTGGTGAGAATAGCGCCAGCGGCAGGATGAATTCGGTCGGGGACGGGTTACTGACCTGCGTGGTGTGGATAGCGCCCGACAGGCTGGCGAAGGCCTGGTCCAGCCGACGATTTTTTTGCTTCAGCAGGTGTGCGATCAGGTTCAGGCGGATGCGCAGTTGCTTTAGCCAGTGGGCGGCCCACGGATCGTCGGCCTCTTCGGCGCGCAGCAGACGCCTGAGTAACGCCAGACTGAGCAGCATTCCGGTGGGATGCGCCTGCCAAAGCCGGGCGGCAACGCGGGTGTGCAGGGTGATGCGGATATCGCTGAACAGGGTTGTGCCAGGCATCGGAAATTCTCCATGAATTCAGATGCCCGCAGTGTCGGTCCACGCAATCAGTGAAGCGACGGGAAACCCATCTGGTCCGCAGAAAGTTAATTCCGCCGATGAATGAGGCTTGATTGATAGCTGGTACATCGGCTTTATGCGGTGCGCATAAAATCCGGGCTATCTGCGCCTGCGCCGAAGCTGATTGAACTCGCCCCGTCTGGCCTTCTCCAGCGTTGCCAGAAGATAGGCGAGGGGGCGATGGATATCGTGGGCGGCGATCCGCCACAGACAGTCGTCCAGCACCTGCTGGCAGAGGTCGGGATCCAGATTGCGCATCGCGTGTTCGGCGGCGCGGCGCTCGCTGGCGCTGAAGGGATTATCCACAGGCCAGTACAGCAGTTGCGTACGCTTTTGATGTTTATTATTTAAATCTGTACCAGTATGTACGCAATGCGGCTCCGGCTGCCCGCCAGCCCCCGTCACATCACTGAGTCTTAATTGAAGACTCGGGCATTTTTTACTGAGTCCTCGATTAAGACCAGGGGCGGTCTTCAATGGAGACTCAGTGCAGGTTCGTCCACTGTCCACAGGTTGTTGCAGAGAGAGTAGTAACCTGATGGCGATGTTGCGGATACGCCGGTTGCGGTGGCGGGAACAGGCCGTAAGCAGCGCCAGATATTCGCTGTCCATCCGGCAGGCATCGGCATGAGTCAGTGGCGCATCATGCAGGGCGTAGAGGTTGCCGGTGATCCTGCCGCTTTGCTCGTCGCGCAGCCGCTGGCACAGGCTCAGCCAGCGGGTGATTCGCAGCATCATCAGCGCGTTGCTGACGGTACTGCGCGAGGCCTTCTCTCCCTCAGGCTGGTCGGAGAGCCAGCCCTGCAGTTCGTTGTAGGAGGGAAAGACGCCGCTGCCGTCGTCGCGGGCGTACAGGCGCAGCAGTTGCCACGCGAACTTGTCGCGCGGAGAGAGGTTGCGCGCCAGCAGCAGGCGCTTCGGCACGCTCTGCTGCGGGTTGCCGAGAAACAGCAGCCGATCGTCATTCTTCATGCAGCAGCTTCTCCTGAGTCCACTGGCGCAGCAGGTTCCAGATAACCGTCAGCGACAGATCGTGTTCGCGGGCTATCGCCATCATGGCGGTTAGCGCTTCGGGTGAGTCGAGCTTGTTCACGCCCGACTTCTGCCACTCGTTCCACACCAGCGTCTCTACCTGTTCATCCGGAGCATTGTTGCGCCCCTGGCGGACAAACAGGCCAATCAGCCGTCGCCGGGCACAGACCTCCGGTGTGGAAAGGCCAAAGTAGTGGTTGATGAACTCGATGGACGCGCCGAGAGACAGCGCTTCCTCCAGACGCTGCTGAAACAGCCGCTCCTGCTCCATCCTCGCCAGCATCCGGCCCAGCATTTCGTGGTCAATGTGGGTGGTGATGAACTGCACCGCACTGTTGCTGAGAAACAGGATGTCATCGGCGGTAAGGCGCGTCAGCTCGCACAGCTCCTGCGGGCTGAAGCCCAGCGATTCGCAGTAGCGGATCTGTCCCTCCTTCAGCGCCTGGACGATGTGGGTGAGGACTGCCTGGTTAACTGAGGGCGTCATGGCGAACCTCCCGCAGCCGTCGCTGGCGGCACAGGCTGATAAGTTGCATCAGTTGCTGGATCTGAGCGTTGTCGTAGTCCGGCGACAACAACAATTCGAGGGCAGGCATCGGCGTGCTGGTGTCGCCATTCAGGGCCGCCAGCACCTGATAGCAGCGCTGTGCCGCCGGGTGGGGAAAATCGTGGCAGGGCGCGAGGGTGAAGCCGGCTGAAGCGCTTTCGTCCGGCTGGATACAGGCATCCAGTCCCCAGCAGGCACATAGCGACCTTGCCGTATGCACCAGCGGTGAGGGCTTTGGCTCGCCGGGCGCAGCGGGTTCAGTCGGTGGCTCAGGCTCTGGTAGTGGTGCTTTTTCCGCTTCCGGCGGTGGCGGCCAGAGGACCTTTTCGGCTGGTGGTCCCAGCAGCGCCTGCCGCTTGCTCTGTCCATCGGTCAGTTCCGCCAGTAACGTATTCCAGCTCATGCCGCTGCGACAGCTCATCTCGCCTGCTAAGGCCCTGAATGAGTACCGCCAGGCAGATGAAGATCTGAAGGTATTCCAAAGTGAAACGGAAAGGCCGCTACAGGTGATTTTCGAGCGTACTGCTAGCGAAGCCTTGGGCACATTAGAGTGGGCAATCGGCAGACATCGCCAGCGGGAGGCTACGCTTGAGGAAGAATTAGGGCAGATGGGCAGGGAAAGCCATGTCCTCAGACAGTCATACGATAAACTACAAAAGACGTTGGGTGGTCTGGAAACGGAGCGTGACGGATATAAAAGAGACAAATTTCAGGGTGAATTGCAACGGAATGAATTATGTGAAGCAGGGTTGATCCAGAAGGATGAAACACCAGTAGCAGCCCAATACCGACTGGAATTAACCTTACGCGATGCGAAGCAGAGTGAAGAACTGGCTAATACAATTCTTCATCAGAAAGAGCAGGCGCTGGAAGCGCAGCTGCATGTTGTGCGGGAGGCATCAATTGATAAAAGTGAGGCCCGGCAAAAACTCATTCTGGCTGAACAAAAACACCAGTCAGCTGTGGATAGTGCTTTAGTTTTAGCAAAAACCTATCAAAAACTGCCAACGTCAATGCAACATGATCTAGATATTGAAGACACGAGTTGGCACAGCGAGTTGTGTGGATTGCAGTTCGACAATGTATTGAATGCGAACTCTCAAACGCTGAATGGAATGAAAGAGCGTTTACTGCAAGCCCGGCACGAACTGGACGAGTTGAGGATGACGGGACATGAACTGGTCGCTAAGCAGGTCAATGAGGCACTTGAAGCATTTTATGCGGCGGGCATTGCACGAGATAAGCTATGGACATTTCCACACTATTTGGCCTCTGCTTACAACGATGATGCACAAAAGATTGCAGCGGTGATCGATCAAAACCCTGGCCGCTATCTGAGCCTGGTCGCACTCGACAATGTAACGTTTGAACAGGTCCATAAAATTAGTGAGATCCTACCCTGGAAGAAGGCACCTATTGCTATTTACTTGCTGGATGAAGCACAAGATCTCCGCCGAGAAACGTCTGAATTAGTACAGGTTGTCCTCTCAAACCCCGATAAGCACGGATATAGCCAGGCCGCTTACGAAACCCGGCTGCAAGACCTGGAGAATACCGTAGCGTCGCAGGAAGTCAGTGTGAATGCTGCGGAGAGCGCCCTTAAAGTACTGGAATCTTTCAGGAATGACTGGAGTCGGCATTACGAACAGTATGGTAAGCATTGGGCGGGACTGCTTGACCAACGGGAGCTGGCTCTATTAATGCTGGAAAATGCTGATGCAGCACTTAAGCAAGCTGAGCAAACACTGCGTGACGAGAAGAGAGATGTCCAGGTGCGTTTAAACAACGCCCAACAGCAGAAAATTCAGGCAGAAAAAGCATATGATAAAGTGAGTCTTTTTGTAGAAAAAGAATGGGCGAAGCGTGAAACGGCGATAATGAAACTGGAGCAGTTAGCTGCACAGATTCAGCGAAGCAAGAACACTCTTTGCACCCAGAGAGAGAGGCTGGAACGGCTGAGCGAGCTCGAGAAGAACAAACGCTCCGAGAAAACCCTTTTAAATATCCAGATAGGTAGCTGGAGTAATCTGTGTAACGAACCGTTCTATTCAGAGATTACGGCGACTGAAGGTATGGAAGGACGAAGCCCTGAATATGCCCATGAGATGGCTGCTCAGGCGCACAAAAAATTGCTCGAAGCAGCCAACGGTGATCAAGTGACCGTTCTCAAGCAACAACTGAAAGATGCTGAACAGGCACAACGTTACGCCTCTGAGCGTTTGACCGCTCAACCCACCTACAATACATATCCGGATGAGGTAAAAGCTTCGGCCATCAATGAGCTAACGGTAATTAATAACCGCATCGTACGCCTCAAAGAACAGCAAAAGCAATTCACGCAAAATCTAATTAGCTCTCAGGTAACTCTGCAAAAATTTTCCCAAAGCTGTGAGGAGGCTAGTAAAGCACTTGACGAGGATTTTGTCTGGGAAGAGAAGCCCATTGAGATAGAGGCAATCCAAACGTCTCTGGCTGAAATCGTCAATAACCTTTATGCGATTGAACACCAGATCAAGGCCCAACTGGAACAAAAGACACTGCTGTTGAGAAAGATTGAAAATGTGAAAGAGCGGCTACAGAACGCCAAAACAGCTCAAGCGATGATCCAGCCCATTACGCCGAGCTCTGCCGCGGGTCTACCTGGTAGGATCCTGAGCATCATAGAATATGCTGACGATCTGGCTGCACAATGCCAAATGTATGCAGGTTTAAATGAGACGCTAAAACAACAAAATATACGCGTCTCTACGGTTTGGGGATACTTCCGCAAACGGATCGAAGAAGAGTTGGCCAAGGATCCAGACGCCCGAGCCAGTCAGGAATACTTACGGCGGTTGGACTCAATCGCAACTTATCATGAAGTGCTGGGCGATTTGGAGAGGGTCGGTACAGGGATCTCGCAGGTATTCGAAGCTGTGCAGGACAGCCTCGAGCAATTCCAACGTTCGATTGATCTGACTGTCACCCATCTGACTGCTCATCTGGAAGGGGCGATTAAGCTTCTCAGGCGCGCGATGTCGGTCAAAATTCCTGAGGATTGCCCCGTACTGCCTGGTCGGCCCATTATTAAAATGACCGACCGGTTGAATGATGTTGCCGCTGATCTCAGGGGTTTTGCCAGCAGCCGCTTGCAGCAGTGGATAGCCAGGGGACAGATACCCCGAGCGCCCAATCGGGACGCCTTGACAGCTGATTTGGTTCAGTCGGTATTTGGCGAAGGGGAACTGGAGGTGCGTTTGCTGAAGACGAATGCCAGCCGTCCACAATGGACTCCTGTCACCCGACTTGAAGGTTCGGGTGGACAGCGCCTTACATCTGCCTTTTTATTGTTTGTGACGGTTGGTAAAGTACGAGAGTACGATACGGGTATTTCAAGTGCAGGATTCTTGTTAGCCGATAACCCGCTGGGGAAATCGAATGCCAATGATCTAATGCGCATTCAAACCCAAATGGCCAAAGCCTATAAAATCCAGCTCATCTACCTGACTGGTATTTCGGATGAAAACGCCCAATCAATGTTTGATAACCATCTCTTCCTGAACAAAGTTCAAAAACTGAGGCGGCGTGATTTGGTAACCGTTGATAAAGAACGCCATGCCCTGTGGGCGGCTTCTCTGGCTGCTAAGCCACAGTTCGATCCAGTCATTTAAGGCTGATAGGAGATGAGTAGCGTAATGATCTGGCTATCCCGACTGGAGTCGACAGCCAATAAACATCGTCTTGCCGCTGGTAAGGCCGCGCGTACAGTTAAAGCTAATGCGGTGCTGGATGAGGTATTACGCGCACACAACCAGGAGGCCTTGAGCCAGGAAGTGCCTGATTTGTTGAGTCAGGCTGTTACGCAACTGCTTGAGAGGGACTGGCGGGCTCAGCCTAAGCACAAAGCGAGTTGGCAGCGCTACTGGCGGGGTATGAGCCTGCCAAGTACTTTTGTTTACGAAGGTGCCATCGTTCCTACGAAGACAACATCAGAAATAGCCTGGCATCCCTGGTTGGCCCGACGTATTACAGGACAACTTACCCAGCCAATCAAGGTACGCTTACAACAGCTGAATACATATCTTTTTCGCCAAACCGGGTGCGACAAGTCACTATTCCCGGGCTTGCTTGGACATCGTGAGCGGTCTCTGCTTATATTTGGTGACGAAAAAGCGCTGGACTCCTTGCCACCTGATGGCTGGAAGCATGTCACTCTGACTTTGGCTGATATGGGCGCGTTTCGACGTGCACCGCCTTTACCGTATGAGTCATCACGTTGTCATGATCTTCCGGCTATCATTGTTGAAAACTCCGACGTGTATTATCGACTATGCCAACTTAATCAAATTCAGACTCGCTGGTCACTGGTCATTTATGGCGCAGGTAACAAAGTTTCCGGTCAGGCGGAGTGCGTGTCACAACTTCTTGAGGCCGAACAGGTAGAACAACTACTTTATTTTGGCGATCTCGATGTTGCGGGCTTAAAAATCGCCCATCAGTTACGTTGTAAGTTGCTTAATGATTACGGTATCAGCTTGCATTTAGATGAATGGCTTTATAATGAACTGATCTTAAATGGCCTGATGACAGCGGAAGGGAACGCCAACAACGAACGGTTTGATTTCGAGTTACAGTGTGGCTGGATGCCAAAGTTTGTTTTACGAGAAATGAAAACTCTTCTGGCGATCCACCGGCGTCTACCCCAAGAAGGTGTGGCTTCTTTAGGTTTAGTTATATAGCCATAATGTGCTTTTTAGGGGATATCATTCCCATTGACTGCATCAGCTTAATCGATTACAGCTCAGGAAATAAAATTTTAACTGTGTTAAAGTCCCTGTAAAATCAGTTAAAAAAGGAAGATAAACGTGGCGCTGTACAATATCGCAAATAAAGAACTACATGCTTTAGAAAAAACGACATTTACTTTGGAAGGATTACAGGAACGTTATGATTTACAGGAAGCAATCAAAAAAAACATAGATATTATTGCTCCTGATTGTCTGGTGATTTCCGAAGAGTTTTCTGACTGGGAAGATAGCCGTCGGCGAATTGATTTATTGGCAATCGATAAACAGGCAAATTTAGTGGTCATCGAATTAAAACGTGATGAAACGGGTGCGCATATGGAGTTACAGGCACTACGATATGCGGCGATGATTTCCACAATGAGTTTTGCGAAAGCATGTGAATATTTCCAGACGTATTTGAAAAAACAAAACTGCGATGCCGATGCGAAAGAAAAAATACTTGAATTTGTTGAGCTGGATGAAACTGAACTTGTTGATTTCGGAAAAGATATCAGAATTGTTTTGGCTTCATCGGATTTTAGCAAGGAACTGACTACCACTGCGATTTGGTTAAGAGATAAGGGGGTAGACATTCGATGCGTTCGTCTGACGCCTTATAGATTTAATGATGATGTTCTTATCAATGCAGAGCAAATCATACCGGTTCCTGAATTGGAAGAATATCAAGTTAAATTTCGTGAAAAACGTGATGAGCAGCTAATTAGCAGTCAGAAAAAAGAGAAGGATTATACGTGGTATATTTATAAGGATAAAGAACTTAATAAGCGTAAATTAGCACTTGAATTATTACGCGATTGGATAAATCAATTTAATCCTGCAAGTTATAATGATCTAATAAATGGGTTAAGTGAAGACTTTAAAAAACGTACGGTTATGCTTGTCGATCAGATACCAGAGAAGCAAAAGAGTCGCTATCATATTAATGAAGATGCGTTGATTACACTTCCTTCTGGTGAAATTGTTGCTATTTCTAATCAATGGGGTATTGCTAATATTGAACTCTTGATTGAGTTTGTACGGCAAAATGATTTTGTTGTTGAAAAAGCTGAACAATAAATTTTGATATTGCTATAAATGTCTACATTGAAAAATGGGGAGAACATTTGTAGCTTTTAATATCTCAATGCAAGAGATGGCAATATTATGGGGGCACGGTATTATCAACCTCACCCCCTAAAAACCTCTTTCCGATGCCACTCTACAAACACCTCAAAAGGGTAATTTTTACGCACCTGCGGCAACGCAATAGTTTTCCCGTCAAAATCCCAGAATAGTTTCTCAACGATCCCTCCGCCGTTTACCGCATCTGATACCAGTACCCGCATATTTTCATCCAGGCCAATCGATCCTTTATCAAAGGCTTTATGGTGTATTGCACAAAGCGCCAGGCCATTAGGAATTTCACAAGGACCGCCGTGCTGTTTCCATTTTATATGCGCCGCTTCCAGCGCGACGGTGGTGTCGTCGTGGCGCATATTAAAGCCACATATCGCGCACTGGTAGTTATAGGCACGTAATACATTTTTGCGAAATAACGGGTCGCGCTGTTTACGGATTTGCTGGAGATCAAAACCCAGCTCATCAGCGATTTCTTCCTGAATACTCTCGGTGAAGTGTGCTTCGAGTATCTGTTGCGCCAGAGTATTGATGAGTTTTTTATTGCCGGTTACCAGGGCGTAGTGCTGTTCATCGAAACCGCCTGCAACGTGGTATTCGTTCAGTTCCTTCACTGGCGGTTGTCGGCTGCTCCCTGCTGTTGAGCAAAGCTCGGCATTGTGTAATTGCCAGAATCCGTCGCCTTGTAATCGCCAGAACGGCATATCAGGTCGGTACTGTGAACGCTGTGGCCCAAAACGTTCCAGTAAACTGTGCAGAGGTTCGTAGATTTCCGATCCATAATCGAAAAGGCGTGGATGTCCATTCAGGTATCCCGCTAATACGTATAGCAATAACAATGGTTTATGCGGTGCGCGCTGTTCACCCTTATGCCAGATTTTTATATTGGCAATTGCCTGCTGTAGCGATTTACTGGAAGCTATTG
>OGEW01000710.1_pt1 | contig 10378 bp, 9 predicted proteins | sample 1570781 | NCBI WGS metagenome assembly OGEW01 (sample SAMEA2582047, study PRJEB24529) | metagenome | biome: Human gut stool | place: China | collected 2011 | reverse complement strand
ATAAAGAGAAATTAACAAATGTTAATCCACCCCCCAAGAATTACAACTGAGCCCTTTGTAGTAATGGCTACTTGAAAAAAAATCAAAAAACAGTAATAATATTTTTTTATTGTATTATTAATCTTTTATTTTGCTTTCAGATTATAAGTTTATAATGAATTATTATATTACCGCTTCTTTAACCTTATACATGGTACATTTAATTTAACCGTTAACGCTGAAAAATACTAGAGAGATGGAAAATAACGACAAGCAGATTGAATTAAAGTTTCAGAGGTTTTTTACTGTGAATTTTCCGAAAGTAAAGAACTTTGCTCAAATGCTGCTTAAATCTGAAAGTGATGCAGAAGATGTGGCTCAAGATGTTTTCTGTAAGCTTTGGATGCAGCCGGAGTTATGGCTGGATAATGATAAAGAACTAGATAATTACATTTTCATAATGACTAGAAATATAGTTCTGAACATCTTTAAACATCAACAGGTAGAGCAAGAATATCAGACGGAGGTTATAGAAAAAACTTTTCTTTATGAATTGACAGAAAAGGAAGAGATATTGAATAGTGTGTATTATAAGGAGATGCTCTTAATTATTCAGTTGACACTGGAGAAGATGCCGAAGCGTCGTCGGTTGATATTCGAACTAAGTCGTTTCAGGGGATTAAGTCATAAAGAAATAGCTGATAAACTCGATGTTTCTATCCGAACAATAGAGCATCAGGTTTATTTGGCATTGATCGAATTAAAGAAGGTACTCCTCTTTTTTATTTTTTTTCTCTGATATTTTTAAGTAGTATGTATGTAGTAGTTGTATTTAGTGTATAAAGCCCAAAAAGAAAGAAAAAGATTCATGAAAGATTATATTCAACAACTCATAGAATTGTTCGGCCATAATAACTATTCAGCCGATACGCATAAGAAAGTGCAACAGTGGTTGGCTGATGAGGAGCATGTTGATGAAAAGAGTGAGGCTCTTCGTGAGCTTTGGAAACAAGCAGGAGAACAGAAAGTGCCTGATGGCATGCAACAATCAATACAACGAATGCGGCAGAATCTGGGAATGCAGTCTATTACTTCACGTAGAAATTACCAGTTGCTTATATGGAGAGCTGCAGCTATTTTATTGTTAGCAGTCTCATCTGTTTCTATTTATTTGATGTTGGAAAAGGAACGGCCGGAAAAAGATTTAGTTGAATGCTATATACCGACAGCGGAAATTCGTGAACTTACATTACCGGATGGTACATATGTCATGTTGAATTCGAAGAGTATACTACTATATCCGGAAAAATTTACAGGAGAGACTAGAAGTGTATATTTGATTGGTGAGGCCAACTTTAAAGTGAAACCGGATAAGAAGCATCCTTTCATTGTAAAGGCCAATGATTATCAAGTTACTGCTTTAGGTACTGAATTTAATGTAAATGCTTATCCGGAAAATAGCGAACTGATGGCTACTTTGCTGGAAGGTAGTGTGAAAGTTGAATTCAATAACTTGCTGTCCAATATTATTTTAAAGCCTAATGAACAGTTGGTATATGACAAACATACGAAAGCGCACAACCTGCGGATGCCGGAGATAGATGATGTGACGGCATGGCAACGTGGGGAATTGGTTTTTAGTAATATGTATCTGGAGGATATTTTTACAAGTCTTGAACGCAAATTTCCTTATGCTTTTGTATATAGCCTTCATAGCTTGAAAAAGAATACATATAGTTTCCGCTTCTCCAAACAGGCGAATCTGGAGGAAGTTATGAAGATTATATCGCAAGTTGTTGGAAATGTAAACTATGTTATCAAGGGAAATAAGTGTTATGTAACTAGTAAAGAATGAATATATTGTAGAACCTTTTAAATTTAATACGTAATGCAAAAAAATACCCGGAAGGAATGGCCGTTCCTCCCGGATATGAAATCAATCTCTTTTAATATTAGCGTAATATTGACGCTATTCTGAATGATCCTAGAATAATAACCAATTAACTAATACTAAAGATGCTACAAATCTACGAAAAAATAGCAGAAAAAATAGCTCATAAGCGGGTCTTTCTCACTTTTTTAAGTCTTATTCTTATACAGACTTTCGCTTTGGCTCAAAATGATAGTAAAATAACTATCCAACAAAAGAATATTACTGTCATTGATGCCTTAAAGACTGTGGAAAAACAGTCTAAAATGTCTATAAATTATAGTGATTCCGAATTGACAGGAAAAGTAATAGCCCAGTTAAATTTGCAGAACGCATCCCTCGAAACCGCACTTGATACCATCTTAAAAGGGACGGGCTTTTCATTCCAAATACAAGGTAACTACATTATAATAGCTGAAAAGAAGCCTGTAGTTGCACAAATCCTTAAAAATATCAAAGGAAAGGTTACTGATGAGAGCGGTGAACCGTTGATTGGAGTAAATATATCTGTGGATGGTAGTTCTACAGGTACGATTACCGATTTCGATGGTAACTTTACGATCAAGGCAGCAGAGAAATCTATTCTCAAAGTATCTTATATCGGATATGCTGCACAGATAATTCCTGTTTCCAAGAAAGATTTCTATCCGGTTGTAATGAAGCAGGATACAGAAGTGCTCGATGAAGTTGTTGTAACGGCATTGGGTATCAAACGTGCAGAAAAGGCGTTGTCTTACAATGTACAACAAGTCAAGGGAGATGCACTGACTACGGTAAAAGATGCTAACTTCGTAAACTCGCTGAACGGTAAGATAGCCGGAGTGAGTATTAACAAAAGTGCTAGTGGAGTTGGTGGTGCGACACGTGTTGTAATGCGTGGTGCAAAATCTATCGAAGGTGATAACAATGCTTTGTATGTGGTGGACGGTATTCCTTTGTTCAATACCAATATGGGAAATACCGACAGTGGTATTATGGGTGAAGGTAAGGCCGGAACAGAAGGAATCGCCGACTTCAATCCCGAAGATATTGAAAGTCTTTCTGTTTTGAGTGGTCCTTCGGCTGCTGCGTTGTATGGTAGTAGTGCCGCTAACGGTGTAATTTTGATTACCACTAAAAAAGGAAAAGAAGGAAAACTTTCAGTGCAGTTCTCTTCTTCTTCAGAGTTCAGCAAAGCTTATATGACTCCTGAGTTTCAAAATACGTATGGTAACAAAAAAGATATGTATGAAAGCTGGGGTGAGAAACTGTTGACTCCTACAAGTTATGATCCTAAGAAGGATTTCTTTAATACCGGAACCAACTTTATTAATTCGGTTACGTTGACCACCGGTACGAAATCGAATCAGACTTTTGCTTCTGTTTCTTCTACCAATTCCAAAGGTATTGTGCCTAATAATGAATATGAACGTTTGAATTTCACAATCCGTAATACGGCAACTTTCCTTAATGATAAATTACAACTCGATTTAGGTGCGTCGTATGTGAAACAGAAAGACAAGAATATGGTATCGCAAGGACAATATTGGAATCCGGTGATGGCCGCCTATTTGTTCCCTCGTGGTGAAGACTTTGATGGAATTAAGTCATTCGAACATTTCGATGAAAGTCGCCAACTTCCGGTTCAGTATTGGCCGGTGGCAGATCCGGTATATGCTTCACAGAACCCTTACTGGACTGCTTATCGCAATGTAGCTACGAATGAAAAGAGTCGTTATATGTTCAACGTAGGGTTGACTTATAATATTACCGATTGGTTGAATGCGACAGCCCGTTTCAGAATGGATGACACACATGTATTGTTTGAACGCAAGATTTACGCTTCATCCGACGATAAATTTGCGGAAGGAAAGAAAGGACTGTATGGATACAATAACTATGAAGACCGTCAGGAATATGCCGACTTTATGTTGAACGTAAACAAACATATAGCTGATTTCAGTATTTCTGCCAATGCGGGTTGGAACTATTCTAACTATTGGGCATTGGAGAGAGGATACAAAGGGACATTATTGGGAGTGCCCAATAAATTTGCGGCTTCTAATATCGATCCGGCTAATGGTCGTATCTCAGAAAAGGGTGGTGATAGTCGTGTACGTAATCATGCTGTTTTTGCCAATTTGGAACTTGGTTGGAAGAGTATGCTTTATTTGACGCTGACCGGACGTAATGACTGGAATTCACGTTTGGTGAATACCGATGAAGAATCTTTCTTCTATCCCTCAATCGGTCTGTCCGGGATTATTTCCGAGATGGTCAAATTGCCCGAATTTATCTCTTACCTGAAAGTTCGCGGTTCGTATACGGAAGTCGGTGCGCCTGTATCCCGTTCGGGACTGACTCCGGGTACGGTAACTACCCCTATTGTGGGTGGTGCATTAGATCCTACCGGTATCTATCCGTTTACTGATTTCAAGGCAGAACGTACAAAGTCATACGAATTTGGATTAAGTCTGAAGTTGTGGAATAAATTAAGTGCGGAGGTAACCTACTATCATTCTAATACATACAATCAGACTTTCTTGGGTGATCTTCCGGAATTTACCGGATACAAGCAGATTTATTTGCAGGCCGGTAATGTGGAAAATCGTGGTTGGGAGGCTTCATTAAGCTATTCCGATCAGTTTAAGTTCGGATTAGGAATCTCTTCAACATTGACATTCTCTCGTAATATAAACGAGATTAAGGAGATGGTTGAAAACTATCATACGGATTTGATGGATGAACCGATTAATATTCCGGAGGTTTTGAAGGATGGTGGTCGTGTCATCTTGAAAGAAGGCGGAAGTATCCACGATATTTATGCCAACACCTTCTTGAAGAAAGACCACTTGGGATATGTTGAGGTAAAGAGCGACGGAACCTTTGGAATGGAAAAGGGGGAACCCGTTTATTTGGGAAAAACTTCTCCTGATTTCAATATGGGATGGAGTAATATGTTGACATACAAAGGCTTTGGGCTCGGATTCCAGATCAACGGACGTTTTGGAGGCGTGGTGACCTCTTCTACAGAGGCATTGCTTGATCGTTTCGGTGTATCCAAACGTTCGGCTGAGGCTCGTGAAGCGGGAGGCGTATTGTTGAAGGGACAAGGTCTGGTAGATGCGAAGTCTTATTATCAGATGACAGGTACGGGAAATTATGAAACTTCCGGTTACTATGTATACAGTGCCACCAATATTCGTTTGCAAGAACTTACCTTTAGCTATACTATGCCTAATAAGTGGTTTGGTAACGTGTTGAAAGATGTTACAGTTTCGTTTATAGCCAACAATCCTTGGATGTTGTATTGCGAAGCTCCGTTCGATCCGGAACTGACTCCTTCCACTAGTACTTACGGACAAGGTAATGATTATTTTATGCAACCGAGTGTTCGTAGCTTTGGCTTCGGTATTAAATTTAAATTATAATACACCTTCTTTATTATGAGAAAAATGAATCATTTTAAACTATTAGCGGTGATATGCGCAATGACGCTATTTGCCTCATGCAATTTTGAAGAAATCAATACCAACCAATTTGAGATGAGCGACGGAGAAGGTGCGATGGATGGTTTTGAAGTCGGAGGGCTGATTACAGCTATGCAACGGACAGTGATTCCCGTAGGCACACAGGCTGATGATACAGATGTTATCAATGAGTATCAAATAGCTTATCATCTATCGGCCGATAATTGGAGTGGATTTTTTGGCGAGAACAACAGTAACGGTTGGAACGCAGGTAGTAACAATACTACTTATTATTTGTTGGACAATTGGATAAAAGCGACCTATACACAGTCTTATACCAATGCTCTTGATCCTTGGAAGAAATTGAAAATAGCGTCCGAGAAAAATGGTACGCCCGAAGTCTTTGCTTTGGCTCAAATTCTGAAGATTTCCGCTTGGCACAAGACACTTGAAAGTTTCGGTCCGATGCCTTATTCTCATGCGGCGGACGCTACAATGAACATTCCGTTCGATTCGGAGAAAGAGGTGTATACGGCGATGTTTGAAGAATTGACCGCAGCCATTGAAGAATTAACAGAAAAGGCGGAAAATGGGGTGAATGTAATGGGCGCTTATGATGCGGTATATGCCGGAGATGCTACCAAATGGGTGAAATACGGCAATTCGCTGATGCTTCGTTTGGCTATGCGTGTCCGCTTCGCTGATGCGGAACTGGCGAAAAAGTTTGCTACTCAAGCAGTAAATCATTCTATCGGCGTGATGACGGCTAAGGATGATGCGGCTCAAATGAGTCAAGGAGCAGGTATGACTTTTCGCAACAACATTGAATGGCTGGCAGGCAACTATAATGAAGCTCGTATGGGTTCTTCTATCTTTTCTTATCTGATGGGATATGAAGACCCGCGTTTGAACGTTTATTTTTTGCCGATGGATGGTAATGCCTCTTATGGTGTTGAGGCTTTCAACGGAAAAACATATCAAGCGGTGCCGGCAGGGCATGCCAATGCGCAGAATGATATCTATAAATCTTGCTCAAAGCCCAATATTCAAAGTGGAACTCCTACATATTGGCTGCGTGCATCGGAAGTTTATTTTTTGCGTGCGGAAGCAGCTTTAGTGTGGGAAGGTTTCGGCAGTGCGGATTCATGGTATAAACAGGGCATTGATATGTCTTTTCAGGAGAATGGTGTGACCGAACCTGTAGACGATTATATGAATTCCAATTTGTCACCTCGGGCATATGTTCTTTCCCATTATCAGTATGGGCAAACACTTTCTGCTCCGTGTGAGACTACTGTCAAGTTTGAAGGGACAACTGAGCAGAAGTTGGAAAAAATTATGATTCAGAAGTGGATTGCTTTGTTTCCTAACGGACAGGAAGCGTGGACGGAATGGAGAAGAACCGGTTATCCGAAGTTGAATGTCATTAAGACTTTGAAAGGAGCAGTGCAAGGCGCAACTCTTGAGGGCGGTATTCGCCGTATGATTTATCCCACCAGTTTTTCTCAGACTAACGAGGGAAAGGCTATTTATGAAGCAGCCTTGAAGTTGTTCAATAACGGTGCAGGTGGCGAAGATAAGTCTTCTACCCGTTTGTGGTGGGATTGTAAGAGATAACCTACATGTATCATTTTAATACAGATGAAGAATATGAAATCATTAAGAAAATTGTTATATATTATTCCATTGACAGGCATGATGGTAACTTCTTGCATGGATGTGGAGAATATTGAGATAGACCATATAGGATTGTTCAACATGTGGAGCATCTTATAAGAAGCATCTTCTTATAACACTCTGCGCGCCTATAAGGCGACTGCTTGGAATTACAATCGTCCCGTAGCTTTCGGATGGTATTCCAATTGGGCGCCTGCTGGAGCTTATCGAAGAGGATATCTCTCTGCTATGCCCGATAGTATGGATTTTGTTTCTATGTGGAGTGGCGCTCCAGGACGTTATGAAATCACTCCGGAGCAGAAGGCAGATAAAGAGTTTGTGCAAAAGGTGAAAGGAACGAAACTGTTGCAGGTAAGTCTGCTTTCTTATCTTGGTAAGGGTGCGACACCAAATTCGGTATACCTCGAAGTGGAAAAACAAGCGGAGGAAGAAGGCTGGTCGGCGGCTCAATTGGAAACGGCGAAGAAACAAGCCCGTTGGAAATATTGGGGATTTGAAGGTCAGTTTGAAAGTGAAAACCATTATGCATGTCTGGCGAAGTTTGCCAAAGCTCTGTGTGATTCTTTGTATGCAAACGAATGGGACGGTTATGATGTAGACTGGGAAATCGGTAGTGGTGTGTTTGATATGGATGGCACATTGAGTCAGAATAAGCATTTGATTCATTTGGTTAAAGAGATGAACAATTACATTGGTCCGAAAAGCGATCCGGAAGGTAAAGGACATAAAATGATCTGTATTGATGGAAATATTTATGGGCTTACCCATGAATTGGATGAGTATGTCGATTATTGGATTATACAAAGTTATGGTAGCTCCAATCCCGGTTTTGATGGTTATGGCGTTGATCCTAAAAAAATAATCTGCACAGAGAACTTTGAAAAGTATGCCACTAATGGAGGTCAATTGCTGAAGCAGGCTGCTGCTATGCCGCAAGAAGGTTATAAAGGTGGAGTAGGAGCTTATCGCTTCGATAATGATTATGACAATACGCCAAATTATAAATGGATGCGTCAGGCTATTCAAATCAATCAGCGGGTTTTCAATGAATGGAAAGCGAAACAAAACGAAGCGGAAAATAAACCGCAGAAATAAGTGGACTTATAAAATTCTAAAACAGTAAAAAGATGATGAATAAACATATATTCTATTATTTGATGGTAGGTAGTATGGCGTTATTGTTGGGCGCTTGCAACGACAGCATGAATGACCTGCTGGAGCCTAAGGTTTATTTCGAAAGCAAGGAATATAATTTCTCGGTGGAAGATGAAATGGATGTAATGACATTTGATCTGGTTTCAAGACTCTCGTCAGCAACTTCCTCTCAGGTAGACGTATCATATAGTGTAGCCGAACCAAGTGTAGTAGACGAATACAATGCAAAGTATGGCACAAATTATGAGATGCTTGATGTTTCGCAGGTAAAGCTAAGCAGTACGACATCTTCTATTTCGAGTGGAAAATTGTATGCGGATAATATAGAAGTCGAACTTTCCGGGTTAGAAGCCTTGAAAGCCGGGAACTCATATGTTTTGCCTATGCGGGTGCATTCGTCTTCGGTGTCGACTCTTTCCGGAACAAACATTGCATATTTCTTTTTCTCCAAACCGTTGAAAATTACCAAAGCTGGTAATTTCAGTAACCACTATATTTCTGTGAAGTTCCCTGTCGGTACTTTCTTCTCGTCATTCACTTACGAAGCATTGATTAATGTGGATTATTTCCTCGATAATAATACGATTATGGGAACCGAAGGTGTGATGATTCTCCGTATCGGTGATGCAGGAGGAGGAATTACTCCTAAAGATTATTTGGAAGTGGCCGGAGGACAGAACTACCGTGTAACGAAACCGTTGTTAACAAATCGTTGGTATCATGTAGCGTTGACTTATGATCAACCGACAGGAAAAACAGGTATTTATGTAAATGGTGAGAAATGGGCTGGTTCAGATTGGGGTATTGACGGTTTTGATCCGAATTCGGACATGGGTTTTTATATTGGTAGAATCTATGGTTTTAAATGGGGTGAACGTCCATTCCATGGTAAAATGAGTGAAGTCCGTGTTTGGAGTGTAGCCCGTACGGAAAATCAACTTAAGCAGAATATGCTGGGTGTTGACCCTGCTTCAGAAGGCTTGGCACTTTATTATAAACTAGACGGATCAGAGACTCAGGAAGGTGGAGTTATCAAAGATGCCACAGGGCGTATAAACGGTACTACAAATGGAATTACTATTAAGACGTTGGATGCTCCGATAGCTATCAATTAATGGAACACACAAATTTGTGAGAGTTTTTGCTCTTTGCATTTTTGAATATGAGTGAAAGCCTGCTTACTGAAAAGATAATATTCTTTTGGTAAGCAGGTTTCTTTTATTTATGTTTGTTTTATGAAGAAGTTACTATTTATCCTGTTTATATCTTTTCCATCTAAATGTTTTTGAAGCGTGGTGAAGAACGGGAAGTGAAGTTTATTTTGTCCGAAGAGGATTTCTCGCTTGTCGATCGGAATTTAAAGAGGATTGTGGAGCCGGGAACTTTTCAGATAATGATTGGTGCTGCTTCCGATGACATAAGATTACAGACGAAAGTAGCTATAAAATAGGAGATGCCATCTTTGACTGTTTGATATGTTTTCTAAATACATTCAGTGTGTCGGAAATTCCGACACACTGAATGTATTTGTAGCTTGCACCTATTTTTATTGTCAAACAGTTAGTATAACATTCAAATAAATGAATATCAATGCTCTCTTGATAATAACCTCTGATAATAGGCTGATAATGAAATATAGTCTCGATGCTATCATTTCATTCCACTTGGTTCGCGCTTTATAATTCGATTTTTAGATTTGAATGATCATAGACTATGGGAATACTTTCCCCATTAACAGACACAGATACCGGGCATTGTAAACTTCTGATATAGGCTTTGACTTTGGTGGAGCCATCAATCCATAGCTGCATGCGTCTATTTTCTTCTTTCTGAATAATAAATAGTTTTGCCAGCGAGGAGAAATAAGAGGTAGTTCCTCTTTTTAATGAACTGCCATAACCAATAAAATACTCTTTAGCATCTGCCGGAGCGCTCTTTTCCGGATATGTAACTATAAACATATAAGCATCTGTAGACCAGCCATCGGCTTCAATCCATGAATTGCTATGCATTAATCGTCCGTCTGCTAACTGATTAATATAAATATCTGTAATCTTACCCTTATTGCGGATGCGTAAACCAATCCAGTTTTTACCTTCACGTTTCTCAATCTCAGGAAGCTCTTTTTCATCGGTAAGCACTCATTGTATGGCTCTTGTTTATCCTATCAGTCAGCTTTACCTTTGCA
>OGEW01000708.1_pt1 | contig 10388 bp, 9 predicted proteins | sample 1570781 | NCBI WGS metagenome assembly OGEW01 (sample SAMEA2582047, study PRJEB24529) | metagenome | biome: Human gut stool | place: China | collected 2011 | reverse complement strand
TACACTATATCAAACTTTTGAATTTTTGCTTCTAATTCATTTATTTTATGTCCCATATCAAAAGCAACCATATGATAATTTTTTCCATTTTTTTTGATTATACCATTAAAGTGTCTTTCATTTACACCAAATTTTTTTATATAATCAAACGATAAATCCTTATCAATAAAAAGAGGATGATTATTATCTAAACCAAATGGTGCTAAACTCTCCATTGCTTTAAATAAATTTTCATCTATCTTTTCAATTGGAAGTTCCATATCTATTTTTAAAATTTTTTCTTCTTGTTCTACTTTTATCTCATCAATATTTTCTTTAAATATTCTTTCTACTTCTTTTAAATTTTCTTGTTTAACTATAAAACCTGAAGCTAAATCATGCCCACCAAAACGAACAAGCTTATCCTTCATAGTATGAAAAATATTAAATACACTAACTCCTTTAACACTTCTACAAGATGCTTTCCCAATATTATCTCTCAAAGCTACTAAAGCTATTGGCATATTATATTTTACACTGAGTCTTGAAGAAACTACACCAATTACTCCAGGATGCCATTTTTTTGAATATAAAAAAGCACATTTTAGGCTTTTCTTATCCATCTTTTTTATTTTATGGTCCGCTTCTTCATATATAGCTTTTTCTAACTCTCTTCTTTTTTTATTAGATTTTTTCATCTCTTCAATGATATTATATATCTCAAATTCATCATTTTTTAAAAAGAAGTCAGCTCCCATTTTAGATACACCAATTCTCCCTAAGGAGTTAATAAGAGGAGAGATGAAATAACTAACATCTGTAGTATTTATCTCTTTATTTTGAAATTTCAAGTATTTTAAAAGATACATAAGTCCTTTTACCTTTGTTTTACTTAAAATTTTCAACCCCTCTTTTATTATTATTCTATTTTCATCTACCATAGGAACTACATCAGCAACTGTACCTATCATCACTATATCCATATATTGATATAGTTTACCCATGTCAGCATTTAATTTTTCATATACACCTTGTGCTACTTTTAAGGCAACTCCTGCTCCAGATAAATATTTAAACTCATATGTATCACTAAGTTTGGGATTTAATAATAGTAACTCTTCATCTTCTTTATCTTTTGTAGATTTATGATGGTCAGTTACTATTACTTCTATTCCTAAACTTTCAGCATATTTTACATCTTCGATGGAATTTACTCCAGTATCCACTGTGATTACTAATTTACAGTTTCTTTTTTTCATGAAATCTATAGCTTTCTTGTCTAAGCCATATCCTTCTTCCATTCTATTAGGGATATAGTAATCTACATCTATTCCTATTTCACTAAATACCTTAACCAAAAAAACTGCTGCAGTGATACCATCAACATCGTAATCTCCATAGATAAAGATTTTTTCATTTTTTTCTTTTTTTGCTAATATTTTATCTACCACACTAGCCATTTTTTCAAATTTAAAAGGATTTCTAAAATCAGAAATCTCAGGGTTTATAAATTCATTGACACTCTTCTCATCTGAAAATCCTCTGTTCAATAATAAGGTAGTTAGTAGTTTGTCTTTATTCCATTGTATAGCCTTGGTATCAATTAGAGACTGAGGTAGTGAACTATATTCCCATTGCATCATATCACTATCCTTTTAAATCATTTAAAAGTTTTGATATTTTTATTGCATGCTCAATAGAATCATCTAGTTTTACTCTTATTTCTGGTATATATCTTATCTCTATTTCTTCAGCTACTCTTTTTCTTAGATACCCTTTTATCTGATTAAGTCCTTCTAATACTGTTTCCTTATCAACAGCTTTTTCTCCATTCAGTTGTCCAGACATAATACTAAAATATACGTCTGCAAATTTTAGATCTTCTGTTACTCTTATATTTGTAACAGAAACTAATCCTCTTATTTTAGGGTTTTTTATCTCTTCAAATAGAACTTGAGATATTACTCTACTCATCTCTTTTTCTATTCCTGCTAATCTTTGTCTTTTCATAAAATAATCACTCCTTCATATCTTTTAGATTATTTTAGAGTTCTTTTTACTTCTTGCATTTCAAAAGCTTCTACTATATCTCCTTCTTTGATATCATTGAAGTTCTCAATTCCAAGTCCACACTCTTGTCCTACTACAACTTCTTTGGCATCATCTTTAAATCTCTTAAGTGATGCAAGTTTTCCTTCATACATTACAACACCATTTCTAAGAAGTCTGATATTTGAATCATTTCTAACTTTTCCATCTACAACAATACATCCAGCTACATTTCCAATCTTAGAAACTTTAAACACTTTTTTAATCTCAATTCTTCCTAGATATATCTCTTTATACTCTGGATCTAACATACCAGTTAATGCTTTCTCTATATCTTCAGTAATATGATAAATTATATTAGATGTTCTAATCTCTACTCCATTAACTTCAGCTTCTTTTATAGCTTTAGTTGTAGGTCTTACATTAAATCCTATGATAATTGCATTTGATACTTCTGCTAGCTTTACGTCACTTTCAGTAATTGCTCCAGAAGCAGCTTGAATAATATTTACTGCAACTTCACTTGTAGATAATTTTAATAATGATTCTCTTAATGCATCTACTGAACCTCTAGAATCAGCTCTTAATACAAGATTTAACTCTTTTAAGTTTTCATGATCAAATTGTTCTGATAGAGATTCAAGAGTTATAGTCTTCTTACTTGTTTCAGCTAATTTTCTCTCTTTAGCAACCTCTTCTACAATTCTTTTTGCATGTTGTTCATTTTGGATTACATACATAGTATCTCCAGCTTGAGGTACTTGTGTAAATCCTATTATTTCTGCTGGTTGAGAAAGTTCTACTTTCTCTACTCTTTCACCTTTATCATTTAATAGAGCTCTTACTTTACCATAAGTTTCTCCAGCTACAATAACATCTCCAATTTTTAAAGTTCCTTCTTGAACTAAAATATCTGCTATTGGTCCTACTTTAGGGTCAAGTCTTGATTCTAATACGACCCCTTTAGCTCTTTTCCTAGGATTTGCTTTTAACTCTAATATTTCAGCAGTAATAAGTATTGTATCTAATAAATCATCTAAATGTAATTTTTGCTTAGCAGATACTTCTACAAATTCAGTATCTCCTCCCCATTCTACTGAAACAAGCCCATGCTCCATTAGCTCTTGTTTTACTCTCATTGGGTTAGCTTCTGGTTTATCTATCTTATTTACAGCTACAATTATTGGTACATTTGCTGCTTTAGCATGTGATAATGCTTCTATTGTTTGAGGCATTACACCATCATCCGCAGCTACAACTAATATAGCTATATCAGTTACTTGAGCTCCTCTTGCTCTCATATCTGTAAAGGCTTCGTGTCCTGGAGTATCTACGAAAGTTATTTTCTTACCATTTTTTACTATTTGATAAGCTCCTATTTTTTGAGTAATTCCTCCAGCTTCTCCTTCTACTACATTACTTGCTCTAATAGCATCTAGTAAAGATGTTTTTCCATGGTCAACGTGTCCCATAATTGTTATTACAGGTGGTCTCTCTTGTAAATCTTCTACTCTATCTTCAACTTCAAGAGCAAATTTTTCTCCAAATTCTAATTCTACTTCTTCCTCTTGCTCTACTAAAGCATCATAGTCCATAGCTATCTCTTCTACTGTTTCAATTGATAACGGACTATTTATTGTTAACATTTGTCCTTTTAAGAAAAGTTTTTTAATTATCTCAGAACTAGCTACCCCTAATCTTTCAGCAAAATCGCCAAGAGTAATCTCTCCTCTGATCTTAATTATTTTCATTCCATCTTCTTCTATCGTTTCAGAACCAGCAGCCTCAACAGTTTTCATTACAAAATCTGTTCTTCTACCTTTTTTCTTTTTATTTTTCTTTCCTCTTTCTTCATCATTTCCATCAAATGACTCTTTTTTATTATTTTTCTTATTTTTCTTTGATTTTTTCGAAGCTCTTTCCTCTTCAAAAATTTCGTCTTCTTCTAAAAGTTTTTTATTCAAAGCTACTCCTTTTTCTTCTACACTTTCTTTTGGGGCAGTCATCTCTTCAAAATATTTTCTTACCCTCTCTACATCATCAACACTTAACCCAGACAAATTCTTTAAACTTTCTGCTGTCTCTAATTTTATCTCATCTTTTAGCAAAATTAAAAAATCTTTGCTACTCATTCCATACTCTTTTGCTAACTCATGTACTCTCTTTTTCATTAAGATACCTCCTAAATTTAGGTTAATCTATGAGTCCACGGGCCATCTTCTTACTTTTTACAGCAATTACACTGACTTCTTCTTTTCCAAAGATTTCACCAAGTTGATTTTTATTTCCAAAATACACATATTTTATATCTAATTCTTTATAGCTTTTTCCTTGGCAGATTCTAATATATTGTTAATTCTGTCTTCAGATAAAAAACTAATATCATATTTTTCCTCTCTCATATTCTCCTCCAACTAAAATTGACTTTTAAAGTAAATAATTCTTATTATATCATAATCTATATACAAAAGTCATATTTTTTTATTTGGTAAAAAAAATTAACTTTTTTCTTATTTTTTTTATAATTTTTATTTTGATATTATTCTCTCAATACTATTAAAATAAGGTTTTTATAAATTTTTTTATTTTTCTTACTTGGTAAAATTTTCAAAATAATGTTTGACTTTTATTTTTTTATGTTTTGATAATCTCTTCAGACATTCATGAGATTTACAAACATAGTATCCTCTACTTTGAGCTTTTTGCTTTTCATCAAAGTAATATCTATCTTCCCCTGGTTTTACAAGTCTAAAAAGGTCTTTTTTCTCCTTTTTTTCTCTGCAAATAAGACAAGTTCTTTCATGAACAATAGTACTACTATCCAATCCTATTCTCCTTCTTCTACTCTGTCTGCAGTTTTTATATCCACTCTCATTCCAGTTAATTTTGCTGCAAGTCTTGCATTTTGCCCATTTTTACCTATTGCAAGTGAAAGTTGTGAGTTGTCAACTATTACTCTAGCTGTATTTTCCTCCTCTACTACTTCTACACTTACTACTTTAGCAGGACTTAAAACTGCTGAAACAAATTCTTCAACAGACTCTTTCCAAACTACAATATCAATCTTTTCTCCATTTAACTCGTTAACTATATTTTTTATTCTTAATCCTTTTTGACCAATACATGCTCCTACAGTATCTATATTAGGATCTGCAGAATATACAGCAACTTTAGCTCTAGAACCTGCTTCTCTAGCAACTGCTTTTATTTCTATAAGTCCAGATGTAATCTCTGGAATTTCTAATTCAAATAATTTTCTTAACAATCCTTCATGCTTTCTTGAAATAACAATTTTAGGGAATTTATTAGTTTTTTCTACCTCTGCTAAATAAACTTTTATTCTCTCTCCTACTCTATAAGTGTCTGCTGGAGATTGTTCAACTGGTGGAAGAATAGCTTCAATTCCATCAAACTCTATAAATACATTTTTTCTTTCATCTATTCTTCTAATAATTCCATTTATAATATCATGCTCTTTTACTTTAAATCTATCATAAATATATTCTCTTTCAGCTTCTCTTACTTTTTGAATAACTATTTGTTTCCCATTTTGAATAGCGTTTCTTCTAAACTCTTCGCAGTTTACTTCTATTCTAATAACTTCTCCAATTTTTACTCTCTTTTTGATTTCTAAAGCATCATCGTAAGATATTTCAATAGCAGCATCATATAAATCTTCAGTAGGTACAACAGTTTTTACTTCATAGATTTTTACATCTCCAGTTTCTCTGTCAATTTCTACTTCTACATCCTCCTCTTCTCCATAGTTCTTTTTATAAGCTGCTAATAGAGCTTGCTCAACTGTTGAAAGAAGACTCTCTTTGCTTATACCTTTTTCTTTTTCTAACTCTTCCAAAGCCTCTAAAAATATTTTAGCGTCTTTACTTTTCATTGATTTCCCTCCTGAAACTTTTATTAAATTTCATCAAACTCATAAATAATATTTGCTTTTTTCACTTCTGAAAAAGGAATTTCTACAATATTTTCTTCTTCAATTTCTAAGAAGATTATATTATCTTTACACTCTGTGATTATTCCTTCAAAACTTTTCTTATCATTAATTTTATGTTTCAAACTAACTTTTATTTTTTCACCTTTAAATCTTATGAAATCCTCTATTTTCTTTAATGGTCTCTCTATTCCAGGAGAAGATACCTCTAAGAAAAATCTTTGTTCTATCAGCTTATCTACATCTTCATCGATTTTTCCACTAATAGCAGCACACTCCTCTAAAGTTATTTCTCCATTTAAATTTTCTACATAAATTCTAACATACCAATACCCACCATCTTGCATGTATTCAATATCCACAAGAGATAATCCCATTTCATTGACAACAGGTGTAACTATCTTTTCTATTTTTTCTATTATTTTTTGTTGGTTATCTAGTTTTTCCACTTAAGTTTCACCTCTTTTCTAATTTTTTACTACTAAAGAGGGAGTGGACATAAAAACCCACTCCCTTCTAAAAAACTAGCATACTACTTTATTCAAGTTATTATATCATATCTTTTTAAAAAAATCAATTATTACTCTTAAGAAAATTGACTATTTTAGATTATTTTATTTTTCTTTTTTATAAATTAAATATATTTTTAAAATTAATTTTACTGATGATTTGTAAATGGTGTTTTATTTTTTATTTTTTACAAGTTTAAATACATTCAAACACTTATAATTTCTCAATTAAATATATAAAATTAAATTTTTAAATGTTTAATATTCATTTTTTAAATAAGTATTGATTTTTTATAAAAATGTTGTATATTATTATCAAAGGTTTAAATATCAAACACTATGAGGAGGATATTTTTCATGGAAAAAAACGGAAAAAAAGTTGTAATTGGAGTTATAGGTTCAGATTGTCATGCTGTTGGAAATAAAATTATTCATCATGTTTTAGAGGCAAATGGATTTGATGTAATCAACGTAGGAGTTCTTTCTCCACAAGCCGATTTTATTAATGCTGCTGTTGAAACAAATGCTGATGCAATAATAGTTTCTTCTCTTTATGGACATGGAGAATTAGATTGCCAAGGTATGAGAGATAAATGCAAAGAAGCTGGACTAAATAACATTCTTCTTTATGTAGGTGGAAATATAGTTGTTGGAAAACAAGTATGGGAAGATGTAGAAAAAAGATTTAAAGCTATGGGATTTGATAGAGTTTATAAACCAGGAACTCCTATTGAAGATACAACAGAAGACTTGAAAAAAGATTTAGGAATTGCATAATTTAATTTAAAATAAATAGAGAGAGTGGTAATTATGAAAGCTTATTTAGCAATAGATTTTGGAAGTACATATACTAAATTGACAGCTATTGACTTAGATAATGAAGTTATTTTAGCTACTGCTAAAGATATCACCACTGTTGAAGATGATATAATGATAGGTTTTAACAAAGCTTTCAACAAATTAAAAATCGAAATTAATAAAAAAATTAATTTTGATGAAATTAATTTCGTTAATAAAACCGCTTGTTCATCAGCAGCTGGTGGATTAAAAATGGTCGCTATAGGATTGGTCCCAGAGCTTACAGCTGAAGCTGCTAAAAAAGCTGCTTTAGGAGCAGGAGCAAGAGTTATTAAAACTTATGCTTATGAGCTTAATAGTAGAGAATTAGAAGAAATAAAAAATACAGCTTTAGATATTATTTTATTGGCTGGTGGAACAGATGGTGGAAATAAAGAGTGTATTATTCACAACGCTAAAATGCTAGCTGAATTTAAAGTTAAGATTCCTGTTGTTGTAGCTGGAAATAAAGCTGCTACTGATGAAATAGAAAATATTTTAAAAGAAGCTGAAATAGATTGTTATATTACTGAAAATGTTATGCCTTTTATAAATAAATTAAATGTTGAACCCTCTAGAGAAGAAATTAGAAAAGTTTTTATGAATAAAATAGTAGAAGCAAAAGGTATGAAAAAAGCTGAAGAGTTTATAAAAGGAATTTTAATGCCTACACCAGCAGCAGTTTTAAAAGCTTCTGAAATTTTAGCAACTGGAACTGATGAAGAGGAAGGATTAGGAGATCTAATAGTTGTAGATATTGGAGGGGCTACTACTGACATACATTCTATAGCTAAAGGTGAGCCTACTAAACCATCAATTATGATTAAAGGACTTGAAGAACCATATGCTAAAAGAACTGTTGAAGGAGACTTAGGAATGAGATATTCTGCAATTGCTCTTTTAGAAGCTTCAGGAACTAGAAAAATTAGAAATTATTTACATGATTCTCTAAAACAAATTGATGTAAAAGCTCAATGTCAATTTAGACATGATAATATTAAAATGGTCCCTCAAAGTGAAGAGGAAATAAGATTTGATGAAGCTATGGCAAAAGCTGCTACTGAATTAGCTATGACTAGACATTGTGGTGTTCTAGAGTGTGTATATACTCCTATGGGAACTATGTTTAATCAAAGCGGAAAAGATTTAACTGAAACTCCATATGTTATTGGTACTGGTGGAGTTATTATTCACAGTTTAAATCCTAAAGATATTTTAAAAGCTGGAAATTTCAATGAGGAAGATCCTATCCATTTGAAACCAATAGCTCCAAAATTTTTAGTTGATAAAACTTACATACTATCTTCAATGGGACTTTTAGCTCAAGAATATCCAAATACCGCTATAAGAATAATGAAAAAATATTTAGTAGAAGCTTAACACTATTTTAAGGAATAATTAAGGAGGATTAATATATATGAAACTTAAATTTAAAAAATGGACCGAAGAAGAATTCTTCCAAGTGAGAGAAGAAGTTTTAAAAGGATGGCCTACTGGTAAAGATGTAGACCTTGAAGAAGCTGTTAAATACCATAAATCATTACCTGCATCTAAAAACTTTTCTAAAAAATTGTTAGATGCTAAAAAAGCTGGAATAACTTTAGCACAACCTAGAGCAGGAGTTGCTCTAATTGATGAGCATATTGAGCTTTTAAACTTCTTAGATACTGAAGGAGGAGCTGATTTATTACCAAGTACTATCGACTCTTACACTAGACAAAATAAATACGAAAATTGTGAAAAAGGAATAGAGGAATCTAAAAAAGCTGGAAGATCTCTTCTTAACGGATTTCCTGGTGTAAACCATGGAGTTACAGGATGTAGAAGAGTTGTAGAAGCTACTAATTTACCTTTACAATTAAGACATGGAACTCCAGATGCTAGATTACTTTCTGAAATAATGTTAGCTGCTGGATTTACTTCTGATGAAGGTGGAGGAATCAGCTATAATGTTCCTTATGCTAAATCAGTTTCACTAGAAAAAACTCTCATTGACTGGCAATATGTAGACAGATTAGTAGGATGGTATGAAGAGCATGGAGTATCTATCAACAGAGAACCATTTGGTCCATTAACAGGAACATTAGTACCTCCTTCAATGTCAAACGCTGTTGGAATTCTTGAAGGATTAATGGCTGCTGAACAAGGAGTTAAAAATATAACTTTAGGATATGGACAATGTGGAAACTTAATTCAAGACGTAGCTGCTATAAGAGCTCTTGAATCACAAGCTGAAGAGTATTTTAAAGAGTTTGGTTATAATGATATTCAATTAACTACTGTATTCCATCAATGGATGGGAGGATTCCCAGAAGATGAAGCTAAAGCATTTGGAGTAATATCTAATGGTGCTTCTGCTGCTGCATTAGCTGGTGCTACAAAAGTTATAGTTAAAACTCCTCACGAAGCTATTGGAGTACCTACAAAAGAGGCAAATGCTGCTGGTATAAGAGCTACAAAAATGGTTCTTAACTTGCTTAGAGGACAAAAACTTTCTACTTCTCCAGAATTAGAAAAAGAGATAGAAATAATTAAAGCTGAAACTAAGTGTATTTTAGATAAAGTCTATGAATTAGGAAATGGAGATTGGGCTATTGGTATAGTTAAAGCATTTGAGCAAGGTGTTCTTGATGTTCCATTCGCTCCTTCAATTTATAACGCTGGTAAAATGATGCCTGCTAGAGATAATGTAGGAAAAGTTAGATACTTAGCTTTAGGAAATGTTCCATTAAGTAAAGAATTAGCTGATGAATTTAAAATACTGCCGGCACCTAAAATAACTGTCGCCTTTTGACCATAGCTGCTTGAGTCTACACGTACCGCAGAAGATTTAGCCTCAACGATCGTTTTACCAAGCTTAATACTACAATCGCCGCTGCCTGCAACGCCCCCTGTAGCATAAGTCTGGATTTGGATACCATAACCGTCGCTGGTAACGGTGACATTATCGCCAACAATCGTACCGCCATCTTTATACCCGACAAAAATACCTGTTGTATTAGAACCGGTATTTATTACAGAATCAGCTGTCATCGTGTAGGTACTGCCGTCTGTAATCCTTACGG
>OGEW01000707.1_pt1 | contig 10397 bp, 9 predicted proteins | sample 1570781 | NCBI WGS metagenome assembly OGEW01 (sample SAMEA2582047, study PRJEB24529) | metagenome | biome: Human gut stool | place: China | collected 2011 | reverse complement strand
ACTATGCTGATAATTCTCCACATCAATTTTATTACATTAATATTATAATATTTCAAGCGGTTGGGCATACCATTATATCAATAATTTATAATATTCATTTTAAGTCAGGGATTTTTAAAATTTATATTATAACTTATTAGCTAATTAATTTTGATTTATAAATTTCAACTTAAATACATTGTTTATTCTTTCTTTATCTAATTTCAACTCTAATATTATGGCAGCTATAATTATTAATATAGCACCAAATATTTGCTTACCATTTAATAATTCTCCAAAAATAAAGAAAGCAAATATACTTGATAGTACTGGTTCCATAGAAGCTAATATACTGGTAACACTAGCCTCTATGTATTCAGTTGATTTTATATAGAATGTATTAGATATAAATGTACTTAAAATACCTATAGATAATATATTTAATATGACCATACCAATATTAGGTGCATTTGCAATTATATCAAATGATTCTTTAAAGTCTGTAAATAAACCTATAAATATACTTGCAAATATATAGCCATAAATAAGCAATGTGTCTTTTCTATAACCACTAAAAAATTTAGGAAATATTATTTGAAAAGCAAATAAAAATCCTGTTCCTAATCCAGCAGCTATTCCTATTGCACTCATATTAAAATGTCCTAAAGACATATTTGAAACCATTATGCATCCTACTAAAGTTAATAGGATAACAGATCCCTTTTTCATATTGAACTTTTCACCAAAGAATAATACCCCAAAGATTGTTACCCATATTGAGTTAGTAAACATCAATACTGTAGCTACAGATATAGGTATATATTCTACGGACAAGTTATATCCAATAAAACATAATGCAAAAGTTCCTATTCCATATAATGCTGAAATAGCTAAACCTCTTGGATCTATCTTTAAAATTTTTCTATCAGTTATCATTATCCAAATAAAAAAGCAAATAGAAGATAAAAAACTTCTACTAAAAGCTATAAACATTGTGCTTAATCCTGCTTCATATAGGATTCTACTGCTTATGCCCATTATGCCCCAAAAAACTGTCGCTATTAAAACTAGACTTATTCCCTTCTGCTTATTGTTCATTACAATTCCTCTTTTTCTAAGTTTTTAACACAAATTCTATTATATACTTATTAAAAAAATTTAAAAGCTCCAAAAATGACATTTTACTTTTATTAACTTTCATTTTCTGCCCTATTATATAATTTTAGTTGTTATATCTTAAAATTGCTCAAATTAGCTTATAATGTGGTTTTCAATTATAATTAAAAACTTTTTACTTTCTTAAAAGTTGTCAGTTTTGCATCTTTTTTGAAGGAAAATTTTAATAATTATTCAATACTAAGTTTATAAAATTAATTTTTTTAACACTTTCATAAAACAAATTAAATCTCTATATTTTTATAAAGAAAAAGAAGCTGCATCAAAACTAATAAATAAAACTTATGAATATATAAAACTTCATACTATTTTTAAGCTTTATTTACAAGTTATTTTGATACAACTTCTTTAAACACTATCTTTATATTTATTATGTAACTAACTTATGTGCTAAAAGTTTCTATAAATTATTTAAAGTAAACTTTATTATCTTCTAATTTATCGATTATTGCAAGAGATTCAACTCTTACCCCTAAATCTTCTAAAACTTTTCTTCCGTCTTGGAATCCTTTTTCTATAACTATTCCTATTCCTACTAACTCAGCACCTGCTTGCTCAACTAAGTCTATCATTCCTTTAGTTGCACATCCTTGAGCTAAGAAGTCATCAATTATTAAAACTCTTTCACCTTTATTTAAGAATTGCTTTCCAACTCTAACTTTGTAATCTTTTTTCTTTGTGAATGAATGTACATTTGATTCATAAACATCTTTATCTAAATTTAAACTTTCAGTCTTTTTAGCAAAAACTACTGGAACATAATCAAAGTATTGAGATGCGATACCTGCAATAGCTATTCCTGAAGCTTCTATTGTAAGTATTTTATCTACTTTTTCACCTTCAAATCTTTTTCTAAATTCCTTACCAACCTCATTAAGGAATTTTATATCCATTTGGTGATTTAAGAAACAATCAACTTTAAGTATGTTTCCCTCTCTAACTTTTCCTTCTTTTAATATCTTTTCTTTTAATGCTTCCATCTTCCTTTTCCCCCTGCTATAAAAATTATTTCATTATAATAAATAACTCTGTTTAGAATTTTCTAATTGAATCTATTAAAGCTCTATGTAGAGGCCTACTTTACTACAAAGATAATTTCTATAAAGCATATTAAAAAGAAAGCTTTATTAAAGCTTTTACATAATAATTTTATATGAATTAAAAAAATTCCTAAGCCCAAAAGCCTAGGAATATATAATAATCTCACAAAAAAATATAGAAATCACCTATATATTCGTAGTTAGGATGTTTACGGCCTCCTAGTAGAAACACTCAACCCATATCGTCGAGCATATACGATATACTTATATAAGTACATATTAAGTTATTAAGTAGTATTATAACTACTTATTCTTTCAATGTAAAGTTTTATCACTAAAAAAATTTTAATGAACATAAGAAACATTAAATAACCTATTTAGTTTATTATATCTTAGAAATGAAACACTACTAATTTTATATTTTCTAAAAATGAAAACTTTAAAACTTACTCTGATAATTTTAAAATAGAGTTATTATATATATAATCTTATTTAAAATCTAGTCTTGGAATAATCGTCCAAATTCTCCTAATACACTGCCTTCCCCAACATCTCTAGATCCTGGAACTTGAGGTGCAGATGAAACAACCTTAGATGCAAGTCTACTAAATGGTAAGCTTTGAATCCAAACTTCCCCTGGTCCTACTAAACTCGCAAAGAAAATCCCTTCTCCTCCAAAGACAGCATTCTTTATTCCTTTAACATACTCTATATCATAATTTACATCCTTTGTCATAGCAACTAAGCATCCTGTATCCACTTTTAATTTTTGTCCTGGTAGAAGTCTCTTTCTAACAATAGTACCCCCAGCATGAATAAAGGCCATACCATCCCCTTCAAGTTTTTGAAGTATAAAGCCTTCTCCACCAAAGAACCCAGTTCCTAATTTTCTTCTAAAATCAATTCCTATACTTACTCCTTTAGCTGCACATAAAAAAGCATCCTTTTGGCATATAAGTTTACCACCATAATTTCTTAAATCTACTGGAATTATCTTTCCTGGATACGGTGAAGCAAAGGCAACCTTTTCTCTTCCTGCTCCCATATTGGTAAAGGCAGTCATAAATAAGCTTTCCCCTGTTAAAACTCTCTTAGCCGCTCCTCCTAACTTTCCAAAAAATCCACCTGATCCACTACTATTACTTCCATCACCAAAAATAGTTTCCATTTCTATGCTACTATCCATCATCATCATTGCTCCAGCCTCGACAACAACAGTTTCTCTTGGATCTAATTCAATCTCTACAAATTGCATATCATCTCCAAAAAGTTCAAAGTCAATTTCATGTGAATTCATCATATACACATCCTCCAATAAATAAATCTATTCCAACACTAACTCATAATTTTATTTTACATACTATCATAGAATATATAACTTCTACAATAAAAATATTCCAAGAAATAAAGCCCTTATTATTCTTTTCGTAATTACTAAAGCCTTTATTCACACATCTTTATATAAGCTCATAGTATTTATTAAGAGGGTTTTCAAAATCTTAATAAAATCATAGTATTTTCGTAATAAAAACTTATTGACAGACAACTCAAAGAGATATAATATGATATTAAACTTAATAATATTTAATATCTATTGTGTTAAGAGGGAGTAGTTGCAAGCTATAATATCAACATCGCGGTTAACGAAAAGTTACCTGGTATTATACACCAATTTGGTTACAAGACTTTTAATATAATCTAAGGAATTTAAGGTATTTTATATACTATTCCTTAGATTATATTAGGAGTCTTATTTTTTTGCCTCCTATACATAGATATTATTTGTTAGAAATTATCCTTAATCAATAATTTATATTAAAGAAAGGAGATAATAATATGAAGAAAGTTTATTCAAAATCAAAAGAAGAACTTTTTAAAGAACTCGGTGTGAACAAGGACGGTTTAAATGACACTGAGGTTAAAAGCATGGAAGAAAAATATGGTAAAAATGAATTAGTTGAAGGTAAGAAAAAATCTACTTTCCAAGTATTTCTTGATCAATTTAAGGACATGCTAATAATAATTCTTATATGTGCTGCCGCTATTTCAATGTTTTTAGGAGATATTGAAAGTGCCGCTGTTATCATATTCGTATTAATAGTAAATGCTACTCTTGGAACTATTCAGCATCTTAAAGCTGAACAATCTTTAAGTAGCTTAAAGGCTCTCTCCTCTCCTTCTACTAAGGTGCTTAGAAATGGTGAAAGAATAGAAATAGACTCAAAGGATGTAGTTGTTGGAGATATTATCTTTCTTGAAGCTGGAGACTATGTTCCTGCTGATGGTAGAATTCTTGAAAACTATAGCTTACAAGTTAATGAAAGCTCATTAACAGGAGAATCTGAAAGCATAGTTAAAATATCTGAAATAATAAAAGGAGAAGAAATCCCTATTGGTGATAGAAAAAATATGGTCTTCTCTGGAAGCTTAGTAACTTATGGTAGAGCTACTATTTTAGCAACAGCCGTTGGTATGGATACTGAAATAGGTAAAATAGCTCAGTTATTAAATGATACCAAGGAAAAGAAAACTCCTCTTCAAGCTAACTTAGATAACTTTGGTAAAAAGCTTGCAATTGGAATACTTGTTATCTGTGCAATAGTATTTGCTCTTAGCCTTTATAGAGGCGAAGCTATTATAGATGCATTCATGTTTGCAGTTGCCTTAGCAGTAGCTGCTATCCCAGAAGCTTTAAGTTCTATAGTAACAATAGTTCTTTCTTTAGGAACTCAAAAAATGGCTAAAGAAAATGCCATCATAAGAAAATTACAAGCAGTTGAAGGCTTAGGTAGTGTATCTATTATATGTTCAGATAAAACTGGTACATTAACTCAAAATAAAATGACCGTTAAAAAGATTTTTGTTGATGGAAAAGTAATAGATTCAAATGAATTAAATTTAGAAAAGAAAATAGATAATGATTTATTAACTATGAGTTTACTTTGTAATGATGCAATTACAGATTGCGAAAAAGAAATAGGTGATCCAACTGAGGTTGCCCTTGTAAACTTAGGTGATTTATACGGAGTAGATGAACTTGTTCAAAGGGATAAATTTAAAAGACTTGGTGAAATTCCTTTTGATTCAGATAGAAAACTTATGAGTGTTGTTTATAACATTCATGGTGAAAATATTATAGCTACTAAGGGAGCTGTTGATGTTCTTCTTAAAAGATCTACTAAGATTGAAACTTCTGAAGGGGTTAGACCTATAACTAAAGAATATATAGCTAAAATAGAAGAAATTAACCAAGAATTCTCAAAAACAGGTCTTAGAGTTTTATCTTTTGCATATAGAAATATTGAAAGTAGAACAGATATAAAACTTGATGATGAAAATGACTTAACCTTCATAGGTCTTATATCAATGATGGACCCACCAAGAGAAGAATCTGCTGAAGCCGTAAGAGCTTGTATAGAAGCTGGAATTAAACCTGTAATGATAACTGGTGACCATAAAATAACAGCTTCTGCCATAGCAAAACAAATAGGTATATTAAAAGATGAAAGTGAAGCTATTGAAGGTTCTGCTTTAGATAAAGTTAGTGACGAAGAACTTAAGAATATGGTAGAACACATTTCAGTATATGCTAGGGTTTCTCCAGAGCATAAAATAAGAATAGTTAGAGCATGGCAAGAAAAAGGCAATGTAGTTGCCATGACTGGTGATGGTGTCAATGACGCCCCTGCTTTAAAACAAGCTGATATAGGTGTTGCAATGGGTATTACAGGATCTGAAGTTGCTAAAGATGCCGCTTCTATGGTCTTAACAGATGATAACTTTGCAACCATAGTAAAAGCTATTGAAAATGGTAGAAATATTTACTCAAATATTAAAAATGCTATTAAATTCTTATTATCTGGTAATACTGCTGGTATATTATCAGTATTATATGCTTCCATATTAGCATTACCAGTTCCATTTGCTGCGGTACACTTATTATTTATAAACCTTTTAACTGATAGTTTACCTGCAATTGCTTTAGGTCTTGAACCTCATAAAAAAGAAGTTATGAAAGAAAAACCAAGAAAAGCTAATGCTTCTATATTAACAAAAGACTTCATTACAGATGTATTATTTGAAGGTGTAGTTATTACTATTGTTACTATGATAGCCTTCCATATTGGATTAAACCAAGGTGGACCTCTATTAGCAAGTACAATGGCCTTTGCTACTTTATGTTTATCAAGACTTGTTCACGGATTTAACAGTAAATCTAAAAAACATGTAGTATCAAAAGAATTATTCTCTAATAAATATTTATGGGCTGCATTTGGTGTAGGATTTGTACTATTAAACATTGTTCTTTTAGTACCTGCATTTGAAGGATTATTCCAAGTTGCTCCACTTACACTTAATAACTTATTAACTATATATGGATTATCATTATGTACTTTCATAGTTGTTCAATTTGTTAAATTTATAAGAGAAAAATTTACTGAAAATAAAACAAACACTGTTCAAGAATCAAATAAAGAAAATAGAGCAGCTTAATTATAGTTTTCTATAGACCATGCCAATTCGGTATTAGCATGGTCTATATTTATATCTAATAATACCAATTAAGAATAGACAGGAGGATTATTTTGCATGGAGTTTTTAGGATCTCTATTAACATTTTTAATTGATATTGTAGGTTCCTTTGGATACTTTGGAATCTTATTAATAGTTGGGTTAGAATATGCTTGTTTCCCATTACCTAGTGAAGTGGTTTTAACCTTCTTTGGTCTTAGTGCATCTCAAGGAGAATTTTCACTTATTGGAGTTATAATATTTAGTATTATAGGTGGATTATTAGGTTCATTAATCTGTTACGCCATTGGCTACTATGGTGGTGTCCCTCTTCAAGAATGGTTAGGACGTAAATTTCCAAGCAGTCAAAAAAGTATGTTAGCATTAAATAAATGGTTTAAAAAATATGGAAAGCCAGCTGTATTGCTAGCTAGGATAGTTCCACTTACTCGTACATATGTATCTTTATTAGCTGGCGCTGAGAAATTCAGCTTAAAATATTTCATCTTATACTCTTCTTTAGGTATAAGTATTTGGAACATTTTTTTAGTTTTCTTAGGATATTTTATAGGTGATAATCTACCACTTATAAATTCAATAATGGAGAAATACACCTTTGTCACTTTAGCTATTTTAATTATTGCTGTGATTATTTTCATTTATCTTAAATTTTTCAAAAAAGAAAAGAACACATCAAAATAATTATAATTAAAAAGACTATGCTAAAATCTTATTTCTTAGTTTTAGCACAGTCTTTTTTTAATTAAATAACAATCTCAACTTTTATTCTAAATTATCTATTTCACTACTTATTATTCATTTAATCTTTCTTTAATTAAATAATAGTTTTATCAATTATGATAAAATTTATTTTTATTCCTTTGTATATTTTTATTAAATAGTAGTGTTAGCACTTCTTATTCCTTTATAGAAAAGATAATAAGTTAACATCATATATGGTTGTAACCAAAGCATACCTATTCCAAAAGTAAGGAAAGATAATATCATCCATCCTATAAAGCTTAAGTTCATAACTATATACTTCCATCTATATCCCTTAGTTATATTAAAGCTCATTTCTATAGCTTCCATTACTCCAACGCCCTCATCTTCTGTTAATATCATAGGTACAGGGAATAATATTGCCTCTATAAAAAATCCTAAAGCAACTAAAATAATAAGAACTACAATAATTACTACGATGCTTTGACTAGCTATAAAAGCAACTGAAAATATCATTGTAAATATAATCCAACCTATTCCTACAACTAATCCAATTAAAATATCACATGCTAAAATTTTAAGAGTAGTCTTGAAACTTATTAAGCATTCTAAGTATTTTACTTTTCCCTCTGTTTCATTTAGCTTAATACAATACTTTATAAAGCTTCCAGTTAAAAATGTTGAGATTAGTGCAATTATAATCCACCCGAATACAGGTATTGGAGATAATAAAAAACTTAATAAAAATGTTGAAACAAAAAATAACAAACATGCTCCTACAGCATTTTCCCATCTTCCTCTTAATAATTCTTTGGCTTTTAGTTTACACTCTACTCTATCAGTCACTAAATAGCGCCTCCTAAAAATTGATTGCTTAATTAAATACATCTAATTACTTTTATATTATTCATAACCTTTAAAAATTAACACAAAAACTTAAGGAATATACTAAAATATAAATTTCACTTTATTATCTGATATAATTTAAACAATAGGATTCCTATAAAACTATGATTTAGGTAATAAACCTTTTAAATCTATTACTAATTATAAAGTTTATCTCTTTACTAAACCAAGATTTAAAAGAACCTAATTAAGCTAATCTTAATTAGGATTTCTATAAAGCTTTTTAATAAAATATAATTTAATGAAAGGTATAAATTTATGAGAAAAAAATATTTTATATTAACCATTTTAACCATGATACTTGGTCTTTTATCTAGAAAATTCATGTCCTATGTTCCTAGTTTAATAGCACCATACTTAGGTGATGTCCTTTGGGCAACTATGGTTTATTTTGGCTTTAGATTTCTACTTCCCAAACTAAATACTAATACTTCTTTTTTAATCGCTATTCTTTTCTCCTTTGGAATAGAATTTAGCCAAATATATCAAGCAAAGTGGATTAATAATATTAGAGCTACAACCCTTGGCGGCTTAGTTCTTGGACATGGCTTCCTTTGGAGTGATTTACTTTGTTACACCATAGGGATATTAATTGGATCTTTTATAGACAGGCTTGCTTTTATTAAAAAAAAGCTCTAAGGTAAGCAAAAAACCTTAGAGCACAGAAGAGGTATCTACAATAGCAACCACTATGTGATAAATAGCTTTAAGTTTCTATCTTTAAGCTATTTATTATCTTATATTCAAATCTTTCTTAAAATATTCCTATCTATATAATACCTCTCCATTTAACTTCAAAGTGCTTCCTTTAGTTACATACTTATCTTCTCCAACATCAACTTCTACTTTCATATCTGAAATCATCTCATGAATTTCAATATATCCACCATCGCCAATTCCATAATTATATGAAACAATAGAAATTATGTTTTTTCTAACAGATTCCATATATTCAAACTTTAAATCATTATCTAATTGTTCAAATTTATCATTACCCTTTGCTATAACAGTAGAGTTTCTAAATCCCGATAATTTATAACTTGATATATACTGATTTAATCTTGAATCTCTAATAAAAGTTTTTATTTCATATGTATTTTTTACTAAAGGAAATGTAATAATAATTACTATTATAGTAGTAATTATTATTCCAATTAACCATCCAAAACTCGCCTTTGCCCCTAGTTTATTAATTAAAAATTCTCCTTTAAGCAGATCATAAATCCACCATATAATTAATATTAAAAGCAAGCAATCTATAAATAACCATGTACTCATAAAAACCTCCTTAATCTTATTCTTTAGTTTGCAAAGTTAAACCTATTTAAAGGCCATACTGTTATTTGAGCTTTTCCTAATATATCATCCCCATCTATATATTTATCACTCCAATACCTTGCATCTTTGCTGTTATCTCTATTATCTCCTAATAAAAGATATTTGTCTTCTGGAACTTCAAAATTCATATTCACTTTCCCACCTGGGTATTTTATATAAGGCTCATCTAACTTTTCATTATTTACATTCACTGTTCCATCCTCTTTTATTTCCACCTTATCTCCTGGTAATCCTATTAGTCTTTTTATCATTCTTTCATCAAATTCCTTTGAATAAAAAACTATCATATCTCCTCTTTCCATCTTAGATAAATTATGTATTCTTGTAGCAAAAAGTTGATCTCCCGGCTCAATAGTTGGTGCCATGGATGGAGTTGGAACTACTATTTTAAAAAGTAAAAATTTATTTATAAGAAGTGTTAATACTATTGCTGTAAAAATAATAACTACGTACTCTTTTAAATTTTTAGACATTTCTATTCCCCTTTCTAAACCTAATTTTTTATTATAATTAATTACATCTATTATATCATTAAATACATTTTTTTCTTTAATTTCTTTTAAAATACAAATTATTTCACTAAAAATTAATTTTAATTAGATAAATATGTTAAACTAAAAATAAATTTTATTTTTTTAATATTTTAAAAATATTTTAAAAATAAGTTGACAAATTCATATGCAGGTGTTAATATATAGTCAACAAAAGAAATACAAATAAAAA
>OGEW01000703.1_pt1 | contig 10413 bp, 7 predicted proteins | sample 1570781 | NCBI WGS metagenome assembly OGEW01 (sample SAMEA2582047, study PRJEB24529) | metagenome | biome: Human gut stool | place: China | collected 2011 | reverse complement strand
AAAAACAGCTTTAGGTAATAAGGAATATCTCAATTTTTAAACATAAAATGCGAATTATTTAGTACAAAAAGTGAACTTCTGATGATCTTTCCCTGCAGTTTCTCATGCGGGTTATCGGCACCGGGGCGGTACTGCTAAATAACTGCGTCTAATACCGCTACACCTACCGTTTACTGACATATGGCATATCGCGTGAGGGCAACACACTGTAGACCAGATACAGCAGGGTCAGGCGCAGAAAACGCCCCGACGCCTTACCCCACATGGGCTAACCGAAAGTGGAGCACTATTCCGCGCAGCTATTTAGTTCACCTCGCTCTTAATAAATAGATAATTTTCATAATAGTATTGTATACCAGCACACCATCTGACCATTTACGTAAAAACTTCTACCGTACACATGCCAATTACGCACGCCAGGAGTGTTCAGATGCGCTTAAATCATCATTTAAATAGGCAATAAGATATTCATTAAAGTTTTTATATCGAGATTCGCCATTGGAATCGTAAACCCATAACTCTGGCTCATCCTCAAAATCAAGCCATAGTAAGAATATTGACTCATTCCCAATATCACTTCCTGCAAAAAGAGAGAGGCGATTATCTTTGAACAAACTGTATGCGTGATTTGGCCAATCTTCCTTTAAACACTCCGCATGGTATTTAATTCTATCGACAGTGCTATCTTCAATATCATCACACCAAAGATTTTCCATATCCTGAATACTTAACCAGATGCCGTGAGTTGCATTTACCCACCGTCCATAATTTTCAAATCTCTCTTGAAGCATCGGACTCGCATCCCTATATATACCTTTTTCTAAGGTGGGAATCTTTCCATCAAATAAAGTTTTGGGATTATCTGGCCTTCGCGCTTCGTCATGATTTTGAAAAGCCATAGTCTTACTAATAGTATCTTCAATATTTTTTTTTAACATAGCAGGCCTCGTTTAAAAAAGTACAACTTTGGTGTATGTGGTTCCAGCAGGAATAGCCTGTGTAGCGCCTCCGACATAACTATTAACCCTGGAATGCAATGGTATTATCGGCCCTTCAATTGCGCCTCCCCAGCCTACGTCAGGCGTATGTCCTGGAGAGATTCCTTGAGGGTATGCAGAAGGATTTGCCGTTCTTGCATTATTAGCAGCTTTTGTAGCGTCTCCTCGCATTTTGGGAGTAACCGCTTGCCGGGTCATTGATCCCCCATTCGCTTCAATTTGCGCGTTCCAATCTGCAACATGCTTTTGCAGTGCCAAATCTTCTGGTGAACCAGGTTCGTATTTGTTTTTTATTTTTAATGTCCCATCCGCTTCCACGACAGCACAATTCATCAGCCCCCACGGATCACACCAGCCCACCGGGTCATGCACATATGACTGCGTGTTCAGCCCGCCCGACAGTTTCAGCGGATCCTGGCTTAAATACTGCCCTGTCCCGGCGTCGTAGTAGCGGTGTAAATTATACCACAGCCCGCTCTCTTCATCCTGCCACTGGCCCATGAAGCCCGCATCGCAGCTTTCACGCTCACTGTCCGGCGAGTCGTTTGCCGCCAGCCCCCACAGGCTGCGGTGTTTCGTCCACACCTTCCGCCCGTTCGCGCTGTACATCTCCTGTGGTGCGCCGTCCGGGCCGGTCACTACCGGGTAAAAATGGCTCCGGTCGTCATTCGCTGCCCGGCTTTCCTTCGCCAGCAGGTCAAATCCGCCCCGGTAGTGCCACTGCTCCCGTAGCGCCGGGCTGCCGTCTGCATAGCGTTTCTCACTGGTGGAAAGCGCTATTCCCAGCCACTGATAGCGTACTTCACTGACGGCGTGCGGGTGTCGTTTCCACGCCGCGCGGATAACGCAGCGTTTGGCAGTTCTCCGGCCAAAGGCGTCGTAGCTGTACTGCCACACCTCACCGTCCGGCGTCCGTACTTCGCGCAGCCGGTCGAAGTCATCCCAGCGGTAGCGCCACACCTGGGGGCGGAAGCCGCGTTTTTGTTCGGTGCGCTTTATTACCCTGCCGCAGGCGTCGTATTCGTAGCGGCTGTCGCCCGCCTGTGTCACACATTCACGGCTGTACTGGTGCTGCGACAGAATGCCGTTTATCCGGCTTTCCGCTATCTGCTCATTGACCGTATAGCGGTAGCGTTCTTCCTGCGCCGGGCCATCGGCGTCCAGCCGCAGTACGCTGGTTATCTGGTCGCGGGCATCGTACTGGTAGCACGTTTCCCGCTCCGTGCGCGTCTTCGACCACACCTCATGCCCGGTCAGGCGGCCCGATTTATCCCACGCGTAGCGGTGTTCGCCCAGCGGTCGCCACGACGCCACGCTCTGGTGACTGCCTGCCAGCCGCTCTGCGCCCTGTTTTTGCCATGCCGTACGTCCGCAGGTGTCGTATCCCTGCTCCTGCATATAGACCGCATGGTTCAGCGGCGTCTGCGCCAGCCAGCTTTCCTCATCCTCCGGACGGTAACGCCGGTTTTTTTCCAGGCCTGCGGGGGAATGGCCGAAGTCCATCCGGTGGCCGTTGCTGCGGTAGCCTGTCAGAATGCCCGAAGCGTCGTATTCTCTCTGTGTTTCCCCGTCCGGCGTTGTGGTGCCCGCCAGCCTTCCGGCTTCGTCGTAACGGTACTCCGTGCGCTGGCCGTCCTGCTCTTCCGCCACCAGACGATGGCGTTCGTCCCACTCCAGTTTTACCTCACTGGTGAGCGTATAGCCTGCTTCACTGCCGTCGCTGCGCTCATACACCTGTGCGCTCACCATCCGGTCATGGCGGTCGTACTGATAACACAGTTGCTGATGCTCGCCGCTGATGGTCGTCACCCGGCCATATTCATCCCGCGCATAGCGCCATACGCTACCGTCCGGGCGGTGTTTTTCTGCCAGTCTGCCCTGTTCATCGCGGATATAGACGGTTCTGCGCCCGGACCAGTCCTCCTCCCCGGCCATCTGGCCCGCCGCATCGTAGTGCAGCCGCCACTGCTGGTTGCCGCTGCGCGTAAGCTGCGTCAGCCTTGCTGCGCCATCGTAATTGCAGAGTATCCGTTGCCCGCCCGCGTCTTCCACTTCCCGCAGCAGGTCAAATGCCCCGTGACGGTAGCGCGTGGTCTGCCCCATGGCTCCGGTGTGGAGGGCGATTTTGCCTTCACCGTCATAGCGGAAGGTTTCTGCGCCACCGTCGGCCCGGATAACCGCACTCAGTTTCTCATGCGGGTTATCGGCACCAGGGCGGTACTGCCAGTTCACGCTGCGCCCTTCCGCATCCACCAGCCCCGTCAGCCGCAGCCAGCGGTCTTCCGTGTAATGGGTCGTGCGGCCTTCGGCATCCGTATGGGAAAGCAGGCCACCGCGGGCGCTGTAGCCCCACTGTTCGCGGCTGCCGTCCGGGTATGTCACTTCCTTCAGCAGACCGTCTTCGGTATGACGGTACTGCCAGTTCTGCCCGTTCACCTCCCGGCGGATAAGGTTTCCTTCGGCGTTATAGTGATACACCGCCGTGGTGCGGTGGTCCTGGTATGCCGTAACCTGGCCGAACTCGTCCCGCTGCCATTCCCGCTTACGCCCGTTCTGGTCCGTTTCACTCAGGATACGCCCGGCGTAATCACGCTTTATCTGCGTGATACGCCCGCCCGGCTGGCGGATACACAGCGGCTGGTCGTATTCGTTACGCTCCCACTCCGTGATACGCCCCAGCGGGTCACGCTGTTTTTTCAGCAGCCAGGATTCATCGAACCACAGCGTGGTGGTGGCTCCGGTGGCATCGGTGTAATCAGTTCTGCGCTCCTCCGGGAAGTAGCGGAAGGTATCGTTATACAGGCCTTCCTGTGTGCCAGTGGCAGTCACCCGGCCTTCATCGTCATAGCGCAGGTGGAAGTGTGTCGGGCCATTGTCGCGCCAGGAACTCAGCCAGCCCTGTTCGGTATAGGTATAGTGCAGCGCACCATTAAAGCGGGTCTGTACATCACTCAGCCGCTGTTCATCGCCGTGGCTGATGTAGTCATAACGCACCAGTTCGCTGCCGTCTGACTCGTCGGTCACACGGAATATCTGCCCCTGCGGGCCACACATCACCCGCAGACTCAGACCGCTGCTGTGGGTTACGTTTGTCAGGTGGCCGATGGCGTTATAGATGAAGTGAATTTCGTTGCGGTTGCGGTCTTTGATCGCCGTTAGTCGCAGGCGTCGTGCGCTGGGGGAGATGGGCGTAAAGATATAACCCAGTTGTGAGTATTCGTCGAAAATAATAGCCCGCTCACGGTTTCCCAGGAGGCGATAGTGCGGGACAAGCAGGTTACGGCTACTGTATGGTGCCTGCTCCGTGGAGTAGGCCGGACATAGCCCCTCAGCATCAAAGTAGGTGACGTTTTTCCCGTTGCTATCGAACTCCAGAAACTGCGACCAGTTACACAACCAGCGACTGCCCAGCAAACCACTAACCGGATGTCGGCCTGTATAAGCACGCTTCAGCGTCAGCGGTAAAATATGCGGATAGTTGAAATCAGTTCGGTAATCCAGATATTCACCCGTTCCGGTATCCACCGGATCGCTGAACCCCTGACTGATACGCTCATTTGCGGCTCTGTTTAACTGCTTTGCTCCCCATAGAGCTGTTAACACTTCCAGACTTGATACAACAGATTGCTCCAGCACCGTCATATCGGCATTAATCGGCCCATACTGTCCGGTTGTCTTATCAGCCGTGATGGTTTTACATCCTTCCTGAATAACTGCCGAGCAGGTAATTTTATGGCCCTTACGCGCCAGCGGCAGGCTGTTGACGGAAATAATTTTGCTCCCTTCCACTATCTGTGGAGGAGGACTGCCCGGATCCTTACTACATTCAACCGGATCAGTGACGCGAGCTACCGCTTTTCCTTCAAAAAAAACATTAGGTGAGCCTTCTACAATCTGCCCGGTTTCAGATGCCCAGCGGGAACCAATTACCATCGCTGCGCCACCGACAAATCCACCAGCTAATCCCCCGGCACCGGCAGCAACGGTGGCAGCCAGCACACCCAATGCCGCGCCCCCTGTAGCGACAACCAGAGCCCCCACCGCAATCCCTACAATAAGTCCACCGATTAACCCACCAATAGCACCCAGAAAGGAATTGTTATGAACAATGTGATGGCCCACACACGCCGGTATATCTGTTGGGCCGGAAACAGCGTGATCTTTACCCCAGGTATCCATGAACCAGTCACCTGCTTTGGTGCCCAGCCATCCCCCCAGCATCCCGCCAGCCAGTCCGGCAATCAAAGGGCCTCCAAATCCTGCAACAGCTTTGGCTATTCCGGCTGCACAGGTATTTGCTGCGGCGGCTGCCAGTCCCACCTTTGCCGTTGCTCCCACCATGCTGACAGCCATTATTCCAGTACTGGCAATATGTCCTGTGGTAGCAATACTCTCCACTGTTTCGGCATTACTGTCCCGTTGGTCCAGCTCCGCTAACTTCTCCTGCGCGCTTTTTTCCGTCATCTGTTCGTCCTTCCCGCTGAACTGGCTGGGTTATTTATCCTGCGGCATTCCAAAACAAAAATTCAATAATGCTCCCCGCATCGCTTTACGATCCTCCTCTGCCAGCGCCTGTGTTGAGGAATAGGTCAGCGTCAGTACTTGTCGCTCGTTCAGAATTACCAGCAGCAACTGCTGTATCATCACCCCCTTGTTATCCCAGCTAAATTCCCAGTATTCCGCCGGGCGCTCCTGTACATGACAGCGTTCTTCGACGGTGAACACCATTTTCGACAGTTCGGTACGGAATTTCTTTTTCTGCACCACCAGATAGTCATCAAACAGCGCACCATCTGGCAATATTTCACGGGTAACAACAACATTCGCCCCGGCAATCGCACTCAGTACTGGCGTCAGAATATTCATGCTGCTGCCCTGCCAGTTTCCCGGCAGAGTGAAATGCCCTTCATTAATGAGATATTGCATTGTTATTTTTCCCTGAAAATTAATGAATTACTGCGGATTCAGCGCCAAGTGAGTGGGGCCGTCGAGGGTGATAGTGCCGTCTGAATTCATAACGAGAGTGCTTTTTCCGACAGTCAACTTTATCTGCGTTGCTGCGGTAAGGTGTATCGCCCCGGTTTTAGACGTGATAGTAATATCCCCTTCTACCGTCTCCGTGCAGATTCCCGTCTCCACTTTTATCTCACGATTGCCTGTTTTCACCGTCAGTGATTGTTTACCCTCAGTCACTGTAATATCCCGATCTCCTTTAATGGTTTCGGTATGCTTGCCATCAACAAATTCCGTGCGGTCGATTTTTACCGTGGATGTTTCGTTATAAATGATGGTTTTCGTCCGATCTGCCTTTACCGTGTGTGTTTCGTTATTTTTCACTACGGTATTCAGATCTTTCTCCGCAAGAAACCTCACTTCTTCCGCACCCGTTTTATCGTCAAAGCGCAGCATGTTTCCGTTGGTCGGCCCGCCATACAGCGAGTGGCTGAATATCCCGCTTTGCGACGCCATGCCCGGTAGCCCCCACGGCGGCATGGTGTCCTGGTTGTAGGTGCGCCCCACGATAATCGGTAAATCCGGGTCGCCGTTTTTGAAATCCACCAGCACTTCCTGGCCGATGCGCGGGATCTGGATCATCCCGAATCCTTTCCCCGCCCACGGGTAGCTGACGCGGATCCAGCAGGAGCTGTTTTCGTCATTCTTACCGTAGCGATCCCAGCCAAACTGCACCTTCACCCGGCCATATTTATCCGTCCAGATTTCCTGCCCCGCCGGGCCGGTGACGATGGCGCTCTGCGGGCCTTTGGTGTGGGGTTTGCTCAGGGTTCGCTGTGGGCGGTAAACTTCGCTGGTGGGGTGCAGTTCAAACGTGGTGACATAGGTAAAATGCTGATCCTGGCCGCTGTGCTGCGCGTTGTCCCGTAAAAACAGCGTGGTTTGTACCAGCAGGTATTCCTGGTTGACCTCTGCCGTTGGATGATTCATCAATGTAAAGGTGTAACCCGTCATGAGGGTGCGGATATTCCCCGCCCCGCCAACTCGGCTACCGGGGCTGCGCTGCGCTTCCATACGGATGCGCGTCAGCATCTCGCCTTCGCCCTTGTCGAAGTAATCCCCCGGCCATTCGTAATGCTCGTAGGTGGCGTGGCCGGTTTCACGCGGGTTTGCCACGGTGTTTGCCAGCAACGAACGTGGTTTTGTAAAATCGAAATCGTCTAGTACCCACTGCCCGGTGCGCAGTCGCTCACTGGCCGTAATGGTGTGGATAAACTCCTTATCCAGCTTCAGCCCTTCCTGGTGCCACTCCACCAGCGGCGAGTCCGGGCACGCTTTGTGGGCACTGATGGCGTCCGCCAGCACCAGCGTATGGCTGTTCTCGCTGTGCTCAAACCACCAGTAGATACCCCATTCCTGCATCAGGCGCTGGATGAAATCAAAATCCGTTTCACCGTACTGCACCTGCCAGGTGCGGGTCGGGTAGTTTTCCACCAGCCGTTTTTCCACCGGAAAGTCATAATCCGCCAGCACTTCATCCAGGATGTCCACTACCGTTTTATTCTGGAACGCCTTGTAGTCGCTGCTGTGGGTCAGCAGTTTCAGCCACGGCTCAATGCGTAATTCATACGTTACCGAGCGGCCCTCATGGCCCACTACCCGCGCCGCCGTCACCAGCCCGCTGATATACCGTTTGCCGCCACCGTCCAGTTCGATATTGACGCACAGGTCTTTGCCGACCATTGGTTTAAGTGGGAGGTTGGCAGCAGGGGAGACATAGCCCAGATTCAGGGTGTCGGGCGTTTTAAGCTGTACGATGTAGGTAAACAGGCTGCCAAGTTTCTCCGAACCATTTATACTGGCAAAAAGCAGCATCTGCGGCGGCACAGCGCTACCACTTACCGTGACGTTATGCGCTCCCGGTCCACCGGCAGCAAGCGACACCGCCGCATCCTGAGCAGCACCCGTTATATCCGATATCCCTGCCGCGGCGGCGGCGGCCTGTGCTGCTGCAACAGCCGCTTTTACCAGCCCAGAAGCTTCTGTCAACGCCCCAAACAGATCCGCCGCTGCCTGTTCTGCCATCTGTTCGGCGGCATCAGCAACACCGGTTGCAGCTGAACCTGTGCTCATACCACCACTTTCTCCGGCTATCGGCGGCGTAGTGATCTCTGGTCCATGACTCCCGGCAGATTTATTACCCGTAGATACAAAACTCATGGTGTTTACTCCTTTAATATCGGATTAAAATTTAGCGTCTGGAGGCCAAAAAAAATAAGAAATAACCCGCCACTGCCCATCTTTATAATGGAAAAAACACGTTAAATTTAAATCCTCATTCAAATTCCAGAACGCTTCCTTTATCGGAATATTTCTGAATTCAGGATTTATTGAGCGATACGTATTTTCAATCCCAACAGAATACTCCCCGACAAATGCATAACGAGGTTTTACAAACTCATATGCCGGGCGACCATATTTTTTGGTAAAAAAATCCTCACTCTCTCCATTCTGTATATAGCTTCTTTGTTCATATACAGGAGGTTGAGCAAAAGATTCCCCACTTGTAATAGCCACTATAAATGAAAGCATCAACTGCAAAATAAACCTGTTCATCCATTTACGCTCATGAGGGAAAAATGAGTATCCGGAATTATTGCATTCAACTGTACAGATACATGTTCCAGATAGCGTGGTCGAAGTTCTGCACCAATATTCATTAAACCATCAGCATCCTCGCCATAAATTTTATCTACCTTATCTGATTCATCATCGTTATAATATTCGTCATCCAACAAAAGTAGATGCCCAATTTCATGAGGTACCGATGAACGGGAACGACAAATATCCTGAAGCTTACCAAGACACCTTTCCACCGCTACTACATCATTTGAATCAAGCTGAATAAATTTGTCCGCCCACCGAACAAAAGTGTAACCATCAACACCAGGATTAAGTTTTGTCACAGTAACGTTCCAGTGAGCATTACTCTCAACAGGAAGTATTTCTATGTAAAAAGGCAACTTTTTTCCTTGAAATTTTTTGGCAAAATCTGACGTTCCCGAAACAGAATAAAATACCCTCCCATTCCATTCATAACAAACAGCCATATATGCATTAGTTATGAATAACGATTTTTCTTCCGGTGTCCAGTCATCTTTTACATCACCATCTTTCAACCAGGTATATTTCCATCGTATTCTTAACCAGATAGTACCTGTAACACTACTTATCAAAACCTCTCCAAGAAGAGTTTCTTGTATAAAATCAGTTCCAATAAATTCCGTCTTAGCATAATCTTTCGCCAACGGACTGTCAGGGTTATATGATATTTTACTCATTGTTTTTCCTACATATTATTTATCTGTACAATCCAGCGTTATATCATTTAATTTTTAGACTTCATGTTTATCTTCCCCCACCAGCCGCAACGCATCCACATACCGCCCCTCGCTGTTCTGCTGCCAGAACCAGCCCTGCCCCTGCTGCGCCTGCGTCAGCATTTTGTCCGGCCAGCCCGGCCATGGCAGGTGGCGCACACCGGGCAGTTCCACTACCGGCACGTCCGGCAGCCCGGTGAGTTCCCGGCTGCGCTGCGGTACACGTCGCAAGCCGCGCAGCCACTGCGCCCAGCGCGGCCCCGGTCGCCACATCGCCCAGAGCTGGTCGGCCTGCTCTGCCAGTCGCCCGCGCCGTTCCGCCTGTGGTGCAACCTGCGCCGCCGTCAACCGCGCCAGCCAGTACAGCCAGCCCTGTGTGTCATCCAGGCTCTCTTCCAGCCATTCCCGCCCGGCACGCTGGTAAATCACCAGCGGCCACGGCCTGCCCGTACTGTCACGCGAGGCGGTCAGCACCCCGGTCAGCCACTCATCGCGCCCGCCAATGGGTAAAAATCCCGGCGACAGCACAAAACTCCACGGCAGCGGGTGGTGTTCCGGCAGCGCCGTTTCCTGCGGCGAAAGCCGCATCCAGCCGTCGTTTTCCCCGGCCTTCGCGGTATCAGCGCCGTCCGGCAGAACAATATGCCGCCCCTGCCCCAGCCACGTCTGCTGGTTCAGCCACGCCTGCCATATCTGCCCCTCGTTTGCACTCCCCCGCCAGCGCACGTAGTCCCGCTGGTCCGGCAGTCTGCCGAACATCGCCGGAGCCGATACCACCACTGCCCGGCGTATCACAGCGCCCTCTCCGGGCAGGCGAAGCGTTGCAGCAGCCCGCGATTCACCGGGTCAAAGTCTCGCCCGGCGGTGATTTCCAGCACCACCCGACGCCCGTCAAAGCTGTACTCCACCTGCTGTGTTCCCCGCACCGCCGTCTCCTGCGCTTTCCCCGCATCCAGCAGGTGAAACAGCGCCCATGGCCCGTTAGTCAGCAGCGTCGAGGTGTCCTGGCGAATGCGCGGGCTGGCGGTGATTTCCGCCATTGAGCCGTTGCGTGGCCCCGGCCAGTTCACTTTCAGTGGCCT
>OGEW01000698.1_pt1 | contig 10453 bp, 9 predicted proteins | sample 1570781 | NCBI WGS metagenome assembly OGEW01 (sample SAMEA2582047, study PRJEB24529) | metagenome | biome: Human gut stool | place: China | collected 2011 | reverse complement strand
TACAGCGCTGCTACTCTTCGTGATTTTTACCTTCTTCGAGGAAATCTTCATCAAGCTCATCAATGTTTCCAGCGTGATCGCGTCCGGAGAGAAGGTTCCAGCAGGCGATAAACAGCGCGGCGATCAGCGGGCCGATAACAAAACCATTGATGCCGTAAATTTCCATTCCGCCGATCGTGGTGATCAGGATCAGGTAGTCCGGCATTTTGGTATCTTTACCAACCAGTAAAGGTCGCAGAATGTTATCCACCAGCCCTACGATGATCACAAAGAAACCGACGATAAACGCGCCCTGCCAGAGCTGGCCGGTCGCGAAGAGATAGATTGCCGCTGGAACCCAGATAATCGCCGAGCCCACCGCCGGGATTAGCGACAGAAACGCCATCAGGGCGCCCCACAGGATGCTGCCATCAATCCCCACGATCCAGAACGCCAGTCCCCCAAGCGCGCCCTGCGCAAGCGCCACCGCGACGGTGCCTTTTACCGTCGCCCGGGAGACGGCGGCAAATTTAGCGAAAAGATGCTGCTTCACATGATTCGATAGCGGCAGGGATTCAAGGATCAGTCTGACCAGATACGGGCCATCTTTGAGCAGGAAAAACAGCAGATAAAGCATGATGCCGAAGCTGACGGTAAAGCCGAAGGTCCCTTTCCCAATCAAGAATGCGCTACCGGCCAGGTACTGGCCTCCTTTCAGCGCTACGTCTGAAAGCTGGCGCTGAATCTGTTCCGCGCTATCGAGATTATGCTCAGAAAGGAAGCTCCTGGCCCATTCCGGCAGATGAGCAAACAGGCTGGCTACCACGGTCGGGAACTGGGTGTCATTATGCTGCAGTTTGGTGTAAACCACGTTGAGCTCGAAGGCCAGCGACGAAAGAATGATCGCCAGCGGGGTAAAGACAATCAGGCAGATAATGACGATGGTCAGCAGCGCCGCCAGGCCGTTGCGCTCGCCGAGCCGATCGCGCAGTTTGTTTTTCACCGGGTGGAAGATCACCGCCAGAATGGCCGCCCATAAAATGGCTGAATAATAGGGGGAGAGAACGTCGAAAAAAGCCAGGGTGACGATCAGCACGATCAGGATGAAAAATCCTTTCGTAAGTCCATTAACTCTCATGTAAATCCTTCAGAAAAATGACGTGTACAGTCAAATAATAGAAGTTTCTCGGCAATTTACAATCATAGCTGCTGCGGCGATGTGTAGAAGAACTGTATTGATGGGAGATATCATTGCTGGTCAAACTTTAAACACACCGGCAGAATGGAGTCGCGCTATTTTTGTTCTCGCTTTCTCTGTCCGGCTCGCCAGGACGAGTAATCAGTCGTTGAGACGGCCAGGTATTATTTGGCTCTTTTATATTAAATTCTCTTTCCATTATTATCACGATATTAATACCCTCTATTATTATTCCCTTGCAGCGGGTATGCATGACAATATTTAAACGTCTACTGATTGTGCTGAGTGTTTTCAGTTCCAGGAATAATTACTATCCCTTGCGTGCATTGATTTATATCAATTAAATGGTTTTATTTATATATGAATGCAAAGTTTATTCATACGTCTGTTATGAATTTAGTCATTAAGCAGAATGAATAATTAGTATTTTTTACAAAGAGTTGAATTTCTTAATTGAAACCCTGGTTAAAAGCGGGAGGCTTACTGGTTGACCTGTTACAATACTTTGTTCTACTATGGTTTTATTCAGGCTATTCATTATTTTTCTCTAAGGTCCCTCAAAGGAAGAGATTGCTATGGCCGCTACGACTTAGAATAAAAGCCTGGTTAACGTATTAATTTACCCTTAAGACTGTATATCGGTGGCGTACAGAGAAGTGTCGATCTATGACTAAAACTTCTTACCACCAGCGATTGTCAGTCGTAATACAGCAGCCGTTTATTCTCTGAAGGAGAAAAAATCATTATCAATAAAAATTATTTCAATGTGGGGCTATTTTAATTTAGCCCGGACATAAGCTTCAACGTGCAAAATATGCTGGCAGGGGCAGTTCGGAATAAAAGTTGATGCTGAATGTTGCCTGTATTAAAGGCTTTAATCAGGAAATGGCTGGTCGTAGAGATCGTAACATCGCGCCATGCTGGCGACGCCGCTCTAATTGCTGGCTTCTTAATAACGCTACTTTTCAGGAAATAACCTGGAAATATTTTAAAAGCCCCTGGATGGTCAGAAGCGTTAGCTGACGAAATGCGCGAACCTGGCAAAAACACACAATCAGCCTGTCAGGCCTGATGCGCTTTGGTAAGTGAACAGCGACGGGCGGTAGCGTGCCTGAAATGATTAAAGAGAAACTCTCATGGAAAATCCCGCCATTTTGTTACGTCGTCTTCACCCAAACTGCGCCCGCGCAACAGAAGGTCTCTTCTGCCTGCCGCCTAACGCCGGAAAAAGCCTGCTCTGCCAGCAGATATTACCGGCGGTAAGCCAGCTGCGCTTAAGCCCTGTGGCTGCAGGACAGTTGCCTCAGCGCCCTTCTCCGGGTCGGGACGATAAGAAAATGATTGCGATGACGTTTGAGAAAGAGGTGAGCGAATGAGTGATATCCCGGCACAGCAGTTCAGCCACAACCATCCTCTGTTAACGGTGCGCGGTTGCCGCGCCCTGCTGGACGTGCTGGCCTTTGAAGGCGATGAGGCCCTGAGCGAACCGTTCAGCTACCAGATTGAATTCACCAGCGCCGACAAAACCCTCATGCCGCAGCAGATGCTGATGCAGGATGCCGCCTTCACTCTGCAGGCCCCGGTTGACCAGGGCTTCGGGGTAAAAATCCGGCAGCCGGTACGCACGATTCAGGGCGTGGTGACGGCGTTTGAGCGCCTTTCCGCCTCCCGGGACGAAACGCATTATTCCCTGACTCTGCAGCCGCGTCTGGCGCTGCTCTCCCGGAGCCACCAGAACCGGATTTACCAGGATATGTCGGTGCCGGATATCGTGGAGCATATCCTGCGCACCCGCCACGGCATGCGCGGGGAGGACTTTATCTTCACGCTGGCGCAGGCGTACCCGCGGCGCGAGCAGGTAATGCAGTACGGCGAGGACGACCTGCGCTTTATCACCCGCCTGCTGAGTGAGGTGGGTATCTGGTTCCGCTTCACCGCTGATACCCGGCTGAATATTGACGTGGCGGAGTTTTACGACGACCAGCGGCACGACGGGCAGGGGCTGGTTCTGCCGTCGGTGCCGCCCTCCGGCCAGCACGACAGCGGGACGGAATCCGTGTGGGCGCTGAAAAGCCGGCATCGCGTGGTGCCGCAGTCGGTGTTCACCCGGGACTATAACTACCGCAACGCGCCGGCGGAGATGAGCCTCAGCATCGATGTCAGCCGGGGCGACAGCACCACTTACGGCGAGGCGTACCACTGGGGGGATAACTACCTGACGCCGGGCGACAGCCATCCGCGCGACCCGGCGCCGGAGAGCGGGGCGTTTTATGCTCGCCTGCGTCACGAGCGCTACCTGAACGACCAGACCCGGCTGAGCGCAAAGAGCAGCTGCGCGACGCTCGCCCCCGGTCAGGAACTGAAGGTGAGCGGCGGCGAAGAGGTCACCGGCACCTTCCGTGAGGGGGTGGTGATAACCCACATCCACAGCCGCGCCCGGCGCGACCGCAGTTTTGAGGTGGCCTTCCACGCCATCCCGTATTCGGAAGATTACGGCTTCCGCCCGGCCAGTATCGCCAGGCCGGTGATGGCCGGGACGCTGCCGGCGCGGGTCACCAGCACGAAAAGCAGTGATATCTACGGCCATATCGACCGCGACGGGCGTTACAGGGTCAGCCTGCTGTTCGACCGCGACCACTGGCCGCCGGGAGAAGAGAGCCTGTGGGTACGCCAGGCGCGCCCGTATGCCGGTGACACGTACGGCCTGCATCTGCCGCTGCTGGCGGGCACCGAGGTGGCCATCGCCTTTGAACAGGGTGACCCGGACCGGCCGTATATAGCCGGTGTCCTGCACGACTCGGTGCACCCGGACCCTGTCACCATCCGGAACTATAAACGTAACGTGCTGCGCACGCCGGCGAACAACAAAATCCGCCTCGACGACGCGCGGGGAAAAGAGCACATCAAGGTCAGCACGGAGTACGGCGGCAAGAGCCAGCTGAACCTGGGGCATCTGGTGGACGGCGGAAAACAGCCGCGCGGGGAGGGATTCGAGCTGCGTACCGACAGCTACGGAGCGATACGGGCCGGGAAAGGGATATTCATCACCGCTGATGCGCAGATGAAAGCGCAGGGGCAGGTACTTGAGATGGGGTCAGCAATAAGCCTTGTTAAAGGTGCTATTCATCAGGCTACTGAGTGGGGAGAGATTGCTGAGAGTCATCATAACGTGCAACCCGACGCACAATGCTTACGTGACTATTTAAAAGCGGCCGAACGGCTTCAAAAACCCGCTATGTTGTTGACAGCCCCTGCTGGAGTAGGGATTGTCAGTCCGGATACAGTGATGCTACAGACGGGGAAAGCACTCTATGCCCAAAGTATGGGCGAAGTACATATTGCCAGCAGCAAACGCATTGCGCTTAATGCTAATTACGCTATTTCTTTATTGGCTCAAACAGAGGGAGTAAGGATTGTCTCTGGTAAGGGGCCTTGCGAACTGGAATCGCATGCAGATACTCTGTCTATTACTGCGCTCAAAGATATTACTATTCAGTCCACGCAGGGCCATTTGCAATTGACAGCCAAAAATGGGATTACCCTGGCATGCGGTGGCGCGTATATTCGGTTGTCTCCCGATGGTCGAATTGAAATACATGGGCCTGGTTTGTTAAGCCTTAAGGGAAAACATGTATTTGAAGGCCCGACAAGGCAGGACTTTCCATTACCAGAACTCCCACAATCGATTTGTAAAGAGTGTCTATGTAAAGCACAGGAAGCTGCCGCTGGATTTATCCCTCGCTAACTAAAAGGATATCAAATGGACGCAGATACTGATAATTCAATATTAAATTGGTTAAAACAGATCGAACAAGTGTGTGCTTGTCTGGATACCGTGTCAGTAAATATTATTGTGGATCAGGCTGGGGATGCCCCCTCTTTAGTTCATGATTTGATGCGGTTTCAACCGCAGATTGCCTGGGTTTCGCTATTAGAGAATGAACCGGAAAATGAGTTTATTGAAGATGCGCCTCTTTTTTTGCAATTATGTATTGATGTATGGCAGCACAAAGAGTGGTTGTCAGCCTTACTTCAGCAATATAATGATCCGGCGCGAATATTGCTCTTTTTTTCTGTGTGTGATTTTAGTTCGTTGGCAAAACATTTGCAGAACCTGATTATTGCGGAATGGGAGGGCCGTAAGGGCTTAATGCGATTTTATGATACCCGAGTATTCCCGGCGTTGGCAACGTCAGTATTGACTGAGCAACAAAAAAATTATTTTCTACATATTGCGCAACTATGGAGCTGGCGTAATCGCGATGGGCAATCCGTCTGGTTTCGGGGTGAAAACTGTGAATATGACTTTAGCGAGACGACATTATTAACGCTTACCGATGCTCAATACAGCCAATTAGGTATGATTAGTGATATCGAAGGATTTATCAGAAAATATCACTTCAGGCATCCTGAGTTTACAAAGCAAACATTATTTAATCATTTGTGGCAGCGATTGCAGATGATGGATGAAGAAACACCGCTTGATAATGAGCGCTTTTTTAGTGAGTATTTATCGGAAGGGTGGGGTGAACAGCAAACCATCGATAAAAAGAAGAGACCTAATTAATAATGGCTCTGTAATTTTTCGCGCATAATTCATTGGTGTGTACCCTAAAGCCAGCATGCGCCTACATGAGTGAGACAAAGAGTAACAATAAATATGATCAAGATGCTTACTAAATGCAGGGGCTATACGCTGTTTTTGTTTGCGGCATTATTATTGACCAGTTGTGAACAACCGGAAACCTGGAGCAGCGGTGATTTGCGTGGGGTTAACCATACACGCCAGGAGATTCCCGGCTTCAGCGTCAACGGCAGTATCGGGCCGAATATTGGTTCCTTCGGGGAAAAGGGAGGAGCTTGTTGCATTTCCCTGCCTGATAAATGGCGACCAGGTTTAAAGGCTGATGTTGTGTGGGTGGTCAGTACGACTTCAGACATAATCAACTTTCCTGGATATGAGGATTGGGAGAAATATAAGGCATGGGAAAAAAAGTTATAGAGGGGAGGGTTAAACACTACACCACAGTCGATATTCCCGACTACGGTGACAGGAAATGCGGATTAACCGTCCATTTTTTGCCCTGTAATCAAATCAAGGTTACTGCCTCTTGCAAAACATATGGTGCCGCTGAATATCCGATTAAAGAGCCCCGTGAAATGGAGGAGCCTGAGCAATGCCCCAAATGAATGTCAGGTCGGTTTTAGCACCTCCGTATTTCCCCGCTGAAGGCCGGTTGCCCAAAAATATTGACTTGGTACAAGCCAATGTAGATTTACAGACCCGTGAGGAGAGGGAGTTTAAACTAACGCTGAATGCGCAAAATGGTCTTAATAATACCCCTCCTTGTTGTAAAAGCCTGCATGTCAGCCTATTTTTTGACGGCACTAATAATAATGAAAAAGCAAGCGCTGAGGCAAAAAGACCGAACCCCAGCAATATCGCCCGACTTTATCATACGGCGCTTGAAGATATCGATAGCGGATATTATAGCTACTATATACCCGGTGTGGGGACTGCTTTTCCGGAAATTGGCGAGTTGGATTTTAGCGATGCGGGGATAAGATATGCCACGGGGGGAGAGGCGCGAATTAATTGGGCACTGCTGCGCATTGTCGATGCCGTCAGGCATACATTAACCGGAGAACGTCTGGGTGATAGCGAAGCGAAGGGGTTGGCACAGTCTCTTTCAAGGGACATGGCAGGCAAGGCGAAAGTAAACAAACCAATAAGAACGATGAGGCGGCAGGTCGTATTCCGTCACCTGTTTGCCCCACTGCGCGCTAGAGCGAAAACCCATCAGCCGAAAATCCTCAAAATCAAGCTGTTTATCTACGGTTTCTCCCGCGGCGCCGCCGAGGCGCGCGCCTTTGTGAACTGGTTAACGGACATCCTGGATGCGGCATTGCTACAGGAGAAAACTCCGCAACCCACTCTGCTGGGCTGGCCGATAGCCGTTGAGTTTCTTGGTCTCTGCGACACCGTGGCCTCGGTAGGGATTGCACGCATAGCCCCTGGATTTCAGGGGCATATGGCGTGGGCGGATGATAATCTGGCGCTGCCGGATGAAAGTCAATTCCCCGGATTTATTCAGCGCTGCTGCCATTTTGTCTCCGCTCACGAGCAGCGTTTGTGCTTTCCGCTCGATTCTGTCAGACGCACGGAGGGAAATTACCCCGCCAGTACCTTTGAGGTGGTTTACCCTGGCGTTCACTCTGACGTGGGCGGCGGCTATGCCCGGGGGGAGCAGGGGAAGAGCGTTGAGGATGCGCTGATTCTCTCGCAGATTGTGCTGCACGATCTTTATGCCGCAGCCTTTGCTATGGGCGCCCCCCTGATGGTACCGGAACAAATGATCCCGATTTAGTATCGCGTAAGCCTTCACGGAATATGAGTGAGGACGTTCTGCAGGAATTTAAAATCAAACAACCGCTTATCGAGCGCTTCAATGCCTGGCGCACCACTTTGCAGCCAGACCTGCCGCAGATCGCCACCTCTGGTTATCAGCCTGTTGACCTGAAGCATGCGCTGGAAAATGTGATTGAACAGCAGATGGCGTGGATAACTGCCTGGCGTATAGGACGTTTTGCGAATGGCAGTTACCAGCGTCAGTCCTTTTATCAGGAAGCGGCATGGAACAGTGGGGATACGGACCAGCAGCACCGTGACGCAAGTGAGAGGACGCGTGATGAAAAACAGAAAGAGCGTGAAAAGGCTCGCAAGATAATACCGGATACGCCGGGAGTACCAATATTCGAACCTGCTCTCGATCAGCAGCAGTTGCAGCAGGCAGCGGACGAATTTCGGGCAGATTATCACGCTCTCTCTCCTTACACGGTAGGCATGACGCGGAATAACACTGGTGGTGGATGGCAGATGCTGGTTGATGGCATTGGTGGGAGGATTACGTACATCTTCGATCCTGACGATCAGGCGGCTGAATATACGCAGATGAAAACCGCGGCTAACTCGTTAAAAGGAATACTCTTTAAAGACGAACGTGGCGCGATTACCGATGATAGTCACTATGCCCAAGTTTGTAAGTTGTATGACGATCATATTCATGATTCACGTGCGTGGTTTATGCAATCTAGTCTGGGGTATCGCGAACTGTGGGCGGGTTATTTTCGCTACCGTACCATTTATAGCGGGGATGATGCTAATAAAGAGACTTCTTTGTTAAAAATGAGCCAAAAAGGTGGCGAGGTGCTTATTGGCATAAATATTTATTTAGTTGCTGAGGAAAATAAAGCATTCGCCGCAGTGGATCGGGGTGTGGATAAGTTAGGCAACGTCATGAAAGACGGCATGGAACTATCGGCACAGGCGCAGCAGCTGGAGAATGAGGCTATCGCTGCCAGGAATAAAAAGATCCGTGAAATGGGCGGGAAAGTTATCCGTGGCGTGGTCGAGAAAGTAAGGCATATGTCTTCTATGCAAACATGTCCTGTTTCCGATATCAATGGCGAAATGATATGCCAGGTTCCGGTATATGTGAATATAGTTTTCCCCACGCGTAATGTTACCCAGTTACGCAAAATTTATAATCAGCAAGAAGCAGCGAGTGATAAAAAAAAGTTGGATGAACTGGTGGAAAATTTAAATAACTTTGTCGAGCCAGCCAGTAACAGGAGATAGCCGACAATGAGCGCGTTAAAAAAAATAGTCCGACAGGGCGATACTTTACGGGAATATGGTGGAACTGTCTTATCCGGGAAATATCTTGTTTTTGGCAAGCCTATTGCCCGCGTGGGGGATGCGGTGCAGTGCAATAAGCATGGAGCTACAACAATTATTGAGGGAGCAGCAGGAACCATGATTGATGGTAAGTCTGTTGCTCTGGATGGACACCGTTGCACCTGCGGTTGCGCTTTGGTGAGTTCATTACAGGAGATGGATATCGCGCTATGAAATATCCGCGGCTTTACCCTGATTACCGGGGAGTTGTTCCCCCCTGTAAAAAACGCTGGGGAGTGGCATGGTTGGTGGGTAATTTACTGTTTACATTTTTTATCCTCTGGTTATGGCCTTTAGACAAGGTCACCCATACTGCAGAATTCTGGTTCTGGACTGCCGTTTTTCCTACCCTTTTTATCGGATTTCTGTTTGCTGCACGAGTCTTGATTTATCAGGTGGCTTCAGGGAACCAACGGGCTTATCGCCATATACTGCAGCAGGAGGAAGTGCGATGGTGGCGGCAACGAGCGGCCGGACTTCCGATAGAACCATGGTGTTTACTGGGGCCGGGCGGTGATAAACCAGAGCATCATCTGGCTGCTCTGGCGCGAGATAGCTCTCCGCCAGAATATTTAATAACCCAGCATGGTTCCAGGGTTTTGCGTTGCCCACAAATACTGGAAAACGACATTTGGCGCCGGGAGGCGGCATTAACTCGACATTTAGTGCGCACGTTGATTGAGACATTCGCATTAAAAAGCTCATGTCCTCCAGTATTTCAGGCGTTGTACTGGTGTGGTTCGTCACAAGCGGGGCAACAGTTTATGCAGACGTTATGTGATTCAGGATGGCAGTTTCAGCAGCCGCTTTTACCGCTGAACGATATTGATCAGTTAGATGATGCTATCGACCATTACCATCGTCTCTCCCGGCATAAAAATAGATTACTGTGTGCTGGCATTTATTCGGCGAGCCACATCGACTCTACGCAGATTACCGGAGAAGCAGGGTTTGTCTGGTGCGTCGGGGTAGAAAAAAAGTTATCGTGCAACGTGCTGAACGGCAGGATACTCCAGATGAAACCGCCCTGATGCTAACCAGGCAGGTTGAAAAAATTGCCCTTATGACTTCTCCGCCTGAACACTGTCTGTCATTTAATAACCGTGCAGCAGAATATTTGCAATCGGGAGGATGGCCGACGCTGGAACACATCCTTGCCCCATATTGGGGGGACCTGCAGCAAATGTCCCCATTTGTTGCAATTTCTATGGCTGCCTTCAGAAGCCTTGAGGCTGGACAATCATGTGGATGGATAGCCCAGGATCAAATGCGTAAATGTATTATTGGAGTAATTACCATTGATAAATGATAAGGAACATCAAGGCTCTCTTTTTCGCCAGTTCATCTGGTATTCAGTAACGATCACTCTATTTCTGGTGATTATTGGTTGCCTGTATTGGTTTTTAAAGGACGCGCTCGGTTTACCTCCCTTCACATTACAAATGTTCCTGCTATACCTTGCAGGAGCGTGGTTTTTACTGATGTGGTTATCACCTTTTATTCTGCAAGGGTGGAATGCTTTGGCGCGAGCCGAGGCT
>OGEW01000695.1_pt1 | contig 10493 bp, 15 predicted proteins | sample 1570781 | NCBI WGS metagenome assembly OGEW01 (sample SAMEA2582047, study PRJEB24529) | metagenome | biome: Human gut stool | place: China | collected 2011 | reverse complement strand
TGGTTGAAAACCGCATCCACTGGACGATTGCAGAAAGCTGCGCGGCCGCCAGTAGCCTGCTGAAGCGCACCGGCGATCCGCACTATGAATACTGGTACCGCAGGCTGTGGGATTACATTGCGATCAACCTGATCGACACCCGTCACGGCAGCTGGTGGCATGAGCTGGATGCTCGCAATCAGCCATCAGACGTGGTATGGAGCGGTAAACCCGATCTCTATCACGCCTGGCAGCTGACGCAGATTTGTCGGCTCCCCTTGTATCCAATGATCGGCAAAGCGTTGGAAAAAGGGGTAAGCCAACCCTGATGCAGCCTGGTTATGCTGAGTCTGGCCGGTGATCCTTCGGGGTCACCCGACAGACCTGCTATTTACGTCTAAAACGAATCTTTCGCCGTATAACACCCTATGATTGCAAAAAAATTGATTTTGTTATGCCTGCTGGCCACCTTTAACAGCGCCTTTGCCAGCGATGCCACTCATGCACAACTCATTGGCAAAATATTTCCGCCGCTGCCCCGCCTTCCTGCATTCCGTGAATTCCCAGGACCAGGTTTTGGTAGGTTCCCCCGACACTTAGGCGATCACTCTGCGGCGGCGCTGACAGAGTTAAAACAGGGTGCGCTGGTCACTTATCCTGACAGCCGCATCAACCAGCGCGGTAAGGATGAGGCTTTGTCGAATAAATCGGATTTAGATAAAAGCGCCTCCTGTCATTGACCTATTCAGGCAATCCGCGCGCTTTCTGGCATCCCTGCACGCGTCATTTTGTCTAAAGCATGGATCATGGCCATAGCCTCACCAACCTGCGCATCGTAGTCACGCAGCGTCAGGTGCCCTCTGAACGTAGCGCCCTTGCAGAGCGAGCGTCACGGCTCTACCGTTCCGATGGTATTCATGCCCTGAGCCCCGTTTTATATTCTGCGGCATGTGTATTCTGCACCCCGCGAAGTTGCTCTCCACCGTCGATGTTACATCGTACAGACTGGGTTTCATGACACTGAGGGCAGATGAAATCAACGTTTGCTATGAGTTACATCCATAGTGTGGAGCATAGGCGATCAGTAAATCTGCTTCACAACCCGAATTTGCCTGCTATCTGTAATTTAATTGTCATATAACTCCCCAATACTTAAGAGAAACAAATACTAATACTTAGAAAATATTTGAAAATAATTAATGTTATTTTAAACCAATGGAGAATTTGTATGACCCGTCAACGCACCGTGCTGAATGCTTTAGCTTTGTTTCGTAAAAGACATTTAGCTCTCTGCATCTTATCTCTCGCCGCTATGGCTGCCGCCGTACCTTCCGTTTGTACGGCGGCTGAAGTAAAAGCCAAAAACGTGATCGTAATGATCAACGACGGGGCTGGCTGGGGGGCCTGGGACGCAACGGCCGACTGGCAGTACGGTGGCCGTGACCACACGCCATACGCAGGCTTCCCGATAAAATATGCCATGACAACCTATCCGCTGAATCCGTCTAAAAAAGCGACCTATAATAACGATTCGTTAGTCAATTACGATGCGCAGAAAGCGTGGGATACCACCCCGAACTCCGATAAGGATTTGCCGTTTAAAGGCTACGCGTATCTGGCAATCAATCCAACCGACAGCGCCGCTGCCGGTACCGCACTGGCATCAGGTACTAAAACCTATAACAACGCGATTAACGTCGACAATAACGGTAAGTCGGTAAGCTTTGTTACCCTCGTTGCGAAAGATCAGGGTAAAGCGACCGGTGTCGTCACCAGTGTGCCGTTCTCTCATGCCACGCCAGCAGCGTTTGGCGCACAGAACGCATCCCGCAATGACTATCATGCCATCTCTCACCAGATGCTGACATCCGGAAAGCTGGATCTGATAATGGGAACTGGTCTGCCGGGCTTTAACTCGAACGGTACCGAGTGCGATAAGCTGGCGAAGGATGAGTCTGCTGCAGGCTGTGGTGAAGACGCGTATACCTATCTGGCGAAAGCTGAAGTGGATCAACTGAGCTCCGGTAAACTCACGCCGGCCGGCTCCAGCCTGCCGTGGAAAGTGATCCGTAGCACGAATGAATTTAGCCAGTTGGCAAGTGGCGCTCTGCGCTATGAAGGCCCGCTGTTGGGCTCTCCAAACATTGCGCCGAACGGTACCCTGCAGCAGGGACGCCAGGCAGCAATCGTCGGTAAAGATGCGGCAAATCCTTCCGGCGATGCGTATATCCGCACTGTCCCGACACTGAAAATCATGACCGAAGGTGCCATCCAGCACCTGAGCAAAAACGCCAACGGCTTTTTTGTGATGATTGAAGGCGGCGCAACCGACTGGTCCGCACATACCAGCAACTCCTGTACTGGCAAAGGCGACTGGGGTAACTCCTACAACCCTAACTGCGTAGGTGTCGAATATGGTCGTCTGATTGAAGAGACTGCTGATTTTAACAACGCGGTATCGTCAGTAATCGAATGGGTAGAGAAGAATAGTAACTGGGATGAAACCCTGTTGATTGTCACCACCGACCACGATAACGGGATGCCGATGGGCCCGGACGCGCAGAAAACAGCTTTCGAAGCAGTTACTAATAAAGGCAAAGGTCAGATGCCTGGTATCTCCTTCCGCCCGACCGGCAACCACTCTAACGCGCTAGTGCCGCTGTGGGCGAAAGGCGCAGGTGCAGAAGCCTTTGCTTCGCGTGTGCGTGGCACCGATGCAGGTTACGCTAAATATGTGGGTCTGAATGACGGGAAATATATCGACAACACCGACGTATTCCGCGTCGTGAAGGCGGCGCTGGTCGGTTCACCAGTTGAGAAAGTCGCACAGTAAATCCGTACTGCTCTGAGTGTAAAAGGCCTCTGTTTCGACAAAGGCTTTTTTTTGAAATCAGCGATGACTGTGGTGAAACGTAAGCGTACAGAGTGAACCTTATTAACGAGGATGTGTATTCGTTCTGTCGCATTAATGGCAAAGGGGCGGCAGAAGTTGCATTGACTGATTTTCAGGCAGAGAAGATAAATTGTTCTGCGGGTGACAATCTATCACTGTGCGAATGTTGATAATGCCCTTTACGTATCATGTGAATCAACTCGATGCCGGCCAGAAGGGTCTGTGCACGGCGAAATGATTTGAATCCCTGCATCTGACGTATCCTGCGTTTGATATGGCGGTGACCCTGCTCAATCAGGTTATTCAGATACTTGCTTTGCCTGATGGTGATGCTTTCCTCTGCGGATTTGTCGGCATTGAGCGTGGCCAGAGCGACGGTATTGGTGCCACTTTTATCAATGGTCACCACTTCGGGCTCGCCGTGGTGGCGAATGGCTTTGCGGAAGAAGCGCAGCGCTGCTGCCGCATCCCGTCTGGCGGCAAGCAGGAAATCGATGGTCTGCCCCATGCTGTCGACGGCGCGGTACAAATATTTCCACTGGCCTCTGACTTTGATATAGGGTTCGTCCATACGCCAGCGGTGCCCCACGGCACGTTTATGCCGGCGAAACGCCTTATCCAACGGCACCAGGCGGATGACCCAACGATGCAACGTGGAATGGTCAACAACAATCCCGCGCTCACACATCATCTCCTCCAGATTACGCAGGCTAAGGGCATAGGCCAGATACCAGCGTACACACTGAGCAATAATATCGACAGGATAATGTAATCGCTGGAAGGCATTTCGGATTAGAGGCATGGTCTGGTAACATCATAAAAAAACAGCATTTTACCCGACGATGCCTTAATGCGACAGAGCCCCATAAACTCCCTGTCCGCTAATAATTCCTCTGGCGTTTGGAACATAATTCTTGGGAAACAACCTGGAGTCATTAATATAATCAGTCGTAAAAATAAGAGGCGGAAGCCCGGGTGCAATGGTTGCCTGATAAGTGTTCTTCAGAAAGCGCCCGCTTTGTGGTGTCTTGTCCTTCACAAGACCAGCATCCACTACGCGAACAGACATGGTTTTTCCTCCTGTCACCACCAGGTACTGATTCCCCCCGAAAACCAGATCGGTCATGCGCCTCTGAACGTTCACTGTTCTTTCGGATGCGGGCAACGTATTTACCGGCACATCTGTGACGGTATTCAAGGGCTGGATTGTCATTACGCGGGAAATTTTTTCCGGGTGCAGGGATTCGGGCTCCAGTCGGGCATAAGGCACAGCAGCAGGTCTGGAGGTCGGTATCTTCTGTGCCCTGCACACCTACGGCCGTCAATTCAACCAGCATCCGCACATTCATCTGTCCCTCACCCGTGGCGGGCTTGATATTAAACACGGCGTCTGGCGCGATATCTTCTTTAAGAAGCACGCCGTGGAGAAAATCTGGCGCGGGGCGGTCCCCCGCCTGCTGCGCTGCGTATTCTCGCCCAGTCACGGTAATCGCTTTTAACGCAGCATTAAGAAAGGCAAGCAGTAACATGCCAGGATTGAAGGTGAGCAGCAGCAGCGCAAGATCTGTCTCAAAACAGTAGAATCAATGTTCATGTCATGGCACTTCATACGCTTTTATTATAATGTTGATAATCTGTTATTTGAGAAGAGGGCTTAACAGGTTGTAATGATTAACTTTAAACTACAAACTTTAGTATGAAAAAATCTGTCTGAATTTATATTCAGTCATTCCGGAACTAAGAGGATATACATGATGGAATATGTTGGTTCATCCCTGAATGAATCGTTATCTGACTTTTTTAAGCAGTGGCCTGAAGGTATTGTTGAAAATACCACGCCAGAAAGAAATTTTAGAATTGATTGTACGAAGTTAGCCTCTCTTTTTGAGCAACTTTCGGAACCATTAAAATCGATTCAGTATAGTAGCATACGTTTTGATCCCTAGGAGGTGGCGGAACTCGGTCGGAATGAGGTCAGAAATACATCTGTTCTCTCATGGATTCTCAATCCTCATGAGTCACACGGTTTTGGAAGGAAACCGCTACAGGGCCTGTTACAAGCAATACGAGAGGGTGGCCGAAGTGATTTTCCAGAAGATTTCATTCACTACTGCGAAGTTCAGGTCGAAACGACCCCCTGTGGCAATAACATCAATCGTGTTGATATAGAAATTAATGCAGATAATTTCTACCTTTTGATTGAAGTAAAAATTGATGCCAGGGAACAGGATAGTCAGATATCCCGTTATTGCTTTGATGCCAAAAACCGGGCCATATCACGCCCCTGGGGTGTTATTTTTTAACACTTAATGGTAATAAACCTCTGACATGCGGGAACGACTTCAGCCATAAGATACCCTCTTAATTTGCAACTTTCTTTTGAGTCTAAAAGGATTCAATCTAGATGGGGGGCATGTGTAGGTCAGCACTGAGCGAGGAGCGGAAGTTCGCAACGTAATCGCCACGGTTATAATGGCACTGCCGTGTGTTAATCAACGGGGAACACGTCATCGCATTTCTCAGATGAATTGTTTTTCGTACTTATCTAAATGATGTTTAAAAAATTTTTCATAATCTTCTGCGGCATTAACCAATATGGTGACTGTTATAGCAGGTTCATCTAGCTCTTGTGACAAATCTTCGATAGCGATAAAACCACAGATTATTTCTTCATCAGTTTCGCTAATGAATAGTTTACATCCCGTTGTATCGGCATTTGGAAAGTAAAATTGAGTTGGTATTAAATCTCCATGAACGATTCCCATTGGGGGATCACCAAATTCTAATTTAGAGACACCAATAATTTTGCCTTCTTTTCTAATCTCAAATATCACTTCATTCCCCTTGATCCATTGATGTTTTTGGCGATAACCTCGTTGATAACTAATGTAACAATGCCTCGGAAAATGATAGATTACTTTATCAGCAACTTCCGCTCCTGGCACAAAGCTGCCCGTTGGCCAAATAGGAGTCGGCACATTTGAACCTGTCGAGTCTCTGCCAGTTTACTGTGGTCGGCTTGTAACTACAGAATGTGCAGCTATGCGTGAACTGAACGCGGTACCTGACTTTAGTACCCCGAATACTATATGGATTAGTTTCCGCATAACGGCTCCGACGACAAGCATTCTCGGTTTGCCTGCAAGCAACAGTCGTTGCCCGAATGCCTTTATATCTGGGTTATATCTCAGGGCGACCAACGCAGGCATATAAAGGGCACTTCTTAGTCGTGCATCACCCATTTTTGACATACGCGTCTTGCCTCGGACAGAACTACCGGATTGATGGTGACGTGGATTTAGCCCCAGGTACGCAGTGACTTCTTTTGCTTTCCTGAATCCTTTACCTGACATGAATGATAAAATCAGATTGCTCGAAACAGCACCGATACCTGGAACTGACTGTATAAGTGCATCTTGTTTTTTCAGTTCGTCATCACTGCTCACATGATCTTTTATCTCTTGGCGGACAACCTCAATTTCCGTTTTAAGCAGGCTAATCATGCGATCGAGAGAAGCCTGAATATGTGCATCAGCATTCTCACGACGGTTGCACTCCATTCTTAACATACCATTGAGTGCGCTGATACGACGAACGAGGACCTGCAACTTTCTCACCGGTGCAGGTGTTGGTTTCCATCCGTCAGGCACAGCAGCCTTACAGAACCGGGCAATAAGTTTTGAGTCCGCTTTGTCGGTTTTAGTGCGCGAAAGTTCCGATGCACCGAACCCTTTAATACGTGCAGGATTAACAACACTGACTTTTATCTTATTTTCATACAAAAATGTGGCGAGTGAAGTGCCATAGTCACCAGTCGCTTCCAGGCATGCGTGAATGTCTGGCATTGTGCTCTGACCAAGCCATTTATAAAGAGCCAAAAATCCAGCGGAAGAGTTTTCAAAAGCTTTGCATCGGTACTTTCCGTCACAGAGTTCTGCTACATCAAATTTCTTACTGGCAATACCGATACCAAGATATACAGTCATAACTTTTCCTCATAAAGTCCAGCATTGACCTACCTTGCAAATTCAGGCTCACCGGTGTCCCGAGCCACAGATACCCTTCGGTCATTCACTGAATGCAAGGCAAAGCGGTAGTTATCTTATGCACTGGCTTGTTAGCCACAGGATGTCCCCGTCCTGCTTTGCCCTGAACATGGTCGTTAACCTACAGAATCAACTTATTCTGTATAGCCGATAATACAAGGATGTCCCTTGCCTGTCATGGAGGTATCTTGCAGATACGATAGATCAGCATTTACAGTCAGAACATAAAGGCTCTGTCACGATACCCACACACTCAGATTCAAACAAAGCAGCCGCACATGCTGTATATTGTTTTCTTAATCGGGCTCGACAATTTTGATAAAAAGGAATTATTATGAATCAGGAAAAAGAAAGAGACCATAAAGCTGGAGCACTCATTCTCTCGCAGTTGAGGATGTTTAATGAAGCCACTGTTTATTTTGAAAAAGGTATCGACAATACATTCTGGAAAATTTTTGACCAGTTTATTGAACGATTCATAAAAGAGAATAACTGATCGGGTAAAGCCGAGCACGAAACCCAAGACCACTGTTGGCTGGCTCACCCTGATTGGATCATTGAAGGAGAAAACTGCAAATACTGGTTCGAAAACGTCTCTACAGTAAAAAATGATAATGATTACCTGCTGGCCGTCCTGACTGGTACAGGAACAGAGCAAGGACAATACGGTTTTCAGTTTAAGCTTAATGCTGGCTGTTTCGGTAGGATGAGAAAGCTGGCTACATATGCCAGCAGTCTGCCTTCTGAACTATGCAATCACCTTGTTCAACAAGGTTTTATCGACCAAGGGAAAGGCAATTACTTCCTGCCTGTTATCCTCGACTCCGCTCAACTTGCTGAATGCTGGCAGGAATATGGTTCTTTTCCTCTGGAGAATGAATTGTTTACTCCGCTTCGCGATGTTCTTGAGAAACTGATACAATCATCAGCACTTCTGGACTCTATGTTTTCAGCAGGTGCAGACACGAGACTGTAGACATCCGAAGATGAAATATCATTGAATAACGAACGCTTATTTTATAAGATATTTCAGCATCTGAATTAAAAAAAGTAAATAAGAAGTGAAGAGACCTGTATTAAAGACAGGCCTCCTCAAGGATATATCAGTTATTTTGTTTGCTATGAATAATGTTGTGTTTCTGCAATTCTGACTCCATATCATTAATGCAATAAACGATATAATATATATTAAAAATAAATGTATAGAATGGATTCATCTTCAGTTCAAATTTAAACTCATTCAACGCATAAGCCTGCAAGGCCTTTTTAGCTTTAAATGCCCAGACCAGATACATTATCATTGAACATAAGAAGCTTTGCCACAAGGTCAAAAACAGTGACATTATCACTCACAGCTATACCAATATCAGAAAGTAACCAGCCAAAACCAGTGACTATAGCCAGCCAGAGAGGATAATCTTTGGCAACAAAATCACTTTTCATTTCTTCGGTTAGCTTTGACTGATTCAGGTACAACCACATTAGAGGATAGATACCCCCGGTTGCAACAGACAGTAAAATGAAGTTTATAACCTTTGTATCAATTCTATTCTTTAGTGCATTGATATTTTCCATTTTAAATCCTTATATATGATACTAAAAATGTGCCGGGTACTTGTCGTATGTCAATAATTGAATGACCATTGACCTTTATTGGTATTGATGACAATCTCAATGGGAGCACAATCCGTGTATGAACTATTTGTATTCGAATGAAAAACCCAGATGTTAGAGAAATTCAGCACACCACTTACGCCACGAGGTTCATCCCGTTGAGTCGGGGTACGATTTTCTCGCGGCATAATAGCATTACGGTTTAAACGCTCCATGATCTGACGTTCTTTTTCGGCAGACATCGGCGCAATAGCATCGGTTTTACAATGATCACGATTAAGAACAACACCATTAACTACCAGTCCATCAGTCATTGATGTGATTGTATATTTATAGCGGTAGCTGTATATACCACTATGGACATAGGTTTTGGACGTTTGCACTAACATTTTGAATGGTGATTTCTGCTGACCAGCATTCGCAGAAAATACTGACACTGAGATAATCAGCATAAGAGATTTAATATATTTATCCACTTCAGGCTCCTTCTTAATCTGGTAAACTCATTAGCTAGATCCGGATAAGCGATACTCATCGAAAATTGTCATATCAATAAAGAACATTAACGATTGACATATTGCGCTATGTTATTCTCAAAGTTACTGCTATCTAATTTTATTTCAGTTATAAATTTCTGCCCTTTCCAGACCTGAATAAAGGGTCCGCCCCGTAGATATTCTCCAACCTCATAGATATAGTTACCGTTAGGTATGCTTATACTCTGGTCGCCATTTCCTGACATACTGAAATCAACTTTGTCAGCAGGGATATTGAGTAAAATTTCAGGTTTACCGGAATCCGGGCCAAAAACATAGCGGACGTTACCGTAGACATAACACACACCTACATGCTTACCGCCCTTAACGGTATATGCATCAAAGATGGTCTGTTCGCCATCACAGGAATCATCCGGATTGGCATAAGCAGACATAGTGAATATGCCTGCTGCTAACAGCATGGCACCGCCGAGTAATTTTTTCATACTTAATCCTTTATTAATGAGAAAAGCCCCCTGAGTTTCAGGAGGCTGAACAGATTTTTAACCGAAGAATAAATTCCAGGCTTTCTTTAAACCACCGACAACGGCAGATTTCGCCGCTTTCACCACGACTGCCACCGGTTTTGGTAGCGTGGCATCGATAACGTCATCAAGGATCCGTTCAACAGTATCTCCGAACCCTTCTGTAGCTTCTTCTACGACGTTTTTTGTTTTGTATTCCTCCTTTACCTGCGAAGCTACCCCGCTTTGCGCATGCTTCGGGAGAGCCCGAACCATCGCTTCAACCAGTTGAGTCACGTTGTAGCCTTCTCTGGCCGCAACAGCGATAACCGGATGGTCAGTAAAACCAAACTGGCGAGTGATATCAGCTTTTTTATCGCAGATATTCTTCAACTGAGCCGGGGAGGGTTGGATATTTTTCGCGTCCCACTCACGGAAAGGCTCAATCTTGTCTACCTGATTAAGCACAAACAGCGTCTTCTCTTCACCCCTGGCAGGTTTAAGAACGTTTTTGTAAAAATGTTCATCGGCTGAAAATGCTCGATCATCCCCTTTAATGACCCAGAGAACGAGATCGAGCTTCGGAAGCAATTCCCGATAAAGCTGCTCGTACTCACTGTCACGTACTGCACTTTCACCCACCCCCGGAATATCAATCATTCTGATTGCGCGTTTGCCAAACTGGATGCGTACTTCCTGTGTTTCTCGTGTACATGCTTCCACATCACTGACAGCACAAATATTCCCTTTGAAGATCGCATTACACAGGCTGGATTTACCCGCACCGGTCTTACCCATGATGCCAATCACTGGCTCATAGTTGATAACCTCATTTATTCGCCTTGAAATACTCTCCCTGATTTTTTCAGGTAAAATCTCCAGTGCATCTTTGACCGGGTTAAAACCGCCTTTCTCTTTGGATTCCATTAACTCCCTCTCTTTGCTAATCAGTCCAGATAAA
>OGEW01000692.1_pt1 | contig 10509 bp, 8 predicted proteins | sample 1570781 | NCBI WGS metagenome assembly OGEW01 (sample SAMEA2582047, study PRJEB24529) | metagenome | biome: Human gut stool | place: China | collected 2011 | reverse complement strand
GCATAAAACCTACGCCAATCTGGCGGATAAAATCGCGATTCATCTCAATGACACGCACCCGGTGCTGTCGATTCCGGAGCTGATGCGCCTGCTGATTGACGAGCATAAGTTCAGCTGGGATGAGGCGTTCGAGGTAACCTGCCAGGTCTTCTCTTATACCAACCATACCCTGATGAGCGAAGCGCTGGAGACCTGGCCCGTCGACATGCTGGGTAAAATTCTGCCGCGTCATTTGCAGATTATTTTCGAGATTAATGACTACTTCCTGAAGACCCTGCAGGAGCAGTATCCCAACGATACGGCGATGCTGGGTCGTACGTCGATTATCGACGAGTCTAACGGGCGTCGCGTCCGTATGGCGTGGCTGGCGGTGGTGGTAAGCCACAAGGTCAACGGCGTGTCGGAGCTGCACTCCCGGCTGATGGTTGAGTCGCTGTTTGCCGAATTTGCCAAAATTTTTCCGATGCGCTTCACCAACGTCACGAATGGCGTGACTCCGCGCCGCTGGCTGGCACTGGCGAATCCGCCGTTGTCAAAAGTGCTGGATGAAAATATCGGTCATACCTGGCGCACGGATTTAAGTCAGCTGAAGGAGCTGGAGCAGCATATCGACTATCCGAAGGTCAATCAGGCGGTACGCCAGGCCAAGCTGGAAAACAAGCAGCGGCTGGCGAACTACATCGGCCAGCAGCTTAACGTGGTCGTCAACCCGAAGGCGCTGTTTGATGTGCAGATCAAGCGTATTCACGAGTACAAACGTCAGTTGATGAACGTGCTGCATGTGATCACTCGCTACAATCGCATCAAAGCCGATCCTGACGCTGAGTGGGTACCGCGAGTGAATATTTTCGCCGGAAAGGCGGCTTCGGCTTACTATATGGCGAAGCATATTATTCATTTAATTAATGATGTCGCGGCGGTAGTGAATAACGATCCGGAAGTTGGCGATAAGCTGAAAGTGGTGTTTATTCCTAACTACAGCGTTAGCCTCGCGCAGCTGATCATTCCGGCGGCGGATCTCTCCGAGCAGATCTCTCTGGCAGGGACGGAGGCGTCCGGTACCAGCAACATGAAGTTCGCGCTTAACGGCGCGTTAACCATTGGTACTCTGGATGGCGCTAACGTTGAGATGCAGGAGCACGTTGGGGCGGATAATTTCTTTATCTTCGGTAATACGGCGGAACAAGTTGAAGCCCTGCGGGCCAATGGCTATAAACCGCGTGATTACTACGAGCAGGATGAAGAGCTGCACCAGGCGCTGACGCAGATTGGCACCGGCCTGTTTAGTCCGTCTGAACCGGGACGTTACCGCGACCTGCTGGATTCGCTGATTAACTTCGGCGACCACTATCAGGTTCTGGCGGATTACCGTAGCTACGTGGATTGTCAGGATAAGGTGGATGAGCTGTACCGTCATCCGGAGGAGTGGGCCAATAAAGCGATGCTGAATATCGCTAATATGGGTTACTTCTCGTCCGATCGCACGATTAAAGAGTATGCCGACCATATCTGGCATATCGATCCGGTTCGACTGTAGTCATGTAACCTGTGGGAACGGGGCCAAATGGCCCCGTTTTTTTATGCCGGAATTTCAGAAAAGTGCCCGGGAGGCGCAAGGAACTAAGCAGCTTATACTTCCGTCATCGCAGGGATGAGCGAATAACAAATGAAAAACACGAAATGGTTGTTGCTGTCAGTGATATTGGCCTTTTTTGGCGTGCCGATATTAACGCACGTCGCGGCTCTGGTGCTGGCGATGGTCGGCGGCGGCCTGGCGCTGGTTACTGGTCTATTTGGCGAATCACAGACGGCCGCCACGGCGATAGCTTACCTGATGTTCGCGGCGGGCGCGGCGCTGATGTTTGCCAGCGGTCGGGTATGGTCAGATAAACAAGAGTCGGCATTGCTGGCCGGCTGGCGGCAGAGCCTCTTATTACTGCCTGCGCTGATGGCGCTTCTGACCTGGATTATCATGCTGCAGCGGGCGGAGCTCAGCTTTAAGCAGCTCAACTTTTTTTGGCTGTCTACGTTCCTGCTTCCATGGTTTGGTATTAGCGTGCTATCGGCTCTGAGCGGCTGGTATTGGGGGATCGTGGTGATACCCGTTGGCTCACAGCTGTGCTTTACGCTGGGATATTACTGGCCGTACAGGCATGTACCCATCGCCAGGAATGCATCGCTCTGCCGCTGTATTCTACTTGCGGTACTGGCGCTGCTGGGCGCGTATGCGCTCTATCAGGCGTGGCTACATGAGGAAAAATATCCTTCTGTCAGCAGAAACAATAGCGTTCTCGAGTCGATTAATACCGGCAATTTCGCGCCGGGAAGCTGCAGTAAACTCACCCCATTACAGGGACCGCCGCAATTACGTTTTACGCAAAACTGGCCGCGGATGGCCGGGGCCACGGCGGCATATCCGCTCTATGCGTCAGCGTTTTATGCCCTGAATACCCTACCTGCTACGTTTTCCACCAGAGACTATTTACACGAGTCCCGCACGCCGGATGCCTGGCGCAGCATAATTACTGGCGAAACCGATATCATTTTTGTCGTCCAACCTTCAGCCGGGCAAAAACAGCGCGCGCAGGATGCGGGCGTTAAGCTGGTCTATACCCCTTTTGCCCGCGAAGCGTTTGTGTTTATAGCCAATCAAAGTAATTCGGTCCAGTCGCTTAGCGAGGAGCAAATCCGCGCGATTTTTAGCGGCAAAATTACCCGCTGGAGCGATGTCGGCGGCGCCAGTAAAGCTATTCAGCCCTGGCAGCGCCCGGAGGACTCTGGCAGCCAGACGGTGATGCTGGCAAAAGTCATGAAGGGCGTCCCGATGCTGCCGCCAAAGAAAAGTGAGTTTTCCACAGTAATGGAGGGCGTCATCCGCGAAGTGGCCGAATATCAGAATACGCGCGGGGCGATTGGTTACACCTTCCGCTACTACGCGACGCAGATGAACAGCAATAAACATATCAAGCTGCTGTCCATCAATGGCATTGCGCCGACGGTTGAGAATATACGTAACGGCAGCTACCCGTACACGGTTGATGTCTATATGGTCACCCGGGAACATACCTCAGCAGAAACGCAGCAACTGGTGGCGTGGTTTTTAAGCCCGCAGGGACAGCACCTGGTGCAGGATGTCGGCTACGTGCCGATGTATAAAACGCAGGAATAAGTAAATATGAAAGGGAATTTAAAGTACATTCTTGCCATTTTGTTGATGGCTTTTTTTTCCTGCCGCTGGCGGTGAGTTTTGTTGTCTTTATTCTTACATCAGCAATCCCTTATTTAGGTTTTTCTTATCCGTTGCTGATTGTGGCGACGATAATTGGCCTGGCGATCCGTTCAAGCCAAAAGCCCTGGCGCAGGAGAAAGAAGTGCAGTTAATGATAACCCCCGTGGTGCAAACGCAAACCCTGGTGGAGTGGTTTATCAGCCCGCAGGGCCAGACTCTGGCGCAGAGTCTGGGCTATCTACCGCTCTATCCGGTAACGGAATAAATGAACGCCATGGAAGACATTAAATTGTACGTGCAGCTGACGGGCGTCGATCCTGCCAGCGGCGCTGATATTTGTATCGCGCGGCGTGAATCCACTGCCTGGCATAGAGGCATCGTGGCGGAGCTGATTAATCAGGCTTTGGATCAGGCCGAAAAATTCGTGGGCGCACCGGGTCTGGAAGAGCTGCGGGCATACGATGTCATGGTAGGGATTGGTTTAACATCCAGCGGCATCTGGCCGGGTTTTTCTCTGGACCCAGGGACGATTGGCCGTATGAGCGTCTGCGGCGCGGAGCTGGATTTCGATCCTTATATCGACAGAGTCCCGATTTACGCCTGCGACATCGATACTCACGATGATTTCACGGTGGCGTTCTCCGCGCTGGGTTTTCATCACCAGCGGAGCGTTATCGCAAAGCGGGGGCTCAGAGAGTACGCCAGCGTGGCGGATGTTTTCATTCTGCAGGTTTTTAAAGATGCGTTGAAATATCACAATGACAATAGTCTGCGGCTGTTCAGAAAAAAGCAGGCGGAGCTGATGCTATATGCTCGCTATTATCAGGCTAAACGCTGCGACGACAAAAGCTGTACGAACTGCGAGGAGGGCTGTACCAGGCCCGGCTTTCATTTGCCACGAGACGTTTTTATCCGCCTCAGCGCCGCCAACGCGCGCTTTCAGTATTGTCCGTTTGAAAGACGTCGGTTGTCGGTGTGAAAAGAGGGGCCATCGCGTTAATCTTCGTCGCCGCGCTAACCGCCTGCGACGATCGTGTCGTAAGCCATTTCTCTGACTACGCCGCCATACCAGAGCAATCCGGCATTTGGAGCTGGCTGCCGGTCTTCTTCCCCATTTCCGCACGCGAAATCAAAATAGCCACTAATCTCGACCTCGATCTTTTTTATGCTGATTTTGCGCTGGCGGAACACGATGAGCGCGCTCATTTTGAAGCAGCGTTAGGCCTGGGGAGCGTGGTTCAATCCCTGGATTCTGCACATAAAAGTTGGTGTAAGACGGGAAAAACCCTCTGGAATAGCGAAGCGCAGGCAAAGTCGTTTTTTATTCAGAAATTAAGCGTGGAGCGCTATCGCATAACTAACGACATGCCCGCATGTACCAAAATCGGCTATTAAATCTGCCTGTTCTGGAAGGTATTGAACAGGAAGCGCGCACTTTGCCGGACGCCAGCGAACGCTGAATCCGGCCTGTAGAAACCACAAACGCGGGTTGTTGCATTCTGGTCGCAGGCGCCGCCGCCGGGCAAGCCTGTGCACCTTATGAGCAATCAGAGAGGGCTAAAGCGCCCTCTGATTTCATTACGACGCCAGCGACAGCTCAGACTTTCCCGCGTGCTGCGCCAGCCATTCGCTAATGCGCGCCTGCTGTTCCTCCGTGAGCCACATGCCCTGCTTGGTCCGCCGCCAGATAGCGTCATCCAGTGAACGAACCCATTCATGTTCAACCAGATAGCGCAGTTCGGCTTCAAAAAACTCATGACCGAAATGTTCGCCCAGATCGTCCAGCGAGGTCGCCTTATCAAGGATCAACTCGCTGTTGCTGCCGTAGGTGCGGGCGTAATGGCGGGCCATCGATTCACTGATAAACGGGAAGCGGCGGCGCAGCTTAGCCGCATAGTCATCACGGTCGCCGCCGATATCGCCGCCGGGCAGCACCGCGGTTTTGGTCCATGCCGGGCCAATGCCTTTGTAGTAAGGCGTCAGTTTCTCCAGCGCGTGTTCGGCCAGCTTACGGTAGGTGGTGAGCTTACCGCCGAAGACCGATAGCAGCGGCGCCTGGCCGTTCTCATCATGAATATCGAGGGTGTAGTCGCGGGTGATCGCCTGCGGTGAATCAGATTCATCATCGCACAGCGGGCGCACGCCCGAGTAGGTCCAGACAATATTGTCCCGGGTGAGTTGTTTTTTAAAGTGAGCGTTATAGACGTTCAGCAGATAGTTAACCTCTTTGTCATCGATCGCCACCGCTTTTGGATCGCCTTTATATTCGACGTCGGTGGTGCCGATGATGGAAAACTCGTCCATCCACGGGATCACAAAGACAATGCGTTTATCTTCATTTTGCAGGATATAGGCCTGCTTCTGCGTATGTACGCGCGGTACGACGATATGACTGCCTTTAATCAAGCGGATACCGTACGGAGAACGCAGGTGCATCCCCTCGTCGAAGAACTGTTTGACCCACGGGCCGGTCGCGTTAACCAGACCGCGCGCCTGCCAGGTGAACTTTTCACCGCTATCAATATCTTCCGCTTCGACAATCCACAAACCGTTTTCACGTTTTGCCGAGATGGCGCGGGTGCGCGTGCGCACTTCCCCGCCTTTACGCACAACCATCTGGGCATTGGCCAGCACCATGCGCGCATCGTCGACCCAGCAGTCGGAATATTCGAAACCGCGCACGATTTCAGGTTTAAGTACTGATTCTGTACCAAAACGCAAACCGGTTGATCCAGGCAGGCTGGTGCGCTTACCGAGATGGTCGTACATAAACAGGCCAATGCGGATCATCCACGCCGGACGCAGGTGCGGGCGATGCGGTAAGCGAAAACGCATCGGGAAGGCGATATGCGGGGCCATTTTTAATAACACTTCACGCTCGGCCAGCGCTTCGCTCACCAGGCGGAATTCATAGTGTTCGAGGTAGCGCAGCCCGCCGTGAATCAGCTTTGAGCTGGCGCTGGATGTCGCGCAGGCCAGATCGCGCGCCTCCAGCATCAGCACGGATAAACCACGCCCTGCGGCGTCTGCCGCGATACCGGCACCGTTGATGCCTCCCCCTATCACAATCAGATCTTTGGTTTCCACGCTGCTACCTCTTACACTTTCGTTTAAGCTCACAAATGTTCGATATCGCTCAATATAGCAAACAATCGCGCTATTGGTAACATCAAAAAAACATTTCAGAGTGATGCGTGTAACATATTGGCGTTTATTTCGCGCCAGGCTGTACACTAGGCGCTAAAATTCGGGGCGTTTCGTCGCCTGCCTGTAGAAAAAAAGAGAGCTTATGGATCACTTTGAATGTATTAACGTAGAAGAAGCCCACCAGAAAATGCATCAGCAGACGGCGGTGCTGGTGGATATCCGCGACCCGCAAAGCTTCGCGATGGGCCATACGCCGGGCGCGTTTCATCTGACCAACGATACGCTGGGCGCGTTCATGCGCGACAACGACTTTGATACGGCGGTCATGGTGATGTGCTATCACGGCAATAGCAGCAAGGGCGCTGCGCAGTATCTGCTGCAGCAGGGTTACGACAAGGTGTACAGCGTGGACGGCGGGTTTGATGCCTGGCACCGGCATTTTCCGGCGGAAGTCGCGCATGGCGCAGTTTAGGCGTTAGCGCAGGTTGTGGCTATAATATCCCCCTTTGTGTGGAATAAGCGAACCGCTGCATGTTAATGATTACCTCTTTTGCCAACCCGCGCGTGGCCCAGGCGTTTGTCGACTATATGGCGACGCAGGGAATTATTTTGACTATTCAGCAGCATACGCAGAGCGATATCTGGCTGGCTGACGAGAGCCAGGCCGCGCGCGTGCAGGCCGAACTGGCCCGATTTCTTGAAAATCCAGCCGATCCGCGCTACCTGGCCGCCAGCTGGCAGTCGGGGCACACCAATAGCGGGCTGCACTACCAGCGATTCCCTTTTTTAGCGACGCTTCGCCACAACGCCGGGCCGGTTACCTGGAGCGTTCTCTTCGCCTGCATCGCCGTCTTTGTCCTGCAATCGGTCATTGGCGATCAACCGGTCATGATGCTGCTGGCCTGGCCCTACGATCCTTCGCTGAAATTTGAAGTCTGGCGCTACTTTAGCCATGCCCTTATGCACTTCTCGCTGATGCATATTCTGTTCAACCTGCTATGGTGGTGGTACCTCGGCGGGGCGGTAGAAAAGCGAATCGGCAGCGGCAAGCTGGTGGTGATTACGGTGATCGCCGCTTTGCTGAGCGGCTTTGTGCAGCATCAGTTCAGCGGCCCGTGGTTTGGCGGACTCTCCGGCGTAGTCTATGCGCTAATGGGCTATGTCTGGCTACGGGGCGAGCGCGATCCGCAAAGCGGCGTTTATTTACAGCGCGGCTTGATACTCTTCTCCTTAGTATGGTTAGTTGCTGGATGGTTTGATGTTTTCGGCATGTCGATTGCGAACGGTGCGCACGTGGCTGGTCTGGTGACCGGGCTGGCGATGGCGTTTGTTGATACGCAGAATGTGCGAAAACGAACGTAGAGATTCCCAGGGATATTTCATGAAACAAACACAACGTCATGACGCGATTATCGAGCTGGTAAAAAAACAGGGATACGTCAGTACCGAAGAACTGGTCGAACAGTTTGCCGCCAGCCCGCAGACCATTAGCCGCGACCTGAATGATTTAGCCGATCAGAAAATGATTCTGCGCCACCACGGCGGCGCTGCGCTACCTTCCAGTTCGGTGAATACTTCCTGGCACGACAGGAAGTCGACCCAGACCCAGGAAAAAGAGCGCATCGCCCGTAAGGTCGCGAGCGAAATTCCCGATGGCGCGACGCTGTTTATCGATATCGGCACCACGCCGGAAGCGGTGGCCCATGCGTTGCTTAACCATAACGATTTGCGCATCGTCACCAATAATCTCAACGTCGCCAATACGCTTATGGTGAAAGAGGATTTCCGCATCATTCTGGCCGGCGGCGAGCTGCGCAGCCGGGATGGCGGTATTATCGGTGAGGCCACGCTCGACTTTATCTCTCAGTTCCGACTCGATTTTGGCATTCTTGGCATCAGCGGCATCGACAGCGATGGCTCGCTGCTGGAGTTTGACTACCACGAAGTGCGCACCAAACGGGCGATTATTGAAAACTCCCGCCACGTAATGCTGGTGGTTGATCATTCCAAATTCGGCCGCAATGCGATGGTGAATATGGGCAGCATCAGCATGGTTGATGCGGTCTATACCGATGTGATGCCGCCCGCAGGAGTACTGAAGGTGATTACCGATAACAACCTTCAGCTGGAGCTGTGCTGATCCTTTAGCATTTCCCAGTTCAGGCCAAAGCGCGCCAGATACTTGCGCAGCCGATCCGCGTCGTTGACCGTTGCTTTGCCGAGGCGTGAAACGTTAAAGAGCTGGCGTCCGGCATCGGAAATCGTTGTTGCCTGCTGGCATACGGCAATGACGTTTTGTAGATGCAGGCGGTCAAAGAGGTCAAGATTTTCCACCTCCGCCCCCAGTAGCGCGTCGAGCGCTGAGGGGCGGCGATCGTTCCAGCTGTAGCGCAGCCGTTCAATCTCATCCTCCACCGTGCTTACCGTGATGCGACCGTTTTCCGCCAGGGTCGCCATGCGGGTCACGCTGGCGGAGAGTTCGCGGAAGTTGCCGCTCCACGCCGCCTGGGGCGAGGTGGCGAACGTCAGCCACGCGCGGCGCGCTTCGGTATTAAAGCGCACGCTGTCGCCGGTTAGCGCGGCGTGACGCTCCATTTCATACTCGAGATTGGGTTCGATATCTTCCTGGCGCTGACGCAGACCGGGCAGTTCAAAGGTCCACAAATTAATACGTGCGTAGAGATCTTCGCGGAACTGGCCCTGCGCAACCCGCTGGCGCAAATCGCGCACGGTGCCGGCGATGAGCTGAAAATCGCTGCTGACCTGCTGGTCGCTGCCGAAAGGATAGAAGCGTTTTTCCTCAATGGCCTTCAACAGCATCGCTTGTTCATCTGCTCCCAGTTCGCCAATCTCATCCAGGAAAAGCATCCCACCGTTAGCGCTGCGCAGCACGTTCTTCCCTTGCGCCGGTAAAAGCGCCTTTGACATGGCCAAACAGCGTCGACATTGCGGTATCACCGCGCAGGGTGGCGCAGTTCACCTCGACGAGCGGACCGTTAAACTGATGGCGCGCCAGCTTTAACTCATAAATGCGGCGGGCAAGAAATGATTTACCTGCGCCGGTGGGGCCGTTCAGCAGAATCGGCGAACGGGAGCGGATAGCGACGCGCTCAATATTCTCGATCGTGCGGTTGAAGCGCGGGTTACGGGTCGCGATACCGGATTTCAAAAAGTTAAGCGTCTCTTCCCGTTCCTGGGCGAAGCGGCTGGCGATAGCGTTATAGCGGCTGAGGTCGAGGTCAATGATCGTCACGCCGCCCGGGGTATGGGGCTTGTCTTTTTTCCGCGGCGGGGAGGTTTGCGCCAGTCGCGCCGGGAGATAGCGCGCTTCAGCCAGCAGGAACCAGCAGATCTGCGCCACGTGAGTGCCGGTGGTGATGTGTATCAGATAGTCTTCATCTTCAGGATGGAACCGGTGGCTGCGGGCAAAATCGTGCAGGCAGGCGTAAACCTCCTCGAAATCCCATGGATTGCGGATGGCCATCTCAACGCCGCCGACCTCCGTTTCCGGCGATACGCTGGCGATATCCTGCTTTAAGGTCTCAAACAAGCCGCGCGAACGGGCGTCGTAAAGCAGCTCAAGGCGATGAACAACCAGTGTTTCCTGCTGACACAGGCATAAGGTTGGCCGCCATTTCTCCCAGCGCTGGCTGCCGCGGCCAACGTAATCCAGTACCGTACCGACAAAACCAAAGGCTACCGTTTTGCGCATCTTAGATTTCCTTATAAAAGACGATATTTAATTATCGTACTTTCGCTTCCCGCACGCAGTGTCTTTTTGAATGAAGCGCGGGTAAAAATAAATAAACCATAAAAATCAAACAAATAATTTTATTTTTATAATCTGGCACGCAGGTTGCAAAGACACTGTCATGGAGAATAACGGAACCAGGAGCTCAGATGGCTAATCTACTTCTGTTCCGTTCCGCCGTTATGACGCGCCGGCAAGTTCTCATGATGCGGCTCCGGTTCAGCCGGCGTTAAGATGCTTCACAACTTGTCGCCGCCCTATTAATAAAATGAGAAAAGACAATGAATTATGAATTGATGGCCACCCAGAACGCCCCGGTGAAAATGTGGACCAAAGGCGTACCGGTAGAAGACGATGCGCGTCAGCAACTTATTAATACCGC
>OGEW01000688.1_pt1 | contig 10577 bp, 13 predicted proteins | sample 1570781 | NCBI WGS metagenome assembly OGEW01 (sample SAMEA2582047, study PRJEB24529) | metagenome | biome: Human gut stool | place: China | collected 2011 | reverse complement strand
TAGAGGGAAACACTCTAAAACTTTTTCAAGAAAATTTTCACTTGCTGGAGATATTCCTTTTTCTACTTTATCAACAAAAGTAAAACTCAAGTCTAATTCTTTTCCTAAATCTCTCAAGCTCATCTGTTTATCAGTTCTAATTTTTTTTAATACTTCTCCAAATGTCATTTTTCCCCCTCTTCTCTCAAGTAGATTTTTTTATTTATATTTTATTATACTACATTTTTAGCAAAAATAAAAGTAAAAAGAAATCTTGACTTTGTAATATAAATATGTTACAATAAAGAAAAAGGATAGATAGTATATATTTTTTTACCTAATATGTAATATAATAAGGTTACAAAGGAAAGGAGTGGTGGATATGACAATAGATGAAAAAATAAGAGAGATATTAAAGTTGATGAAAGAGTATGAGCCTTTACAGGATTATTTCAAAGTGGTGGTATCTGTATATGGTTGTGAAATGGTAGTAAATCTTAAACCATTTGATTGGGAATATTATGGAGAAACTTTAGAACTTGCACTTGATGAAGTTATAAAAGATTTGGAGGAAGCTATCAGAGAAAAAGACGAAGAGGAAAGAGAAGCCATAGCAGAGAGAGAACACCAAGAAAGAATCTATTGGGAAAGGCAACTTAGAATTTAAAGGAGAAATTAATATAAAAGAAGTAGTTTTAAAATTAATTGAAAAGATAGAAAAATTTGAAATTAAAGATAGTTATTGGGAAGAGTTAAAAAAAGATACATTTGAGGAACTAGAAAGAAAAGATACAGCAGATAATCAATATTTATGGCTCTGTATCAAATTAATATCTGAATATATGACAGAGTACACTAGATAGATTTAGTCTTGAGCATATCCCCCACAAGCTTGGGGGACTTGCTAAAAACTAAAGGCGAGGTGGTAAAATGAAAAAATATAATTTTGTAGAAAAAATGTTTGCTGAGTTAGAAACTCTAAAAGATTTTGGATTGATTAGAAAGTGGAGTATCTCAAATAGAATGATATATTTTGTTGGAGAAACTGAGGGAATAAAATATTGTGGAACTGTAAAAGATGAGGAGTATTGGAAGATAATTAGAAATATAAATGAAGCTGTAAAGGGGGAAATCCTATGACACAACTAAGACTATATAAAAAATCTGATAGAAATTTTGAAGAGTTAATAAGAGAGATGGACTATTTAAAATCTAAAGGTCTAATAAATGAGTGGAAGTTAGTAGAAGATAATACTCTAATAAGTTATTGTGGGAAATATAAAAATGTTGGATATGGTGGAAAAGTAAAAGTGTCAGAATATAAGGAAGTCTACAAACATATCACTAACTCTATCAGCTCATATAGTGAAAGATGGGGTGGTGGTCTATGGATTTAAAAACTATAAAAATAAAAGGTCAAGATTATGTGCAGGTGTCGGAGAGAATCCGACACTTTCGCACCAGTGAGGAGTACAAGGGCTGGGCAATAGAGGTAGAGTGGCTAAGAATAGATGAAGATATAGCAATAGCAAGGGCAATTATCAGAGATGCCGAGGGAGTGGCAAAGAGTATGGGGACAGCTATGGAGAAGAGAGAGGAGAGAAAAGAGGGGGAGAAAGTAAAAGTAAATGAAGATGGAACAAAAGATTTTTCTGAAATAATAGAGTTAGCAAAAACTTGTCAAGCTCCTACTGAATTAGAAAAAGGAGAGATAGTTGGAGGATTTGCTCACAATCAAGTTCTATCTTTAGCAGATACTGTTATAGAGAATATAAAATCTGGAGCAATTAGAAAATTTGTAGTAATGGCTGGTTGTGATGGTAGAATGGTAAGTAGAAATTACTACACAGAGTTTGCTGAGAAATTACCAAAGGATACAATAATTTTAACAGCTGGTTGTGCTAAATATAAGTATAATAAACTAAATTTAGGAGATATAAATGGAATTCCAAGAGTATTAGATGCTGGACAATGTAATGACTCTTACTCATTAGCTGTGATAGCTCTAAAATTAAAAGAGGTATTGAATGATGTAAATGAATTACCAATAGTATATAATATAGCTTGGTATGAACAAAAAGCTGTAATAGTTTTACTAGCTCTATTATACTTAGGAGTAAAAAATATTCACTTAGGACCAACTTTACCAGCTTTCCTATCACCAAATGTAGCCAAAGTTTTAGTAGAAAATTTTGGAATAGGTGGAATTACTACTGTAGATGAAGATTTAAAAAAGTTTGATTTAGTATAATTTATTTTAGAAGAAAGTTTACTATATATTTCACTAAGAAAGTATAGAGCTTTCTTCTTTTTTTACTTAAAGAAATTATAATTTTACTTTTAAGAAAAAATAAGAAATTAATTTTATTAAAAAACTACATTAATAACATTTTATAATCATTGACAACTATTTACGAATATATTATAATTATAATACATGTAATATATAATAAAATAATTGGGAGGTATTTTTTATGAAAAAAAGACTGATATGCATGATATCTGCATTATCTCTTCTTTTTACAACAACTTATGGAGCTACTGTTGAAGGTATTGGTAGCGGATATAAAGGGGATATTAAAGTAAAAGTTACTTATGAGGGGAATGAAATTACTAATGTAGAGGTAGTAGAACATGAAGAAACTAACTTTACTAAAAAGGCAATGAAACAAATAACTAAAGACATAGTTGCCGCTCAAAGTACAGAAGTTGACAATGTAGCTGGAGCAACATATACTTGTGAAGGAATAAAAGAGGCTGTAAATGCTGCTGTGGCCGCTGCTGGAATCACTTTAAAAGCTAAGACTCCAGCTAAAGCTGAAGAGGTAGTAGTAGCTGACACAACAACAGATGTAGTAGTAGTAGGTGGGGGAGGAGCTGGACTTACAGCTGCTATCTCTGCTAAAGAAAAGGGAGTAAATGTAATACTTCTTGAAAAGATGGCTATGTTAGGAGGAAATACTAACTACGCAACTGCTGGAATCAATGCTGCTGAATCAAAATTACAAGAGAAATTAGGAGTAGAGGATAGTGCTGAATTATTCTATCAAGATACAATGAAAGGTGGAAAAAATAAAAATAATCCTGAATTATTAAAAACTATGACAGAGAATTCTGGAGAGATAATCACTTGGTTAGTAGATAGAGGAGCTGATTTAACAGAGGTTACTTATACAGGAGGACAAAGTGTAAAAAGAATCCATAGACCAACTGGTGGAAAAGCTGTAGGACCTATGATAGTTGCTGCTCTTTCTGAAACAGCTGAAAAACAAGGAATAGATATTAGAACTGAAAGCACAGTAAAAGAGTTACTAAAAGAGGGAGATAGAGTAGTAGGAGTTAAAGTAGAACACAAAGGAAAAACTTATACTATCAAAGCTAAGGCAGTGGTAATGGCAACTGGAGGATTTGGAGCTAACCCTGCAATGGTAGAAAAATATAAGCCTGAATTAAAAGGATTTGGTTCAACAAATAGCCCTGCTATCACTGGAGAGGGAATTACTATGGTTGAATCTGTTGGTGGAGCACTAGTAGATATGACTGAAATCCAAACTCACCCTACTGTTGTACACAACAATACAGCTATGATAACTGAGGCTGTAAGAGGGAGCTATCCTTGTAAATAGAGATGGTAAGAGATTTATTAATGAGTTAGAGACTAGAGACGTTGTTTCTAAAGCTGAATTAGAGCAAGAAGGAAAGAGTGCTTTCTTAGTATTTGATGAGACAGTAAGAGAAAAACTTGGAGCTATCAATGGATATATCAATAAAGGATATGCTATCTCTGGAAATGATTTAGAAGAATTAGCTAAAAAAGTTGGAATCAACGGAAAAAATCTTGTTGCAACTATGAAACAATACAATGAATATGTAAAAGCTGGAAAAGATACTGAGTTTAATAAAAACATCCTACCTAGAGAGCTAATAAAAGCTCCTTACTATGCTATTGAGGTTTCACCTGCTGTGCACCATACAATGGGAGGAGTTTCTATCAATACTTCTGCTGAAGTTTTAACAGCTGATGGAAAAGTAATAAAAGGATTATATGCAGCTGGAGAAATCACTGGTGGAGTACATGGAGCAAATAGAATAGGTGGAAACGCTATGACAGATATAACTGTATTTGGAAAAATAGCTGGAGAAAGTGCAGCCGAATATTCTAAAGTAACAAAATAAAAAAGTTGTTATAATTTAAGAAATTAAAATAAAGTAAAATAAATCAAGAATAACGAAATGAAAGTTATTCTTGATTTTTTAAATTTCTAAGATTATTTTAATATTAAATTATACGAATTAAAAGCATATAACAAAAAGTACTTAGAATAATTGTCATATACATATTTAATTTTAATTTAGGTGAGATTATAACAACTATACAAGCTATTAACTCTGGAAGAAAACTATTGATATTTTTAAAATTTATATTACGTAGGCAATAAACTACTAAAATAATCATAATAGCAGGTGGGAGAACTCCACCTAGATATTTTACTTTTTCTGGTGACTCTCTATTTCCAAAGATTAGAAAAGGGATTGCTCTAGTGAGCCAAGTTACAATAGCTGCTATGAAAATTACTAAGATTATATATGTTAAATTTTCCATAATTATTCCACTCCAATTTTTTCTTTTAAAATTGTCAAAATAACTACTGTCAGAGATAAAGCTGGGATTAAAAACCTATCTGCTCCTAAAATAATGTAGAAGAAGAGAGAGGAAAATAATCCAGTGAGAGCAGGGATTTTACTTTTACAATTCTTCCATTGACTAACAACTATATATAGGAAAAAAGCTGTTGCTGAAAAATCAATTCCTCTCATATCCCAAGGAATAAAATTCCCTAAATAACTTCCTAATATACAACCAAAAATCCAATACATGTGATTTACAAATGAGATATAGAAATCTACTTTTTCTCTATCTAAATTTTCTTCATACTTTACAGAACAAAGAATAGAGTATGTTTCATCAGTTAAGGTTAAAACCATATATGGATATTTCCAACCCATTTTACGAAATTTTTCTATGAAAGCTACCCCATAAAAAATATGACGAGCATTGATAAAAAAACTCATAATAGCTACTGTAATAAGCGGAGCATGAGCTTGTAACAGAGAAACCATAACTATTTGTAATGAACCAGCATAGATAAAAAATCCAGCTACAAGTGATAGAAAAGGTGGATAACCAGCATCTCCCATCAAAATTCCAAAAGCTATTCCTATAAAAAGATAAGTAAAAAATATAGGAAAGGTTTGTTTGATAGCAAAATTAAACTCTTTCATAAAATCTCCCCTTTTGATAAAATAAAATTAAAAATTATATCAGATAATTTAATATTTTAGCATAAAAATGAAGGGGTGTAAATTCTAAAAATCAAATAAAAATTAGATAACTGTAAATAAAAAAAGAGCTATTATCTGGTAGCAACATTAACCAGAATAACTCTTTTTATAATTAAGATTTATTAAATTTTTTTAACAAATTCAGATTTTAATTTCATAGCTCTATTTCCATTGGCATCTTTTATAACTTTTGTTTCTTCCTCTTCTGATTCACTTTCTAAAGTCCATTCATAAGCACATTCTGGACAAATTAATAAGTTTCCATCTTCATATACATATTCAGAATTACATTTTGGACAATTTGGTAATGACATTTATTTCCTCCGTTTTTAAATTAATTCTACCTATTATATCATAGAAAATATATAATTTCAAATACAAAATTAGTTTACTTCTTTCTTCTAAGAGCTACAATACAACCTACAAGTACAAGAGCAGCTCCTAATCCTTGAATTAAGCTAATTTTTTCATGTAGGAAAAGATATCCTATAATAGCAGTGGCAGGAGGGATAGTAAGTTTTAAAACATTTAGAACTACTACTCCCTGTTTTTGTATGATAAAGAAAGTCATAACCATTCCTACAAATATTGAGTACATTCCTGTAAGAAGAACTATTACAATTTTATCAGCAGAAGCAGAGAGTAACTCTGTAATATTTCCACTGAAAATGGAGATAGTAAAAAATAGAATACTTGTCAATATAGATGAACAACTACTGATAACCATAGAGTGTATATGTTTAGCTGTATCTTTTACCACAAAACTTTGTATTGCTTGTATGATTACTGTTCCAGCAAGGAGAAGTATTCCTGTTAAAAAATCTGAACTAGATGAACTTTTATTAGCTCCATTTAAAACAAAGATAAATGAACCTAAAAGAGCAATAATACCACCAAAAATAAAGTGAAGCTCTTTTATTTTTTCTCTCTCATCTAAAAATATTATTCCAGCAATAATAACAGAAAAAGGCATACTTAAAATTCCAAATATACTTCCAGCAAGAGCAGAAGTTTTACTAAGTCCCCCTACAAAACAATACATATTTCCTGCTGTAAGAAAAGCTATAAGTATAAGTCTTGGAAATAATCTAAAATTATTTTTCAATTTCAAAAGTTCAGATTTAAATTTAAAACTTGAAACAGATATAAAAAGTAATCCTCCAGCTAAAAACATAAGAGCATTAGTATTAACTGTTTGAAAAATTGTGCTTATATAACGAATGAGCGGATAACCAAATCCCATAAAAAGAATGTAGATTAAAGCTGCTATTTGATTTTCTTTCTCTTTTATAATCATTTTTTCTCCTCATTAAAAAAATATTAATTTTAAACCACTTATTAAACTAACAATTAGAATAAATTTTTCAAAAACATTTTGATTCATTTTTTCAACAAAATATTTTCCAGCAAAAACTCCCACAAAAACAAATGGGATAGCTACACTTGTAAGTTTAAAAGTTTCAAGATGGATATTATTTAAAACTAAAACATATAAAGTTGCCTTGATAATATTTACTATAAAGTAAAACCAAGTTCTTGTACCATAAAATTTATCTCTATCCATTTTAATATTAAGAAGATATATACTCATCATTGGACCAGAAACATTTCCAATAAAAGCAGCTATTCCTCCTAAAAATCCAAAAAGAAAACTTAATTTTGAAAAATCTATTTTAAGACTTTTTAATAAAGTGAGAGTACCTATAATTAAGATAATGATTCCCATACTTTTTTTAAAAATCTCATCAGAGATATTGTTACCAAAGATAACAGCTACAATAATTCCTAAAATTGTAAGAGGAAGTATTTTAAATAGTACTTTTTTTTCTACATCTTTTCTATATAGATACATAACTATAAGGTCAGAGACAATAACTGGAATAATAATTATTCCAGCAGATGCCTTTCCTCCATATACACTAGCTAAGATAGGAGAAAATACTAAAGCAGCTGGTATTCCTAATTTACTTAGGCCACACCCAAGCCCCAATCCTATCATTCCTAAAATCTCTAAATACGACATCAAACCTCCTTAAATTCAATGCAAGTTTTTTTAAAATATGTTATAATTATATTACAGAAGTATTGTAGCATAAAAAATATTTTTTTTATAGAGAGTAAGGAGAAATTTATGAAGATAAACCATATTTTAATTGTAACAGTGACCTCTCTCCTCTAAAGTGAAATATTAAAAATTTAAATTTTATTAGAGAAGGAGAGTAATATGAGTATAGGAATGAGAATTTTTTTGATAATAATATTGATGGGGATTTGTATGTTCCTCTCAATAAGTGAAATATCTCTCGCTTCTGCTAGAAAATTAAAATTACAAGTGATGGCAGATGAGGGAAGTAAAAACGCTTTAAAGGTAATGAAGATACAACGTGCATCTGGAGATTTTTTTACAGCTGTACAGATAGGGACAAATGCTGTATCTATATTAGCAGGTATAGTGGGAGATGGAATAGCAGCACCATATATAGAGAGTTTTATCCAAGGGTATATCCCAGCACTTTCATCAAATTCTAAATTTATAGGGGAAGTGATATCTTTTCTATTGATAACAGGATTTTTTATAGAGTTTGCAGATTTAGTGCCAAGACGTATGGCAATGGTATCACCAGAGAAAATATCCACAGTGATAGTTGCTCCTATGAGTGTATTGATAAAGATAGTAAAACCTCTTATCTTAATTTTTAATGGGACAGCAAATTTTATTTTTAAGCTTTTTGGAATTCCTTTGGTAAGAGAGGAGAGTATTACATATGATGATATTTTTGCTATAGTAGATGCTGGAGCAGAAGCAGGAGTAGTACAGAAAAAAGAACACTCACTTATAGAAAATATTTTTGAATTGGAGTCAAGATGGGTATCCTCTATAATGACAACTAGAGATAGTATAGTATATTTAACTATAAATGAGGAAGAGGAGAGTATAAAGGATAAAATAGCTAATAACCCTCACTCAAAATTTTTAGTTTGTGAAAATGATATAGATTCAATATTGGGATATGTAAGCTCTAAAGATATTTTACCTAAAATATTAAATGGGGAAGTAGAGGGATTAAAAAATATTAAAGGGATTTATAATAAAAATCTTTTAGTAATTCCAAATACTTTGACTTTATCAGAAGCCTTAGATAGATTTAACGAAGCAAGAGATGACTTTGCTATAATTTTAAATGAATATGGATTAGTAGTGGGATTGATTACTTTAAATGATGTAGTTAATACTCTTATGGGAGATATAGTACATCAAAATTTTGATGAACAGATAATAGCTAGAGGAGAGGGCTCTTGGCTTATAGATGGAGCTACTCCAGTAGAGGATGTAAAAAAAGTTTTAGATGATATAGAAAAATTTCCTGAAGAGGATACATATGAAACTATTGCAGGATTTATGATGTATATGTTGAAAAGTATACCTAAAAAAGGAGCTGTAGTAGATTTTGAAAATTATACATTTGAAGTGGTAGATGTAGATAGATTTAAGATAGACCAACTTTTAGTAACTAGAAAAAATAGTACAGAAAATATTAACTAAAGAATTTGGGAGATGATTACAAATGGATTTGTTAAAAGAGTGGAGAAGGAATAAAAAGGTATTTGCTGCTATTATGACAATAGCTCTACCAGCTATTGCTGATTTATTTGCACAGACACTATTGGGATTTTTTGATATGCTTATGGTTGGTAGGCTTGGACCAGAGGCTATTAGTTCTGTTGGAGTAGGAAATGCCCCATTGAATGCTGTAACTCCTATCTTTTTTGCTGTAAGTATAGGTACTACTGCTCTAGTAAGTCGTGCCTATGGTTCTAGAGATAGAAAAGAGGGGAAAAATGCTTTAGCTCAAAGTTTGATACTCTCTATTCCAATCTCTTTGGGAATCACTTTACTTCTTTTTATATTTAGAGAGAAAACATTGGAGCTAGTAGGAAGAGCAGATGATATGAACTTAGTTATGACAAACCAATACTATTCAACAGTTCTATTGGGTATGCCATTTCTATGTTTTAATGTGGTGTTCTTTGCTGCTTATAGGTCTATATCCAAAGCTAATATGCCAATGATAGCTAATATTTTAAGTATTTTTTCTAATATTTTATTTAACTATCTATTTATTTTCGTATTTGGTTGGGGAGTAATGGGAGCTGGAATAGCTACAACAATTTCTCGTGGAATGATAACTTGTATCTTTATATACACCACATTCTTTACAAAAAGGTTTTGGGTATCTATACCTTTACAAAAATTAAAAGTTTTTGATAAGAAGATGTCCATAAGAATTTTAAAAGTTGGAATACCAGCAGCTATTGAGCAAGGGGTATTTAGAATTGTTAATATTTGAGATGATGGTAATATCCTTGGGAACTATGGCATATACAGCTCATAAGATAGCTCTTACAGCTGAGTCATTTTCATATAATATGGGATTTGGATTTGCTGTGGCTGGAACAGCTCTAGTAGGACAACAATTAGGAAAAGGTTCGGCTAAAGACGCCCATAGAGATGCATTAGCTACTACAACTTTGGCTATATTTGCTATGTCAATATTTGGGTTGATGTTTTTTATCTTGCCAGGAACTATTATCTATATGTTTACTGATGAGTCAGAGATAAAGGAGATGGCAACAGTAGCACTTAGACTTGTTTCTATCTGTCAACCTTTCCAAGCTGTATCAATGGTTTTGAGTGGTTGTTTAAGAGGAGCTGGAGATACAAAGGCTGTACTTTGGATAACTACAATAGGTATGTATGTAATAAGAATACCACTTACATATTTTTTCCTATATAAGATAGATACAGGACTTTCTGGAGCTTGGATAGTTATGACAATAGACTTGGCTTTCAGAAGTATGGCTTGTTATAGAGTATTCAAAAAAGGAAAATGGAGCTATGTAAGTGTATAGGAGAGGTGTATGGGTATAAATTTTAGATATATATATTATGGAGTAAAATTCATAGATGTTTATTCTAGAAAAGATGAAAAGGAAAGAGAAAAGCTCTATATATTTTCAGATAACAGAATGAAGGATATCTTTTCTAAAAAGATGTCAGAAAAACTCTTTGAGGAGTCAGCAACTCTTATAACTATGGAAGAGTTTAAAGATAGAATTTTTTATACAGATAAGATTATTTTAAAAGAGGCTAAGAGAATCTTAGCCTTTTTCAAGTGTATACCACAAAATATAAAAGATGAGCTAGGGATAGTTACTTACTATGATGTGATAGATATAGCTAACAATTTTTTTAC
>OGEW01000687.1_pt1 | contig 10578 bp, 11 predicted proteins | sample 1570781 | NCBI WGS metagenome assembly OGEW01 (sample SAMEA2582047, study PRJEB24529) | metagenome | biome: Human gut stool | place: China | collected 2011 | reverse complement strand
CGCCACAGCTTCTCATACCAGTCCTTGGACTCCTCGGGCTTACAGACTACGATCATCTCCTGCTTTTCAAACTGGTGGATGCGGTAGATGCCACGCTCCTCGATGCCGTGAGCACCCTTCTCCTTGCGGAAGCAGGGGCTGTAGGAAGTCAGGGTCAGGGGCAGAGTAGCCTCATCCAGAGTCTGGTCGATGAAGCGGCCGATCATGGTGTGCTCACTGGTGCCGATGAGGTAGAGGTCTTCACCCTCGATCTTGTACATCATGGCGTCCATCTCAGGGAAGGACATGACGCCCTGCACCACGTTGCCGTGCATCATGAAGGGAGGGATGACATAGGTGAACCCCTTGTCGATCATGAAGTCGCGGGCATAGGCCAGAACAGCCTCGTGCAGGCGGGCGATGTTGCCCAGCAGGTAGTAGAAGCCATTGCCGGCCACGCGGCCTGCGGCGTCCATATCAATGCCGTCGAAGCTCTCCATGATCTCGGTGTGGTACGGGATGGGGAAATCAGGCACGACCGGCTCACCGAAGCGCTGAGCCTCGACGTTGTAGGTGTCGTCCGGGCCGATGGGTACGCTGGGGTCGATCATCTGGGGGATGGTGTACATGATCTCCTGAATGCGTTCAGCCAGCTTTGCCTCCTCGGCTTCCAGCTCTGCCATCTTGTCGGCGTCAGCCTTGACAGCGGCGTTGTTGGCGTCGATCTGAGCCTGCAGCTCGGCCTTCTTGGCCTCGTCGTCGCACTTCTTCAGCTGGCCGAACAGAGGACCGTTGGCCTTGCTCAGCTTGTTGCGGGCAGCCTTCAGGGACTCGACTTCCTTCAGGCACTCGCGGTACTTGGCGTCCTTCTCGATGACTTCGTCAACGAGGGGGAGCTTTGCATCCTGAAACTTCTTCTTGATGTTTTCCTTGACCGCATCCGGGTTGTCGCGGACAAATTTGATGTCAAGCATGATAACTCTCCTTATACTCTATTGCTTGCACAGGGGGCGTTCCCCGCTGTGCCGTTCAAAGGCGGTGTTCCCCGCCTTGGTACGCATTTCTAATAACTTTTCTGCTTAGGCTCTCCTATTAGGAGAGCTGTCGAGCGACAGCGAGACTGAGAGGTTACTCCACGCTGTACTGCCCCAGCAGATTTGCAAAGGCTTTCAGCTGGTCGTCCGAATAGAAATGGACGGTCAGCTTGCCTTTGCCGTCGTGGTAGGCCACGCGGACTTCGCTGCCCAGCGCCTGCTTGAGGCTTTCTTCCACCTCCACCGGCAACGCACTCGTCAGCGGCGCGGCCACAGGCTCTTTTGCGGGCTTTGCCAGCTTTTTGCACAAAGCTTCGGCCTGACGGACGTTCAGCTGGTTGTCCGCTATCATCTGAGCCGCTTCCTCCTGCAGCTCCGGCGTAGGCAGGCCCAAAACGACCTTCGCGTGTCCGATCGTAATGAAGCCGCTTTTCAGCAGTTCCAGCACTGTTTCCGGCAGGCTCAGCAGCCGCAGGCTGTTGGCCAGTGCGCTCCGGCTCTTGCCCAGCTTGCGGGCGGCAGCGGAAAACGAGCCGGTTTCGGCGGCCGCCAGCAAGATCCTCAGTTGTTCCAGTGATGGCGTCATCTTATGGCCCTCCGGCAAGCTCTCTCATCCATCTATTTTAGCGATGGATACCAACATGAATCTATCGCTAAAGATCTATAGATTAACCAGCAATCCGTGAATAAATCTGATTGAGAGAGTGACTTATGCGTACCCGTAACGATCGCCTGCGCCATGCCATTGGCTTTGAATTCATTGGCCTGCTGATTGCCGCCCCGCTGGCCAGCTGGGTTACCGGGGTCGGGCTCAACCATATGGGCCCGCTGGCACTGTTCTTCTCGGTGCTGGCCACCGTCTGGAACTACATCTACAACCTCGGGGTCGACAAGCTGCTGCTCAAATATCAGGGCCATACCCACAAAACCCTGTGGCAACGGGTGCTGCATACCTTCGGCTTTGAGGGCGGTCTGCTGATCGTCGCGCTGCCGGTCATGTCCTGGTGGCTGAGCGTCAGCCTGCTGGAGGCGCTGGTGTTGGATCTGGGCTTCGTCGTCTTCTATCTGATCTATGCCTTCGTCTACAACTGGGTCTATGACAAGGTGTTCCCCATCCCCCGCGAAGTGCCGCACGGCATGCCCCAAGAGGCGCGCTAAGGCACGAAGCAGTTGGATTGAAACCGAGAAGTGAAGGTCAACAAAGGAAGGCAACAGAAGAAACGACACGGCCCCATCATGGCAGACATGATGGGGCCGCAACAGGGATCAGCGCTGGCAGGCCGGCTGATTCAGAAGTAAGGATTCAGGCCTGCCCGTCGCTCAGGCCTGGGCCTTGAGCTCTTCGCCGCTCTCGTCGGCCGCGGCAGCCTCTTCAGGCTGTGCCTGGACAGCCTGCAGCGCTTCCAGCTCGCTCTGATAATCGCTCAGGATCTGCTGGGCAACCGCCATATCTCCCTTGTGTTTGCGCTCGAACAGATGGTGCTGCACCACACCGTTGAGATACTCCACTGTAATGGGCTGCTCCAGGGTGGCCATCAGCTCCTCTTTCTCCAGCTCGGCATTGATTTCATCGGCGGTCGTGCGCAGCAGCCCGGCCAATTGAACCAACATGCGGCGCTCACCTTCGCGCAGCAGGCTCAACATGCGGTTTCTCTGCTGCTCATTCTGTTGGGTCATACATTTCCTTACGTCAATTGGGAACAAGCTCGCTCATTCTGCCCTGTCCCCATGACAGCGTCTATCTCATGCCCCCCACAAATTTTTGGCGCTGGCTCACAAATGGCTACAGATGCTATTTGAAGCGCCTCTGGGGTATAGTAGCCGCTGATTTTCGGGCGCTTTTTTCACCTTCATCCGCAGACAGGGATGAGACGGCAAGGGCGCCTGCCCGGTTTACCCCAACGAGGTGAAGATCCGCTTTATGACCGACGCCATTGTGGTGCTCTGCACCTGCCCAGATCAAACCAGTGCCGACCTTCTCTGCGAACAGCTGCTGAACCAGCAGTTGGCCGCCTGCATCAATCAACTGCCGGGCATTACCTCCGTCTATCGTTGGCAAGGCAAGGTGGAGCGCGCCACCGAGATCCAGCTCATCATCAAATCCCGCCAGTCGCGCTTTGCCGAGCTGCAGGCATGTATTCAGGCCAATCACCCCTATGAAGTGCCCGAGCTGCTGGCTCTGCCGGTGAGTGCCGGACTACCCGCCTATCTCGACTGGCTCAATGGGGAGACCGCATGACGTTCACCCGCTTGCTCTCTCCCCTGTTGCTGCTCTGTGCCCTGTTGACGACAGCGGTGGGCAGCTCCCCTGCCCACGCCAGCGGAGCCGATCTGCTCAGCTCGCTGGGCATTGAAGCCAACGCCAAACCCAAATTTTTGCAGGTCGATGAGGCCTTTCAGATCGAGAGCGAACAGCGCGGCGATCAGCTGCTGCTGACCCTTCACATCGCCGATGACTACTACCTCTATCGCCACAGCCTGCGCTTCAAGGGGAACAACCTCACCTTCAGCGAGCCAGCTCTGCCGGAAGGCACCGAGCACGAGGATGATTTCTTCGGCAAGACCCGGGTCTACTACCAGCAGGTGAGCATCGCGGTGCCGCTAAAGGAGGTGGGGGAAAATGCCACCCTGCGGGTGCGCTATCAGGGCTGTACCGACGGCCTCTGCTATCCGCCGACCGACAAGCTGATCGATGTGGCCCCGCTGGTCACGGCAACCACAGCGTCCACTGCTGAAACGGCACAAAGCGTCGCACCGGTTAGCCAGCAGGATCAGCTGGCCGCCGCCCTCGGCCATCAGGGGTTCTGGCTCAGCATCGTCGCCTTCTTCGCCCTGGGATTGGGGCTCGCCTTCACCCCCTGCGTCTTCCCCATGTACCCGATCCTGACCGGCATCATCGCCGGCGCCGGTCATCGCCTCTCCACCGGTCGCGCCTTCCTGCTCTCCATGGTCTATGTGCAGGGGATGGCGGTCACCTACACCTTGCTGGGGCTGGTAGTGGCCTCAGCGGGGCTGAAATTCCAGGCGGCGCTGCAACACCCCTATGTACTGATCGGCCTATCGGTGATGTTCGTGCTGCTGGCCCTCTCCATGTTCGGACTCTATACCCTGCAACTGCCGAGCAGTTTGCAAACCCGTCTCTCCGGCCTCTCCAACCGCCAGCAGGGGGGCTCGGTAGTCGGGGTCGCCATCATGGGGATGATCTCCGGGCTGGTCTGCTCCCCCTGCACCACGGCGCCGCTCTCGGGGGCGCTGATCTACGTGGCCCAGAGCGGCGATCTCTGGCTCGGCGGGGCGGCGCTCTATGCGCTATCACTGGGGATGGGCCTGCCGCTGCTGCTGCTCGGCACCTCGGGTGGCAAGCTGCTGCCCAAAGCGGGCGCCTGGATGGATGTGATCAAGCAGCTGTTTGGTTTTGCCCTGCTGGCGGTGCCGATCCTGCTGCTGTCACGGCTCTGGAGCGATCAGATTGTCACTCTCACCTGGCTCGGCTGGGGGCTGCTGCTGTGCGGCTATCTCTATCACCACAACCAGCACCAACCCCACTCGGTGGCCAAAAGCGTGCGCGGCTTCGTGCTGTTGCTGGCGATGATCAGCGCCGTGGTCGTAGGCAAGGATCTGCTGCAACCGGCCACCCCTGCTGCCATCACGGCGGATGCCAGTCAAACGGCGCCGCGGTTTATCCGCGTCAAGACGCTGGATGATCTCAAGGTGCAGCTGGCCGCCGCCCGCGGCAAGCCGGTGCTGCTCGACCTCTACGCCGACTGGTGCGTCGCCTGCAAGGAGTTCGAGCACAAGACCTTCAGCGACCCGGCGGTGAGGGCGCGCTTCGGCCAGATGGTGCTGCTGCAGGCGGATGTCACCGCCAACGACGATGCCGATGTCGAGCTGCTCAACAGCCTCAATGTGCTGGGACTGCCGACCCTCATCTTCTTCGACCGCGAGGGCAAGGAGCTGACAGGCCAGCGGGTCACCGGTTTTATGGGGCCTATCCCCTTTGCCAAACATCTCGAGATGGTAAGTGATACACACTGAGTTGCGTCGGCTGCAGACAAGCGATGCACCTGCCTTGCAGCGGCTGTTCGAGCAGGCCCCCTCCTATCAGGCGGCGGTGAGCAATGACCCTCTCTCTGCACAGGCAGGAGAAGAGGAACTTGTCGCCTGCCCATCCGGCCTGCCTCTCTCCGACAAACATCTCATCGGCCGCTGGGAGCAGGGAGAACTCACCGCTGTCATTGATCTGCTGCGCGGCTACCCCAATCCAGACACCGCCTATCTGGGTCTGTTACTGGTGGGGGAACCCTGGCAAGGGAGTGGCCGTGGTCAGTCGCTCTATCTTCACGCCTGCACGCTGGCAAGCTCATGGGGGGCTACCCGGCTTCGCCTGTCAGTGATTGCCAGCAATGAGAGTGCTCTATCCTTCTGGCTGCGCAGAGGGTTCACCGAGTGCTATCGCCGCGAGCTGGCTGGTTATCGGGCCGAGGCCATCGTGCTGGAACGTTCACTGGAACCGTGAGCCGAGGTTTGCCGCCGCGCATTCGCGTGGCACAATCGCCCCTCTCGTTTTGCACTTGTCCGGAGTTTTGATGAAAAAGTGGTTCATCCCCCTGCTAGCCCTCTGGCTTTATGGCTGCAGTGCAGGGCCCGGTGAAGAGGATATCCGCCAGCAGGTCACCGCCAAGCTACTGGCCGAGACAGACGCCAACCTGTTCGATATCAGCGACTTCACCATCCTCGGCAAGGAGGAGCGGATGGAGGGGGTCTATCTGGTCAAGGTGAGTTACCAGCTCCACTTCAAGCAGGGGCTCGATCAGTTGCAGGTGTTGCACGACGAGGATCTGGTCTACGACCGGGTTGGCCCCTTCCAGCAGGAGATGGGTCTGATGGAGCTCGAGCGTAAATATGGCGAGTTCGAGGCAGGCCAGGTGCTGCCACAAGAGGCCGAGGTGTGGATGATGAAGGACGAACAGGGGTGGCGGCTGGCGGAACCGGCGCAATAAAGGGCAACAAGCCCCTCATGTCTATGCAACGGCGGGACTGCCGTTGCCAACCAGCTCAAACTTGGGTATCGACCCGATACCCTTTTCGCTCGGCAGGTTCGTTCGGCAGCTTGCTGGCCAACCCTGACAGCACCTCCTTGAGGGTGACCCCGCTCTCTGCCGCACCACTGCTCTCCAGCAGCTTGGTCAGCTGGCTCTGCAAGGGGTTGACCGCTTCACGCTCGGCTCCTTGCTCGCTCTCTTTTTCCTGTCCGCCCTGCTGATCCAGCGTCTCCAGCAGGCGCTCCAGATCCCGCTTGAGCGGGTTCTCGCTGCTGTCGGCGATGGCGAGTTTGCGCTGTTCCTGCTCTTGCCGCTGTTGTTGCTGCAATGCCAGCTGTTGTTCCTGCTGCTGTTGCAGGGAGCCCATCATGGTGTTGATGAACGCTTCCAGCGAATCCCTGATTGAAACAGTGCCACCGCCACTGCTCTCCCCTTGCGGTGACAGCCCCAGTTCATCCAGCACAGCGCCAAGGTCGCGCACCAGGCTGTCACTGCCCGTTGATGGTGAAGTTGCAGCCCGCTCCTGTGCCTGCACAGCGGGAGAACCCTGCCGTTGCGCCAGCGGGCTGAGCCCGCCTGACGCGACCACATTTATCTCCATCTTGGCCCTCCTCTCCCCGCCCTCTGGCCCTTTTTCGGCAAATATTCCGGCAATCTGACAAACTCTTGCCCCTTGGCAGATAACCGCACTCACACCTAAAAGATAGTGCCAACCCGCTATAAACAAGGGGTTGGCAAAAAGGGGCCACGTTCAGCCATCACTGCGCAGGCTGACAATGGGGGTCAGAAGATATCCTTCATCCGGTGCCACAACATTCCCAGTGCCAGCAGCGGGGAGCGCAGCGCCGGGCCGCCGGGGAAGGTGATATGGGGCACGCTGGCAAAGAGATCGAAACCCCGGCTCTCGCCGCGGATCGCCTCGGCCACCAGCTTGCCCGCCATATGGGTGGCGTTGAGGCCGTGACCCGAATAGGCCTGGGCGTAGAACACGTTTGGGTATTCCTTCAAGCGGCCAATCTGCGGCAGCCGGTTGGCGCCGATCCCGATCATGCCGCCCCACTGAAACTCGATGGCGATGCCAGCCAGCTCGGGGAAGACCCGCAACAACTTGGGTAGCATGAAGGCCTTGATATCGCGGGGATCCCTTCCCGAGTAGTTGCAGGCCCCGCCAAACAGCAGGCGACCATCGGCGGAGAGGCGGTAGTAGTCGAGCGCCACATTCTGATCGCACACCGCCATGTTTTGCGGCAGCAATCGCTGGCGCAAGCGGCGATCGAGCACCTCGGTGGCGAGGATGTAGGAGCCCGCGGGCAGCACCCGCCCCCCCAGCTCCGGATTGAGGTCGTTGAGATAGGCGTTGCAGCCGATCACCAGATAATCGGCGGTGACCCGGCCATGAGCCGTGGTCACCTCGACCTGCTTGCCGTAATCGATATGGGTCACTCTGGAGTGTTCAAACAGGGAAACCCCGAGGCTGGCAGCGGCTCGCGCCTCACCGAGCGCAAGATTGAGAGGATGCAGGTGGCCGGAGCCCATGTCGATAAGGCCGCCGATATAGCGATCCGATCCCACCACGCTATGGATATCTTCCCACGGTACCAGCTTGAGTTCGTGCTCATAGCCGAGGCTCGCCAGATGGTCGAGATCCTCCTCGAAGCCAGCCAGATGACGCTGACGGGTGGCGAGGTCGCAGTAGCCCCAGGTGAGATCGCACTCGATGTTGAAGCGCTCAACCCGCTCGCGCACCAGCTGCACCGCCTCCAGCCCCATCAGGTCGAGCTCGCGAACCCCTTCCTCACCAATCCAGCGGGCCCAGAGGCGCCCCAGCCGATTCGGTTGGCCTCCAGCACCACCACCTTGTAGCCTGCATCAGCCAGGTTGATGGCGGTGTTGAGACCGGTAAAACCGCCGCCGATGATGCAGACATCCGCTTTCAGCTCGGCCTCGAGTTCCGGCCACTGCTGCGGATCGTTGCGGGTGGCCGCGTAGTAGGAGGCGACGTGCTCCTGATATCCGTTGTGCTTTCCTGCCTGCATACTCAGCATCCTGCCTTGGTTGCAAATTGTTTAATAAAATAAGCAAAGTTGTTTCGATAATACCCAGTTCCTCCTCCACTCACCAACCGGTGCGGATCACAGAAATGCAAAAGGCGCCCCGAAGGGCGCCTGTTCATGCAATCAAGGTGCTGTAACGAATTACAGTACGTCGATGGCGTTCAGGTCGGAGAATGCTTTCTCCAGACGAGCGATCATGGAAGTCTGACCTTCACGCAGCCATACGCGCGGATCGTAGTACTTCTTGTTCGGCTTGTCGGCGCCTTCCGGGTTGCCCAGCTGGCCTTGCAGGTAAGCTTCGTTCTTCTTGTAGAAGTGCAGCAGACCTTCCCAGGTTGCCCACTGGGTGTCGGTGTCGATGTTCATCTTCACTACGCCGTAGGAGATGGACTCGCGGATCTCTTCCAGAGTGGAACCTGAACCACCGTGGAATACGAAGTCCAGAGACTTGGCTGGAACGCCAAACTTCTCGGAAACGTACTTCTGGGAAGCGTCCAGGATGGACGGGGTCAGCTTGACGTTACCCGGCTTGTATACACCGTGTACGTTACCGAAGGAGGCAGCGATGGTGAAACGCGGGCTGATCTTGGACAGACGCTCGTAAGCGTAAGCAACATCTTCCGGCTGGGGGTACAGAGCGGACTGATCCATGTGGCTGTTGTCAACGCCGTCTTCTTCGCCACCGGTGCAACCCAGTTCCAGCTCCAGAGTCATGTTCATCTTGGCCATGCGGGTCAGGTACTCGCAGCAGATGTCGATGTTCTCTTCCAGAGACTCTTCGGACAGATCCAGCATGTGGGAGGAGAACAGCGGCTTGCCGGTTTCAGCAAAGTGCTTCTCGCCCGCTTCCAGCAGACCGTCGATCCACGGCAGCAGCTTCTTGGCTGCGTGGTCGGTGTGCAGGATTACCGGCACGCCGTAGGCTTCGGCAACAGCGTGAACGTGCTTGGCACCAGAGATGGCACCCAGGATGGCAGCTTTCTGACCTTCCAGCTTCAGACCCTTACCGGCGGTGAACACGGCACCACCGTTGGAGAACTGAACGATAACCGGCGCTTTAACCTTGGCGGCAGCTTCCAGTACGGCGTTCCCGGAGTCGGTACCAACGCAGTTTACGGCCGGCAGAGCAAAGCCGTTCTCTTTAGCGATGGCGAACACTTTCTGAACGTCATCACCAGTGATCACGCCGGGTTTTACGAAGTCGAAAATTTTCTTAGACATGTTTAATCGTCCTGTCTCGTATGCCGTTAATAAAAAATGGGGGGTTCATCAGGAACTATCCGCCACACTTCCCGTTGTCGTATTTGCCGAAGAAAATGGTAAAACCGAAGAGGAACTGATTCGCGCCTTAATGCTGAGTCATCTCACTGTAATCTATATTAAACAAAGTTTGGGACGTCTCTCTGCCTTGTGTGGCTGTGTAGTAGCTGCCACGGGTTCCAGTTGCGGAATCACCTGGCTGATGGGTGGAAACTATAATCAGGTAGCCTTTGCCGTTCAAAACATGATTGCCAACCTGACGGGAATGATTTGCGACGGTGCAAAACCGAGCTGCGCACTCAAAGTAACAACCGGAGTCTCAACAGCCGTATTATCTGCTATGATGGCAATGGAGGACCGTTGTGTGACTTCTGTAGAAGGCATTATTGACGAAGATGTCGATCAAAGCATTCGTAACTTGACAAGAATCGGCTCGCAGGCCATGAACGAAACGGATAAGATGGTGCTTGATATCATGACGCACAAAGGAGGATGTTAACAGGTAATAAGTAACAAGTAATAAGTAATAGGTAATAGCTGGAATAACGGCATAAAAAAAGTATTAAGTATTAACTTCCGCCTATATCCGCATGGAATTAATACTTAATACTTATTACCTATTACTTAAAATTAGTGGCAGTGTCCGCCTTCGCAACCGCAGTCATCGCCACAGTCGCTGCCGCAGCTGTCGCATCCGCAACCGCAACCTTCACCGCTCATCATCTTCACCAGTTCCTGAATTTCTTCGTTAGTAGCAGGACGGCTTTCGATTACTTCACCTTCAAAGATCAGGTCAGCGCCTGCCAATGGGTGGTTAAGGTCAACTACTACTACATCCGGTTTGATTTCTACGACGCTGGCGTTTACGCGTTGACCGTCTCCGGTCATCAAAGGTACAATGCTGCCTTCTGTTACGCGTTCGCTGTCGAACTTGCCATCTATTTCAAAGATATTTTTAGGAAGATCAAATACATGTTGCTCATCGTAGGCTCCGTAAGCTTCATCTGCCGGAATGGTAAAATCGAATTTATCACCCTTAGAAAGAGCTGTTATCTGGTTCTCGAAGCTTTCGAGCGTTGTGCCTAATCCTGAAATGAACTGAAAAGGATGTTCTGCATTTGTTTCTTCGAACAATTCTTTTTCACCATCTTCCACTGTATATAGCTTATATGCAACGGTGATGTACTTGTTTTCTACTGTTTCCATCTG
>OGEW01000686.1_pt1 | contig 10585 bp, 10 predicted proteins | sample 1570781 | NCBI WGS metagenome assembly OGEW01 (sample SAMEA2582047, study PRJEB24529) | metagenome | biome: Human gut stool | place: China | collected 2011 | reverse complement strand
AGAATCGTCTGCAAACCGCCGCGCCTACGCCAGTCGCCACCATGCTTAACCGGGTTCAAGAAGAGAATCTGGAGACTCAGGAAGGCAAACGCCTGCCCGAGCGCGGCATGGGCGAACTGATTTCACCGAAGTAGCGATTATGAATTTAATTAAGAGTATTTCTTCAATCGCCAGCTCCTCGGTTCTTTCGCAGGCGATCGGCGCATTTTCCGTGTGGCTGATTTCCCATCGCTACGGCATGGCGGAAGTCGGACACTATGCGATGATCTATAGCAACGTGCTGATTGGCGCTCAGGTTTGCACCTTTGCGTCGCAGCTGCTGATCCCGCGCCAGGAGGAGCATGAGCTGGGGCAGAACGTAGTGTTTTGCCTGCTACAAAGCCTGATTCTGGCGCTGCCCTGGGCGGTCATCACCGGGCTGATTTTCCATCTCAATATTGCGTTTCTCTATCTGCTCACCTTCGGCTATGCGCTGGTTTTGATTGCCGAGAACCTCTCGCTGCGCGGCGGCAACTATCAGTTTCTGACCTTTCAGCGCATCGCCGTGTCGCTGGTCGTAGCGATAGCCCTGCTGGCGATGCCGAATACCACGCTGTTCTATATCGCCTGGATGGCCGGTATTTTGCTGCTGCTCAGCCTCTGTCTGCTGCGCTTGTTCCGCTTCAGGACCCTGACGCCAGCGCATTTTTCTCCGCGCGCGAACGCTCTTTTTGCGCGTCAGCACTGGCAGCATCTCAGTCGCGTCGGCAGCGCGGAAGTGCTGGCGATGGCCAGCAATAACCTGCCGACGATGTTGATAAATGTCTGGTTTTCACCGCTGGTCGCGGGCTATTTCTCGGTGGTAAGCCGCTTCTGTTTATCTCCGGTGATGATTGTTGGTAACGCGGTGCGCAACTCCATCTTTTCAAAATGGTCGATGGATTTTCGCAACCGCACCTTTAACTATCCGGAGTACAAAAAGATTCGCCTGCTGCTGATGGCCGCGGCGCTGATCTGTATCCTTGGGATCTGGATTTTCTATCCGCTGGTTATGCGCCTCGGCTTTAGCCAGGAGTGGCTCAATTCCATTCCGACCTCACGCTATATGTTGCCCTATCTGTTCGCCGCGCTGGCCGTCAGTCCGCTGACCGTTATTGAGCTTATCTTTGGTTCTAAACGCTATTTTTTACGTATTCAGATAGAGCAGTTGCTAATCATCGCCGTCGCTTTTGTCGTTCTGCCTAAGTTGGGCCAGAGCTATGAGATAGCCCTGCTGACGTTCTCTCTTCTGACCAGCATTCGCTATCTGTTCATCCTGCTGAAAATGAACACACGGGCGCTACAGCTCTCCCGGCAGGAGCAGAAAATATGCAGCTAAATACCGGCCGCTATCTGGAAGCATTCGCGCTGACGACCATCGTCTTCTGCGGCACGATTCAGTATTTCACCGGCGTGGCAGCCGTACTGTGGCTTCCTTTTTTCATGGTGCTGGTGATGGTGATTCTGCTGATGATGCAAAGCCGGGCGCAGCCGCTGGCGCTTAGCGCGCGCGAGAAGGTGGTGCTGGCGCTGTACCTGACTTTTATCATCCTCAGCCTCTGCGCCACGGTTTTACAATCCGGCATCGTCACCGCTATCGTCGGCTTTAAAAACGAACTGGCTCTGTCGCTGGTAATGTTTTGCATGCTGCTCGGCATGTTTCGCGAGTCGCAGCTGCATCGCCTGACACAGCTTTTTTACTGGCTATTCTACGTCCAGTTCCCGCTGGCTATCTATCAGGTGCTGGTAGTGGTGCCAAAACGCGTGGCGCTACGCGGTGAGGATGAAAAGTGGGATTCAGTGGTCGGCACGTTTGGCGGCGACCCGATGGGCGGCGGCAATACCGCAGCAATGGGGATGTTCTGCCTGCTGATTATGCTGCTGAAGGTGTCCGAATTTAAGCACGGTATCTGCTCGTTCAAGTCGATGGACACGAATATCGTGCTGGCCTTTTTCCTCTGCGTGGTCGGCGAGGTAAAATTCGTGATTCTGCTGTCGCCGTTCTTACTGGCGCTGCTGTGGATCATGCCCGCTTACGTTAGCGGTATCAGTAAAGTCACCCTGCGCTCATTGATGATTATCGCCGCCGGCATGGTGGTATTAATTTTTGCCGCTATCACTATTCTGGCGTCCAACTACTCGTCGGCCTTCGGCGGAGATCCGACAAAAAGCGCGCTCTCGGTATTTATCGATTCCCTCGGCTATATCTTTGATACCAACTACATTATGGAAAGCGGCGAGCTCGGCCGATTTACCACTATTTTCTTCTGGCTCCAGCATAACGAACTTTTTGGCCCCGGCGGAATGCTGTTTGGTTACGGTCTGAACGCCACCAACAGCGGCAGTACCGTCTCCCCCGGCTATATAGGCGCCTGGTATCACCTTATTCTCGATTCCACCGCGCTGAGCATGCTGCTGTGGGAAGTCGGTATTATCGGCGTGATCTTATTTATCGCCATGATTGCTTCTATTCTCGTCGGTATGCGGCCGAAAGAGACCTTTTCCCGCTACGATCTTAAACGTGAAGATTTACAGCTGCTCAGCTCCGCGCCTGCATTTTACGTCTTTGCCATTGGCTGTTTGCTCAGTCTTCCCTACAGCCAGATCCTGATGATCATTCCCATGCTACAGTTTTTATTATGGCTGGCCCTCGGGGCGCTTATTGTCATTCATCGTTCTGTCCGTCTGAATTCCGGTACCCAATATGAATAAAACGCCATCAATTACCGTCAGCATTAAAACCCTCAACGAAGCGCAGGGTATTGAAAAAACGATCGACAGCGTCCGCAAGCAATTGCAGCCTTATCCGCATCAAATTATCGTCGCCGATAGCCTGTCCACCGACAATACCCGGGAGCTGGCCGTCGCCAAAGACGCGATGGTGGTCTGCCTCGATAACGCGAAAGATCGTTGCTGCGGCGTGGGTCATCAGCTGGGCTGGTTGTTCAGCGAAGGGGATTACCTGCTGCTGCTGGATGGCGATATGGAGCTGGAGCCGGGTTTTCTCGACACCGCTGTGGCTTTTCTCGAAACGCATCCCGAATATGCGGGCGTGGCGGGCAGCGTCGAGATGGATGACGCCGCTAACTATGAGTTTAAATCGCGCAAGCAGCGTCTGCATCTTATCTATCCGCAGGGCGATACCGATCATCTTGGCGGCGGCGGGCTCTATCGCCGTTCAGCAATCGAGAAAATAGGCTATCTGACTAATCTGAACCTTCACGGTTATGAAGAAGCTGAACTGGGGATCCGTTTGCAGGCCGCGGGCTATAAGCTCCATCGTCTTGCCGCACCCTATTTTAGCCATGCATCCTATACCATGCCGACCTTCAAAATGCTGGCCTATCGCTGGAAGAACGGCTTTTTATGGGCGCCGGGTGAGCTATTACGCAACTGCTGGGGAAAAAAGCATTTCCCCGCCGCGCTTAAGATTGTTCGCAACGAACTGATATTCACGCTGTATATCCTGATATTGATTATTTGCCTGCTGACGTTCAATCCCGGGGTGATTATCATCGCCCTGCTTCCGCTGCTGGCGTTTATCGCGCTGAAGGCGATTAAAAATAAATCGCTGCGCGACGGCGTCCAGAGCGTAATCAACTTATCGTTATTTTCCGCAGGCATGGTGCGAGGCGTCATTAACCCCGCCGTGACCGTCTCTAACCCAAAACATATCCAGACAGAACATGAAAATATTATTCGTTAATAAATTCTTCTTTATTAAGGGCGGAGCGGAAACCGTTTTTTTTCAGGAACGAGACGCCATGCTGCAAGCCGGCTATCAGGTTGTCGACTTTAGCATGCAGCATGCGGAAAATAAGCCTTCGCCCTGGGAGAATTTCTTCGTACATAACGTGGATTATCATCAAAGCCATGGCCTGACGGGTAAGCTCAAAGCGGGTATCGATTTTATCTACAACGCCGAGGCCTGCAATAAACTCAATACGCTGCTGCTGGAACAGCGCCCGGATATTGTGCACTTTCACAATATCTATCATCAGCTGACGCCCGCATTGATTGGCGTCGCTAAACGCTTTGGCTGCAAAACGGTACTGACGGCGCACGATTATAAAATCGTTTGTCCATCTTACACCATGCTGCGCGATGGCCACGTCTGCGATGACTGTCTTACCGGTTCGGTGAGCAATGCCTTTCGCCATCGCTGCCAGCAGGGAGACACCTTTAAAAGCCTGCTGCTCTCGCTTGAGGCCTACTGGCAAAAGTTCGCGCAAAATTACGCCATGCTCGATTGCATTATCGCTCCCAGCGAATTTATGCGTCAGACGCTGCTGCGTAAATTACCCAGGTCGCGGATCGATGTGATCGTCAACGGTATTGATGCCAGCACCACGGTCCCGGGCGATACTGCGGGGGATTATTTCCTCTATATCGGCCGCTTGAGCCGTGAGAAAGGCGTGGCTACCCTGGCGCTGGCGCAGCAAAAAATGCAGCAGTCCATGCCGCTGAAAATCGTCGGCGATGGCCCTCTCGGCAGCGACCTGCGCGCCCGCTTTAGCGGTCCGGAATTTCTCGGCTATATGCGCCATGGAGAAGCGCTCAACGCGCTGATTCGCGGCGCGCGAGCGGTGATCGTCCCTTCCGAATATTATGAAAACTGCTCGATGTCGGTGCTGGAGGCGATGGCGTTCGGCCGCCCCGTCGTCGGCGGCAATATCGGCGGTATTCCGGAGCAAATTCGCGATGGCATTGATGGCTATCTGGTGGAACCCGGAGATGCCGACGCGCTGGCGCGCATCATGGATAACCTGGCCGCCAATCCTCAGCAGGCGCGTGAAATGGGCATTAACGCACGCCAGCGGTTAGAGGATAAATACGATCTTGCCCGGCATATGCAGGTTCTGCAGGAACTCTATCAGCAGCTTGTGGGGGAAGCGAAATGAAGCTTAAAGTGACGGTGCTTGGCACCCGCGGTATTCCGAACGTCCAGGGCGGCGTGGAGACCCATTGCCAGAATTTGTATCCCGAAATCTATCAACAGAATCATGCTGATATCTGCGTCATTGCCCGCTCGCCGTACGTCGACTACCGCCGTAGCGAATATAAAGGCGTACAGCTGAAAAGCCTGTGGGCGCCCAAAAGCCGCAAGTTCGAAGCCATTATTCACTCTACACTGGCCGCCTTCAGTACCCTGTTCGACGGTTCAAATGTCGTGCACGTTCACGCGGTCGGGCCTGGCCTGGTGGTCCCGCTGCTGCGCCTGCTCGGCAAACGCGTCGTTTTTACCCACCACGGCCCGGACTATGACCGGCAGAAGTGGGGGAAAATGGCGAAGGAGATGCTGCGCCTCGGTGAAAAATGGGCGGTGAAATATGCCAACGAGGTCATTGTTATCTCGGAAGTGATTAATACGTTGATTCAGACCAAACATGGCCGTTATAACGCGAACGTGATCTATAACGGAGTGCGCCAGCCGCAGCTTCCCGCCGAAGAGGCCCGCCAGGCCACGTTGGATCAGTACTCTCTCAAAGCCGGGCAATACGTTGTCGCCGTCGCCCGCTTTGTTGAAGAAAAAGGGCTGCACGATCTGATTGCCGCCCACAAAGCCGCCAACTGCTCGCAGCCGCTGGTGCTGATTGGCGATGCCGATCATCCGGATGAGTATAGCGAGCGGCTGAAGAAACAGGCGGCCGCTACACCGGGGGTGATCATGACCGGTTTTATTAGCGGCGATCCGTTGCATACCCTGTTCTCACAGGCCGGGCTTTTTGTTCTACCGTCTTACCATGAAGGGCTGCCTATTGCCCTGCTGGAGGCCATGTCCTGGTCACTGCCGGTTATCGTCAGCGATATCCCCGCTAACCTGGAGATTGGCCTGCCTGCCGGGGACTATTTCCCGGCAGGTGATGTCGCCGCGCTGGCGCAAAAGTTGCAGTCCTGGAGCGGCGAGGAGACCGTGGATTACAGCCAGTTAATGCCCAAATACCGCTGGCCGGACATTGCAGCGAAAACGGCTCAGGTCTATCAGCGATTAACGAATAAGAGTCAACCGTGACAAAATCAACATCCGACCTGGTCATCGAGCGCTTTTATTCCGCGCTTGACCCGGAAACAGAAGCCTCATTAACGCCGGAGCAGAAACGCGGTATCGAACAGGCGCTGGTGAGATCGAGCCTGGCGTCGCGCCATCGTATCGACTTTCGCCATAGCTTTCCGTTTCTGCATCGTCGCTATTTTGTAGTCTTTTTATGCGGTCGCGATCTGCGCAAAATTCCGCGAGAAAGCACGCTGCTCGGGCGTATATTTTCCACCCTGGCGATTACGTTTGCCGTACTGTTCGCCATTCTTGCCGTGCTGCTGGCGCTCTATATGCTTAAATCTGCGCTGGGTATCGATGTGTTTAAGAACTTCCACGTGGGTATCTGGACGTGGTTTGTAAACCTCCACGATAAAGTGAATTAACGATGAGCTCTTTTTCACTGCGCCGCGCCGCGCTGCTTTTGGCGCTACTGCTGGCCGGAGCCATACCCTCTGCAGCGGTACTGGCTGAACGTACGGTTGTCACCCCGCCGGCCTTCACCGGTCTGTTAACGGATCGGCGTGGCCAGTTTCCACGATGGTTATGGTCAGAAGCCCTCTCTGAAAGAGTATCCGGACACCGGATTTGAATACGATCGCTTTTACTGGAGCGATCTGGAGCCTGAAGAAGGCGTCTATAATTTTGCGCCGATCGATCATGCCTTCAGCGTCGCCGCCCAACATCAGCCGGCAATGAACGTCGGATTACGTTTCATGGCGCTCGATGAGCCACAATCAGGCTCGAAAATCCCCGCCTGGCTTATCGCCAAAGGCATTCAGGGACAATGGGTCGAAAATGGCAAAACCTTTGTCCCGGATCTCAGCGATCCGACTTTTATCGCCTATGCGCAAAAGCTGCTTAACGCCCTCGGCGCGCGTTATGACGGCAATCCTGAACTGGCGTTTGTCGATATCGGCATGGTGGGTTCCTGGGGCGAATGGCATAACTCCAATTTCCCTGACGTCGCGCCGTTGATGGAAAAGTACACTCCGCAACAGCTCAATCGCTACGTTGATATGCACTTCAGCAGTTTCCCGAAAACGCCCAAAATTATGTTAATCAGCGGCGGCGACTCGCTGGCCTGGGCCAGCCAAAAAGGCGCCGGATGGCGCGCGGACTGCTGGGGAGACTGGCATAACTTTTCCCCGGAGTGGAGCCATATGCGCGATGACTATCCTCAACGCCTGGCCGCAGCGCAGACGGCGTGGGCCGGTTTTAACACTGGCTGGCAGCACGCTCCCGTTAGTCTTGAAATTTGCGGTTATATGGCGGAGTGGGAAAGCGTTCAGCACTATACCCGCGAGGAGGTTCAGGCCAGCTTTGACTGGGCATTAGCGCAGCACGCCAGTACCCTGAATCTGAAATCGCGTCCGGTACCGGCCGCCTATCGCGATATCGTTGATAACGCATTATTGCGTATCGGCTATCGCTACCGGGTGAGCCGGCTGGAATTTGATACGCCCGTGCGTAGCGGCACTCCGCTTACGCTGAATGTTACCTGGCGTAACGACGGCGTCGCTCCAGCCTATCTCCCGTGGCTTGTACAGTGGCGAATAGTGAATGATGCGGGTACGACGATGACGCAAGTCCGTACGTCGGACGATGTTCGCCAGTGGCTGCCCGGCGACCATCAAAGCAACGTCACGCTGCCGCTGCCTGCGGGCCTGCCTGACGGCCAGTACCGCCTGGAAGCGGCGCTGACCAACCATCAAAATCTACCGCGTATACAACTAGCTAACGAAGGTCAAACCGGTGACGGATGGTATTCACTGGCTTCGTTTAACCTTAAGGAATAACCATGTTTGAGGCTATCAGGCTGGTCGGCCGGGAAATCAAATCCTGCGGCGGCATTAAAGCGAAAATCGCGCTTCTGCTCTATCGTCTGGCAACGCTCTACCGCAGTCGTAACCCGCTGTGGAAGATCTGCGCAATTCCGTTCGTTATTCTCAATATCGTGATTAACGAGTGTTTATTTTGCATTGAGCTGCCGTGGCGAGCGCGCATTGGATATGGGCTGAAGCTGTTTCATCCGCACTGCATCGTTATTAATCGGGGAACGATCATCGGCCAAAATTGTACTCTGCGCCAGGGGGTCACTATTGGCAGCGTGACCGATAGCCAGGGTCAGGAAGGCAACAGCCCGCGAATCGGCGATAACGTAGAATTTGGCGCCCACGCCGTGGTGATCGGCGCGGTCACGCTGGGCGATAACGTCAAAGTCGGGGCAGGCACGGTAGTGACCAAAGATCTGGCCGCAGGCATGATTGCCGTCGGTCAACCCTATCGGGTATTAAACGGCAATTAGCGTGGGTTTGCCTGGGGACAAAACCCACGCTGGTAGAAACGCGGGTTTTATTGCTAGCCGGATGGCAACAGAAGGTTGACTCTTAGGCTCTCAGCTTAACCGGCTCGCTAAAATCATCAGCAGGTTCCAGCTTAAGGTTAAACGTTGCCAATAGCGCTTCGGCTCGTTGGTGAAAATCGCGCAGCGTCTTTTCGAGCTTTTCGGTGACTTCAGGATCGTCAATCGCGACCGGACGCCAGTCGCCTTCTTTATCAAATAATCCAAACTGGTAGCTATAGGTGAAGCGCGATGCCTGCGCTTCCATCTCCATCCACCATCCCCAGAACTCGCGTTTTTCAGGCGCCGGTTTTACGTTGACGCAAACTGCCAGGCAATCGAAAAAGAAGCGGTTGTCTTCACATTGCTCCTCACGGATGTAAGGGCCTAGCGCCGTGAATTTCTTAATCAGCTTACTCTTTAGGTGTCCACTCGGTAACGTCATTGCAATCTCCTTTGGTGATGCCATGACGTTACCAAATCGATAGAATTTAGCAATATATTAACTAAATCTATGGCTAATCCAGCGGGCGATCTGCCGCAGGGCATGATCGAAATTGCGATAAACCGGATTGAACGGGATCTCCAGCAGCTTGCCGTCGGATGAGGATGAAGTGATCAATCGCGACTCCTCTTCCGGGCTGAACGGATCGTCTTTCCAGAAGCCCGAAAGCATTGGCGTAGGGCAGCGGCGCCCCAGCAGTCCCTGAACCTTCAGGGAGTAGCGGTTAAGCTCCACGCGCAGCGCTTCATCGGAAGCATCGTGCATTCCCAGACGCGAAGCCAGAACGTCAAGATACATTTCCGGCACCCGTCCCTGATGCAGCGGATCCACCAGCAGGCCGTGCACCACCGGGCCCAGGCAGGCAACCGCCTTCAGGCGCTGAGATTCCAGATAGCCCAGCCGTACGGCAATGTTGGCGCCAAAACGGAAACCAAAGGCGGCCACGCGGGTATGATCGACCCATGGCACATTGGCCAGATGCTGCAGCACATACTGGTGCAGCATACTGGTATCCTGGGTCAGCTTGCATTTTGACGAGAAACCAATTGAAGGCATATCCACGGTCAGCATAGCGATGCCCAATGGCGCAAAATAGTTCTCATACAGGTTGTAATAATCGGTCTGGAGCGCGTCAAGGCCGCCGCACATCAGCACCGTCGGGAACGGCCCCTCGCCTGGCGGCATATGCAGGAACCCGGTGATCGGCGCCGCGCCAGGGATGGAAAACTCCAGCTCGCGCAGCTTGCCGGGCAGCCGCTGGGCCGCCTCTTCGTAAGCCCGGTATGCCAGCACCTGCGCCTGTTCCGCCAGCTCATCGCCTTTAATGTGCGGATAGGCGGCAATGCTGTACAGGTTTGCAGCATGCAGCCAGTGGCGGCCGCTGATGAGCAGATCCTCTTCCTGGCCGGCCTTTTGCTGCCAGTCCATCGCCTGTTTCGCCCATTCAAAGATCCAGTTGCCACCGCGATAGCCGACAACCGTATCGTAAAGCTCCGGATCGGTTCGCTCCGCATCGCTCATGACGATGCGCGCCTGCACGTCGAGGATTTCCTGCGGCGTCACGCCACGCCAGATCCACATCAGGCGATTAATCAATCGATACCAGTGATCAACGTTATTGCCGCTGAGCGCGGACTGGATCGGTTGCTGCGCTCCGGTATTGAACCGGCGCACCAGCGTAGAGGTTTCCGGATGTTTGAATCGGGGTTTAAACAGCGTTTCGCTAAGGTTAGCCTGGGACATGTGCAGCCTCCATCATGTTGCCACTGAAGCTATTGTAACCTGCGCAAGGGTAAAAAAAACCACGCCCGGCAAAACCGGGCGTGGTAATTAGCATTTATGCGGGAAATTAACGGCCTGCGATAGGCGGTACGAACACCACGCCCATATCCCACGGCTGTTCAATCCAGGTATCCTGCGGAATATCAATAACATAATCGTCAACCAGCGGACGACCGGCCGGTTTTGCGAAAATAGTGACAAAATGCGCTTTAGGATACATTTCGCGGATAGCAACGGCGGTACCGCCGGTATCGACCAGGTCATCGATAACGATGAAGCCTTCGCCGTCGCCTTCTGCACGTTTCAGAACCGTCAGCTCACGCTGGTTATCGTGGTCGTAGCTTGAGATGCAAACGGTGTCAACATGACGAATACCCAGTTCACGCGCCAGTAGTGCTCCCGG
>OGEW01000685.1_pt1 | contig 10586 bp, 8 predicted proteins | sample 1570781 | NCBI WGS metagenome assembly OGEW01 (sample SAMEA2582047, study PRJEB24529) | metagenome | biome: Human gut stool | place: China | collected 2011 | reverse complement strand
CACTTATATATGTACGGAGGGCTAACTTCGGAATTTAAGCCTTTGGAGAGCCATAAAAAATCGTAGTAGCTTAGGCAAGGCGAGGCTTTATGAAGAAGGAAATTTCTCAATATGGATATTTTTGACCATATTTTGAGTAGCAGGTAATTTACATGTACGTTGCATTTGGAAACAGAGTGTTGGATAGTGAAGAAATAAAAAAAGAAATAGATAAAATAAAACCAATAGTTAAAAATTATGATGATATAGAAGGTTTAAAAAAACAAGATAAAAAAATAGACATTACAATTAAAAATTATAACAATATAGAAAGAGATAAAAAAATAGATTCTATAATTAAAAATTATAATAATAAAAAAGAAGAAAAATAAAATTAAAATTTTTTTAATATTTTTATAAAATAGTGTAGATTTTTTTTATTTGTTATGATATAATAATATGAATTTCTGTTCGATGGGAGGAAAAATGTCAAAGAAAGATGTTATCGAATTGGAAGGTGTTATAGTAGAAGCCTTACCTAATGCTATGTTTAAAGTAGAATTAGAAAATGGGCATACTATACTTGGTCACATCTCTGGAAAAATGAGAATGAATTACATTAAAATTTTACCAGGTGATGGAGTAACTGTACAGATCTCTCCTTATGACTTGTCAAGGGGCAGAATAGTTTACAGAAAGAAAAACTAGATTTTGAAAGGAGGTAAAAAATGAAAGTAAGAGTATCAGTAAAACCTATTTGTGACAAGTGTAAGATTATTAAAAGACATGGAAAAATAAGAGTAATCTGTGAAAATCCTAAACATAAACAAGTTCAAGGATAATATGCAAGATCAGAAGTACAGCATAATTTTAATATAATTAAGATAATGAAGTACTGTAAAGACATGGTGAGTCGTAGGACCATCTCCATAATTGCAGAATGGAACATGTCGATGAAAGTATTAGCCACTAAGAAGAATGTGGTGTAATATATAATAACCTTTAAAATTTAATTTTAAAAGAGGAGGAAAAGTTTTGGCTAGAATAGCAGGAGTAGATATCCCAAGAAACAAAAGAGTTGAAATAGCTCTAACATATATTTATGGAATTGGAAAACCAACTTCTCAAAAAATATTGAAAGAAGCTGGAGTAAATTTTGACACAAGAGTTAAAGATTTAACAGAAGAAGAAGTAAATAAAATCAGAGAAATTGTTAAAGATATCAAAGTTGAAGGAGATCTTAGAAAAGAAGTAAGATTATCTGTAAAAAGACTTATGGATATTAAATGTTACAGAGGATTAAGACATAAAATGAATCTTCCTGTAAGAGGGCAACACTCAAAAACAAATGCAAGAACTGTAAAAGGTCCTAAAAAACCTATAAGAAAATAATCGTATTTTAGATATTTAAAGACTTAGTAAGGGAGGTAGCTTAAATTGGCTAAAAAGACAGTAGCTAAGATAAAAAAGAAAAGTAAAAATATTCCTAATGGAGTAGCTCATATACATTCAACTTTTAATAACACAATAGTTGCAATAACTGATGTAGATGGTAAGGTTGTTAGCTGGAAATCTGGTGGAACTTCTGGGTTCAAAGGAACTAAGAAAGGAACTCCGTTTGCAGCACAAATTGCTATGGAAAACGGAATGAGAAAGGTTGAAGTTAAAGTAAAAGGACCTGGTTCTGGAAGAGAAGCTTGTATCAGATCACTTCAAGCAGCAGGATTAGAAGTTACAAAAATAACTGATGTAACTCCTGTGCCTCATAATGGTTGTAGACCACCAAAAAGAAGAAGAGTGTAATCGTATATTTGATAAAATATAAAGGAGGAATATTAAAGAATGGCAAGAAATAGACAGCCTGTTTTGAAGAAGTGTAGAAACTTAGGAATAGATCCAGTTATCCTAGGTGTTAAAAAATCTTCTAATAGACAAATAAGACCTAATGCAAATAAAAAACCAACTGAATATGCAACTCAATTAAGAGAAAAACAAAAAGCGAAATTTATATATAATGTAATGGAAAAACAATTCAGAAAAATATATGAAGAAGCAGCAAGAAAACTTGGAGTAACAGGTTTAACTCTAATTGAATACTTAGAAAGAAGATTAGAAAATGTAGTTTACAGATTAGGATTTGCAAAAACTAGAAGACAAGCTAGACAAATAGTATCTCATGGACATATAGCTGTAAATGGAAGAAGAGTAAATATAGCTTCTTTTAGAGTAAAAGTAGGAGATATAGTTTCTGTAATAGAAAACTCAAAAAATGTAGAATTAATCAAATCAGCAGTAGAAGATGCAACTCCACCAGCTTGGTTAGAATTAGATAGAGCTGCATTTTCAGGAAAGGTTCTACAAAACCCAACTAAAGATGATTTGGATTTTGATTTGAATGAATCTTTAATAGTTGAATTTTATTCAAGATAATGTAATCCTTTTGATAGGAGTTGATATAATGTTAAAAATAGAAAAGCAGGCTAAAGCAATAAAGATAACAGAAGTTAAAGAAAGTAATTACAAATCTCAATTTATTGTAGAACCTTTATATAGAGGTTATGGAAATACTTTAGGAAATGCACTTAGAAGAGTTTTACTTTCATCTATACCTGGTGCAGCAATAAAAGGTATGAGAATTGAAGGGGTTTTAAGTGAATTTACTGTTATGGATGGTGTTAAAGAAGCTGTTACAGAAATTATCTTAAATGTTAAAGAAATTGTTGTAAAGGCTGAAAGTTCTGGTGAAAGAAGAATGACACTTTCTATAAAAGGGCCTAAGGTAGTAAAAGCAGCAGATATTGTTGCAGATATTGGACTTGAAATAGTAAATCCTGAACAAATTATATGTACTGTAACTACTGATAGAACATTAGATATGGAATTTATAGTAGACACAGGAGAAGGATTTGTTGTATCAGAAGAAATAGATAAAAAAGATTGGCCAGTAGACTATATAGCTGTTGATGCTATTTATACACCAATTAGAAAAGTTTCTTATGAAATTCAAGATACAATGTTTGGTAGAATGACTGACTTTGATAAATTGACTTTAAATGTTGAAACTGATGGAAGTATAGAAATAAGAGATGCTATATCATATGCTGTTGAACTTTTAAAATTACATTTAGATCCATTCTTAGAAATAGGAAATAAAATGGAAAATTTAAGAGATGATATAGAAGAAATGGTTGATGAACCAATGGACATTCAAGTTATTGATGATAAATCTCATGATATGAAAATAGAGGAATTAGATTTAACAGTAAGATCTTTTAATTGCTTAAAAAAAGCTGGGATAGAGGAAGTGTCTCAATTAGCAAGCTTATCTTTAAATGAATTATTAAAAATTAAAAACTTGGGAAAGAAATCTTTAGATGAGATTTTAGAAAAGATGAAAGATTTAGGATATGATCTTGAAAAAAATGGATCTCCTGAATAATTTTGAAAAGAGGAGGAAATTCTACTAATGAATCACAATAAATCATATAGAAAATTAGGAAGAAGAGCTGATCATAGAAAGGCTATGCTAAAAAATATGACTATATCTCTTGTAAAAGCTGAAAGAATAGAAACAACAGTTACAAGAGCTAAAGAATTAAGAAAATTTGCTGAAAGAATGATAACTTTTGGTAAGAAAAATACTTTGGCAGCTAGAAGAAATGCTTTTGCATTTTTAAGAGATGATGAAGCAGTAGCTAAAATATTTAATGAAATAGCACCAAAATATGCTGAAAGAAATGGTGGATACACTAGAATAATTAAGACATCTGTTAGAAAAGGTGACTCAGCAGAAATGGCGATAATTGAATTAGTTTAATTGAATTATGAAATTTTAAAATAAAGAGCTGTTATAAATTGATGATTTCTATCATAGATTTGTAACAGCTTTTTTCTTTATATAAAAAATAAAAATTTTTTTAGGAATTTTGCATAAAAAACTAAAAAAATTTCAAATATTTGTCTACTATTTTAATCATATATAAAAATATACTATACTATACTATACTATACTATACTATACTATACTATATCATATTAGACTGAAATAATTGTGAAAAAGTTTATTTTTTTTGACAAATCAAAAATAAAGTTGTATACTGGTACTGGAAAATATTGATGTTTAAGAGAATATTACAAAAACAATTACTTAGTTACCACAAGACTCTTAATACAAACACTCTATTATTTTATCATTAATTAAATTTTATTATATTGTATAAAGGGGGAAGTGAATATGGATAATAATCTATATAAGGTTGAAAATACTTTACGTTCAATAGCAAAAAGGTATAAAAGCGTAAAGTATTCTTTAGGTTTAGCAATTTTATTTTTAATGATGGGTGTAGGAGCATTTTCTGAAGAGGTAAATAATCCAGAAGCAGTACCAACAAGAGAGGAAATTGCTACATCAAAAGAAAATCTAAGAAATTCTGTTGGAAGTTTACAATCAAAAATTGATAGTGCTAGAGCTGAAAATGAAAAGGGATTAACAGGATTAAAATTAGAATTAATTCAATTAATGGAACAAGGAGACCAAGTAGTAAAATCACCTTGGGCTTCATGGCAATTTGGATTGAATTATATGTACAGTGATTGGAGAGGTACATATAAAGGAAGAGGAGATAAATCTAAAAAATATCCTTATGAAGGAGTTTATACAAGAAGTACAAATGCTTTTGTAAGATCTGCTAATATACAAAATAAGGCACAACTTGAAACATTTAATAAGTTATTATCAGATATAGGAGAAACAAAATTAAATGGAGTATCAGCCTTAAATACTGATTCGGCAAATGATGGTAAAGAATATGGACTATTAGAAAGAAAATTAATAGAAGAACAACCACATACAATACAAGTAAGTGCAGCAATTCGTCCAAGAAATATAGTGAAAACAGATGTTCAATTAAATGTAACATTTAATGAAATAACAGCACCAAGACCAGGAGCAGAATTGTCAACACCAAGTACACCAAGTGCACCAAATATTAGTATACCATCATTTTCACCAGTTGCACCAAATGTTGAGGCTCCAGTTATACCAGCACCTCCAACTTTTGCTGTAGTGTTAGGAGCAGATTGTAACACTGCTTGTAGTGGAAATGAACAGGATACAAAAGCTGGATTTTTACTAAGTCAACAAAATAAGAGCCAACAAAATATACCTATTAGAGTAAGGTATACATGGCCTTATAATACTGGTGCTGAAAAGAGATATGCATTTAAAATGGATTTAGAAGAAAACTTAGACTGGGGAAGTCGTCCAGATACAATGTATTTTAATTCTTATAATTTTGGTTATAAAAATTTAGCGGATAGTGAATATGCACAAGCTTTAGATGCTTCACAAGATGCTGATGGAGATAGAAATAACCAATATTTCTTTATAGGAGGTTCTAGATTTATAGAATTTGATAATGTTGGTAGTGGAACATATGAAATTCCATCAAGTAAAAAAATACATTTAGGTGGAATTTTAAGTTTAGGTTTAGTTTCACAAGAAAATGGTACAATCCTTAAAAATTCAGGACTTATAACAGATGAATCCGAAAAAGATGATAAATGGATAAAAGAAATGCCAACTACTCCAGGTAAAGACTATCTAGAAATTAAAGGTCCTTCTTATGACCCAGCTAGACATGAAGAAACTGTATATAAAATAAAAAGGAGTAATGATGGATATGTTGGTTATAAAGTAGGTATAGCACAAGTTGAAGAAAATAGTAGATTTGGTTGGGGTTCATGGGGAGCAAATATAGAAAATCAAGAATTATATAATAATGGAACTATTGATTTTAGAGGAGAGCGTTCAATAGGGATGTATATATATCTTCCTAAAAGAGCAGCTAGTTATGATAATGATAGAACTTATGCTAAATTCATAAATACAGTAAATGGAAAGATTCAAATTAGTGGAGCAGAAAGCTATGGAATGAAAATAGCTGCTCATTCTGATTCAAGAGTTGAAATGGTAAATGAAGGAGAAATTACTTTAAGAAAGAATCCAAATTCAACAAAAGGAGATTTAGCAGATAGAGCAGATAACTCAGCAGCTATGGCATTAATGGCAGATGCAACAGTATCTAATAAAGTAAGCCTTGATACAGGAAAAGCAGTAAATAAAGGAAAGATTAACTTACAAGATAATATTTCAAATGCATTAGGAATGTTTGTAAATATTGATTCAGATATGACAAACCAAAATGAAATAAATATAAGTGCTCTAGCACAAAAAGATGGTAATGGTAAATATAAACCAAATGTAGGGATGAGAGCAGATCAAGTTGAATCTCAATATTCAACAGCTGCAAGTTTTGATACAAAAGTTATTAATGATACAGCTGGAAAAATTAATATTACTGGACAAGCAGGATTAGGAATGTTTGCTAGTGGTAAACAAAATACTGGTACAGCACAAGCTATAAATAAAGGTACAATAACTATTGATAAAAATGCTGAAACAGCTGATGCTAAGAAATCAAAATTTAATTTTGGTATGTTATCTTCAAAAGAAGGAAAAATAACAAATGAAACTGGTGGAAAAATACTTGTTAAAGACTCTGAAAATTCAGTAGGAATGGCATCTTTAATTGAAACAATTGGGGGAACACAAAAAGTTTCAAAGGCAGAAAACAAAGGAATAATTGAAGCAAGTGGAGAAAAAACAACTGGTGTATATAATACTGGTGAGTTTTTAATGGACAATAATAATGCTAAAATAAGTGCTTCAGCTAAACAATCAATAGGTGTTTATGCAAAGGGAATGGATACAAACACTAAAACAATATTAAAGGCTGGAACTGTAACAGCTGCAAATTCTGGAGTAGGGTTATATTCAGATAAATCTAAGATTACTTTGGATAATACTAATGGAGGTTTAAAATTAGTTGCAGATAATGGTGGATTGTTATTCTATAACTATCAATCAGATGATTCTACAAATCCTAGTGGAAAATTTGAATTAATAGGAACTAGTGGAAGTCCTGTAACAGCAAGAATAAAAGATGGAGGATATGGTTTCTACTTAAAGAATGCAACTATTACTAATGGAACCGTACCAGGAGTTACTACATTTTTAAATGGTATGTTTACTAAGACTTCTTCTGTACCAAAATTAAAAATGGTACTTGAAGATGGTGGAACTTTAATGATATTAGATAAACCACAAGGAGGAGAATTAACTTTAACAGGAGTTTCTACTCTTCAAAATATTAATACTTCATTAGGTAATAATGTAGAAATAGATGGTGTTGCGTCTGGAAAATATAAAGTTTACTCTGTATATAGAGGTAGCTTAAAAATGGATCAAAATGTCAACTTAGATAATACTATGTCTACTGCAACTCCAGATGCTTACTATAAGGTAGATTTCCGTTCATCTAATATGACATTGGATGCAGGGAAAACAGTGTCAGGAACACAATCAGGGCAAGTAGCGCTATTCCAAGGAAACTATGATGAAACAGGAGATGTAGGAACTGTTGATAAAGTAAAAATTACTAATAATGGTAAAATTTCATTAAGTGGTAACAGTGGAACTAAAACAACAACAGCAATGGCAGGAGATTTTGTGACTTTAACAAATAATAAAGATGTAGAAGTTACAGGAGATAAAGCTGTTGGAATGTTTGGAGCAGGAGGTTCAAAAGTATTAAATAATGCTAATGGAACAATAACTGTTGGTAAAGAAGGTGTTGCTCTTTATGGTGTTAATAAATTAGGAACTTCTACTTTAGGAGATAAAACAATATCTTTAGTAAATAAAGGAAAAATTACAGCAGTTTCTGGAAAAGAATCACCTTATGGAATATATGCGAAAAATGATTTAGGACTTGCAACAAGAGCTAATGCAAAGGTAACAAATGAAGGAACAATAGACTTTACATCAGCTAAAAAGAGTATAGGGGCATATGTAGAAGATGCAACTTTAACAAATACTGGTAAAATGTTAGTAGGAGAAGAAGGTGTTGGAATCTTCAGTAAAAATTCAGATGTAACTTCTTCAGGTGATGTCACTTTAACTAAAAAAGCTATAGCATTTAATTTAGATGGAACATTTACAGGAAGAACATTAAACTTTACATCTAAAATTATATTAACTGATGATGATAATACTATCTTTAACTTAAAAAATGCAACATTTGATACAACAGGGCTTACAGGATTTACTGATAACTTAAATATAGTATCAAATAATAAAAGTTATTCATATTTTTCATTAAAAGACTCTACATTAACATATAATAGAGATAAAACATTTGCAGGAAAAAATGTTAAATTTGTAAATGCAAATACATCAAAAGTAGATTGGAGATCTAATTTAACTCTTAATGGAGATAGTAATGTTGCTTTTTATGCTAATGGAACAAGTGGAGCAGGACCAGAAGTAAAAATAGCGAGTGGAAAGACTATAAAATTAGTAGGAGATAAAACAGTTGGAGTTTACAGCGCAGGAGGAGCAAGAGTTCAAAATGCTGGAAATATAGTAGTAGGATCAAATGGTGCTGCACTTTATTCAAAAGATAATGGAACACTTACAAATACTGGAAAACTTACTCTTGGTAAAAATTCAGCAGGAATATATTTAGCAGAAGGAGCAGGAAGTTTATCTCATTCAGGAGCAGGTTTAATAGAATCAACTGCTGAAGGAGCAAAAGGAATAGTGGTAAAGAGTAGCAGTGCAGGAAACTTTGCTAATAATGCTAAAATTAAATTAACAGGAGCTTCTTCAATAGGAATATATTCAGCGGGAAATGCTCGTACATTCTCAAATAATGGAGATATAGAAGTAGGAGATACAACAGGTTCTAATCAAAGTGTTGGGATTTATATGCTAAACTCAGGAATAGTTAAAAACTATAAATCAGTAAAAGCTGGAAATAAATCAATAGGTATCTATGGAAAAGACATTAGCTTAGAAAATGCAAATTCAACAGTAGAAGTAGGAGATGGGGCAACAGGAATTTATTCAAAAGATGGAAATGTTGATTTAAAAGCAGGCTCTAAATTAACAATAGGAAAAACATTAGGAACAAACCAAGAAGCAGTTGGTCTTTACCATACTGGAACAGCAGCAGGAACAATAAACAATAATCTAAGTTCTTTAACGATAGGAACAGGATCTATTGGCCTAGTTGTTGCAGGAAGTGGAGCTACAACACTAAATAATAATATGTCAAATATTAATTTAAGAGGAGATGCAGTATATACATATACATCTAATACTAGATCAACAGTACATGGAAGAACAAAAATAACATCTACTGGTGATGGAAACTATGGATACTATGTCGCAGGAAACTTAACAAACTATGCAGGAACAGGAAATATGGATTTTTCTAGTGGAACAGGAAATGTAGGAATATATAGTTCATATTCAACAGGAAATGCAGTTGCTAGAAACTATGCGAATATAAATGTAGGAAAGACAGATTTAGAAAATGAATTATATAGTATAGGTATGGCAGCAGGATACACTAATAAAGATAATCCAAGTCAAAATAGAATAGGACATGTTATAAATGACGGTAATATAACTGTTGGTAATGAAAATTCAATAGGAATGTTTGCTTCTGGTATAGGTTCTACTGCTGAAAATAGAGGGAATATAAGTATAACATCTAAAAATGGTATAGGAATGTTCTTAGAAGCTGGAGCAAGAGGAATCAACAGAGGAAATATTACAATAGAAGCTGGTGCTGAAAAAGCAATAGGGGTATATACAACAGGCGAAGGAACTATATTTAAAAACTATGGAACAATAGAAATAAAAGCTAATAACTCAAAAGGAGTTGTAACAGCTAATAAAGGTTCTGTAGAGACTGGAAGTATAGAACCAACAATAGCTTCTGGAGTAACAGGATCTAAAACAACATATGAAATAATTGGAACACAAGCAGGAAATAAGATGTTTGGAGATAAAGAACTTGTAATAAAACAAGGAGCACTCTCTCCAACAGTTGTAAGACAAGGAAATCAAATATTATCACCAGATGGTATTGATGTTAATGGAACAAATTTACAAGTAACAAATCCTAATGGAACAGTTTCAAATTTAAGTAATGCTGGAAGATTAGACCTAGGAGGAACAGCTTCAAGAATAGGAATGTATGTAGATACATCAGGAGTTAACTTTACTAATCCAATACAAGGTCTACAATATTTAAGAGGATTAAAGAAAGCAGACTTAATAATAGGTGCAGAAGCAGCAGAATATACAAATGCTAAAACTATAACAGTAGGAAAAAATATTTTAGCAAGATATAATAAAGCGATAGAAAATACAAGTTTAGATGAATGGGGAATCATTTCAGGATCATTAACTTGGGCAGCAGCACCTGGACAAATGGATGGACGTGGAAAATTAATAAGTGTTATAATGACAAAGACAGATTATAAAGAATATGCAGGAAAAGATAACAATGCATATAACTTCTTAGATGGTTTGGAACAAAGATATGATAAGAATGCACTTGATTCAAGAGAAAAGAAAGTATTCAATAAATTAAATGGAATAGGAAAGAACGAAAGAATCTTATTATCACAAGCATTTGATGAAATGATGGGACACCAATATGCAAATGTTCAACAAAGAATACAATCAACAG
>OGEW01000675.1_pt1 | contig 10759 bp, 7 predicted proteins | sample 1570781 | NCBI WGS metagenome assembly OGEW01 (sample SAMEA2582047, study PRJEB24529) | metagenome | biome: Human gut stool | place: China | collected 2011 | reverse complement strand
CAATAGGGCAGGAATTAAACTACTGAGAGCGAAGATTATTTATTCACAATAGAAGAAGTACCACCAAATTTGACGAAGAACCAAAAATCTTTTCTAGTAGAGAGATTGAATAAGTATCCCCGGAAAAGTTGGTTGTCTGTAATATTCACAGTATATTTGTATCGTAATAATCGCCCTACAAACACATGCAGGACAAATAAATGAAGTAATGAGAATAACACTGGTAAGAGACGATGGCAAGGTGAACACTATGCGTACGTTGAGAATTGAACAGCTCGTGGAGCAAATGAAAGTGGAAACCAAAACACAGCCCGTCTCAAAAATGAGAGAAGTCCTGCCTTTTATGCTTCCGGGTGATAAAAATGACTATGTACAGAAAGTACCGAAGCTGATACCTGCAGCCGCCTTTTTTCGCAAAGGTGGTATCACGACGATGAGTGAATACAACGGAATTGTGATGATTCAGGTCAACAACTTGTCCGGGCACATGGAGGCGGATGAAGTGAAAGAACGGGTAAAGGAACTTCCGCAGACTTACTTAGCTTTCACCGGTTCTTCCGGAAAGTCCGTGAAAGTATGGGTGCGTTTTACTTATCCCAATGATCTTCTGCCGACAACTAGTGAGGAGGCGGAGCTTTTTCATGCGCATGCCTATCGGTTGGCAGTGAAATTTTATCAGCCACAACTCCCTTATGATATTGAACTGAAAGTACCTTCGTTGGAGCAATATTGTCGTTTAACTTTTGACCCGAACTTGTATTTTAATCCCGAAGCAATGCCTATTTATATGAAGCAGCCTGCGGCTATGCCGGGTGAGGTGACTTATCGCGAACGGGTGCAAACGGAAACTTCGCCGTTGCAACGGCTTGCGCCGGGATATGAAAAATGTAATGCGCTTTCTGTACTTTTCGAAGCTGCTTTTGCACGCGCGCTGGATGAAGAGACTGATTATCAACCGGAAGGAGACAAACAATCGCTGTTGATTAACCTTGCAGGACATTGTTTCCGTGCCGGTATTCCTGAAGAAGATACAGTACGATGGTCGCGTGCCCATTATCGTTTGCCGAAGGACGATACATTGGTTCGGGAAACCGTACGAAATGTATACCGTACTTGTGAGGGATTTGCAAGTAAGAGTAGTCTGTTGCCGGAACAATTATTTGTCATGCAGATGGACGAGTTTATGAAGCGGCGTTATGATTTTCGTTTCAACCAGTTGACATCACAAGTGGAATGTCGCGAACGGAATAGCTTTAATTTTTATTTTCATCCGGTGGACAAACGGTTGATGGCAAGTATTGCAATGAACGCGCATTATGAAGGGCTTAAGCTTTGGGATAAAGACGTAGTACGCTATCTGAATTCGGATCATGTGCCGGTTTATCAGCCTATCGAAGAATTCCTTTATGATCTTCCTCATTGGGATGGTAAGGATCACATCGGTGATCTTGCCAAGCGAGTTCCTTGTGATCATCCTCATTGGGCAAAATTGTTTCGTCGTTGGTTTCTCAGTATGATAGCGCATTGGCGTGGAATGGGAAAAAATCATGCAAATAGTACTTCTCCTATATTAATAGGTCCACAGGCTTATCGTAAGTCTACATTTTGCCGGTTGATTTTGCCTCCATGTTTGCAGGCTTATTATACAGATAGTATTGACTTTAGCCGGAAGCGGGATGCTGAGCTATATTTGAATCGCTTTTTATTGATAAACATGGATGAGTTCGATCAGATTGGTATCAATCAGCAGTCTTTTCTCAAGCATATTCTGCAAAAGCCTGTTGTCAATACGCGACGCCCGAATGCTTCAGCAGTAGAGGAGCTCCGTCGGTATGCTTCTTTTATAGGCACGAGTAATCATAAAGATTTGCTGACGGATACTTCCGGCAGTCGTCGTTTTATCGGTGTTGAGGTGACGGGAGTGATCGATGTGGTCCGCCCTATTGATTATGAACAATTGTATGCGCAGGCAATGGCATTGCTGCGTAGTAATGAACGCTACTGGTTTGATGAGAAGGAAGAGGCTATCATGACGGAAGCTAATCGGGAGTTTGAACAGTCGCCCGCGATTGAACAATTGTTTCAGGTATATTATCGGGCAGCGGAAGAGGAAGAGGAGGGAGAATGGTTGCTTGCTGCAGATATATTGCAGCGGGTACAAAAAGCAAGTAAAATGAAATTTTCTTCCGGGCAAGTTAATTATTTCGGGCGTATCTTGCAGAGATTGGAAGTAAAGTCGTTCAGGAAAACGCGCGGGGTTTATTATCATGTGGTGCCTGTTGAGTAAGGATAATGATGAAATAATGTATAGTAGATGGCTTTTATTATTTTATAATAATTATCTTTGCGTAATAACGTGAGATTGTATGAAGACTATGATAAGAAATCCTTTTATAACAAGCGGATATGTCTCTGCTGATTATTTTTGCGATCGCCGTTTTGAGAGCGAACAGTTGGTGCGCGAGGTGATGAATGGGAATAATTTGGCTCTTGTCTCTATCCGGCGAATGGGAAAGACAGGGCTGATCCGTCATTGCTTTCAGTTTCCTGAAATTAAACAGGGTTACTATACCTTTTTTATTGATATATATGATAGCCGTTCATTGCGTGATTTGGTCTTTGCACTTAGTAAGGAGATTCTGGAAGTGCTGAAACCTGTGGGGAAGAAAGCTTTGCAGAGCTTTTGGGAATGTGTGAAATCTTTGCAAGCCAGTATCTCTTTTGATGTGAATGGTATGCCTTCTTTGAATTTGGGGCTAGGGGATATACAAGCTCCGGCTACTACACTCGATGAAATCTTCCGGTATTTGGAACAGGCGGATAAACCTTGTCTGGTTGCAATTGATGAATTCCAGCAGATTTCCGGATATGTAGAGAAAAATGTGGAAGCTACTCTTCGGACCTATGTGCAACATTGTAATAATGCACGTTTCATTTTTGCAGGGAGTCAGCGGCATGTGATGGGAAATATGTTTTTAACGCCTTCCCGGCCTTTTTATCAAAGTGTATCAATGATGCATTTGGAAAGTATTCCTTTAGAAGAATATATTCGTTTTGCAGGTACTCATTTCAAGCGTGCGAGCAAAGAAATAGAAGAAAACGCTATTATTGCGATTTATCAACAGTTTGAGGGAATCACATGGTATATACAAAAAGTGTTGAATACGCTTTATGACATGACTCCGGAACAGGGAGTCTGTAGAGTTGAAATGGTGCCAGGCGCTATTCGGCAGATTATTGATTCATTCAGATATACTTATTCGGAGATTCTTTTTCGTTTGCCGGAAAAACAAAAGGAGTTACTGATTGCTATCACTAAAGAGGGAAAGGCTAAAGCTGTCACTTCCGGTGCTTTCATTAGAAAATACAGACTGGCTTCTGCTAGTTCAGTCCAAGCAGCACTAAAAGGGTTACTGGAAAAGGATTTCGTGACTCAGGAAATGGGAATCTGTCAGATATATGATCGTTTTTTGGGAATTTGGCTGAAAGAGAATTATTAAGTCATTTTTCATTTATTGAAGAACGCTTTTCGATAAATCGCGTTAATAATTAGCTGAAACTGCTGTCTGTTAATCAGTTTTATTGTATCTTTGCGGTCTTAACTTTTTTAATGGTAAATAATGAAGGAATTTCTACAACTAATGCGACGTTTTGTGTCGCCTTATAAGAAGTATATCGGCTGGGCTATTGTGCTGAATATTTTGTCTGCAGTATTCAATGTCTTTTCTTTTACTTTTTTGATTCCTATTTTAAGTATTCTGTTTAAAACAGAAGGAGCGGATAAGGTGTATCATTTTATGGAATGGGGCAGTGGAGATTTAGCAGATGTTGCCAAGAATAACTTCTATTATTACATATCTCAGATGATTGTGGATAATGGTCCCACTGTGGCTCTTATTTTCTTGGGACTATTCCTGATGGTAATGACGTTGTTTAAAACAGGTTGTTACTTTGCTTCTTCAGCCGTGATGATCCCATTGCGTACAGGAGTGGTACGTGATATTCGTATTATGGTGTATGCTAAGGTAATGCGTCTGCCGATGTCTTTCTTTTCGGAAGAAAGAAAGGGAGATATTATAGCTCGTATGAGTGGTGATGTGGGGGAAGTGGAAAATTCTATCACTAGCTCATTGGATATGTTGATGAAAAGCCCGATTCTGATTATTATATATTTTGTGACATTGGTTACGGTTAGTTGGCAGTTGACTCTTTTTACTATCATTGTATTACCGGGAATGGGTTGGTTGATGGGAGTCGTCGGAAGAAAACTGAAACGTCAATCACTGGAAGCACAGGCTAAGTGGAGTGATACGATGTCGCAATTGGAAGAAACACTGGGAGGCTTGCGCATCATCAAGGCTTTTATTGCGGAAGATAAAATGATTAACCGCTTCACCAAATGTAGCAACGAGCTCCGGGATGCGACAAACAAGGTTGCTATACGTCAGGCTATGGCTCATCCGATGAGTGAGTTCTTAGGAACGATTCTGATTGTAGCTGTATTGTGGTTTGGCGGTACATTGATTTTGGGACAGAATGCAACCATCGATGCTCCTACATTCATCTTCTATATGGTTATCTTATATAGTGTAATCAATCCATTGAAAGACTTTGCTAAAGCGGGATACAACATCCCGAAAGGTTTGGCTTCCATGGAACGTGTTGATAAAATCCTGAAGGCAGAGAATAAGATTAAGGAAATTCCGAATCCGAAACCGTTGAAAGGTTTGAATGATAAAATAGAATTTAAAGATATTTCTTTCAGCTATGATGGTAAGAGAGAGGTGTTGAAGCATGTAAATCTGACAGTTCCCAAAGGGCAGACGATCGCACTGGTTGGACAATCGGGATCCGGTAAATCTACATTAGTCGATTTGTTGCCGCGTTATCACGATGTACAGGAAGGTGATATTACCATTGACGGAACAAGTATTCGTGATGTACGTATTGCGGATTTGCGCAGTTTGATTGGTAATGTAAACCAGGAGGCTATTCTGTTTAATGATACATTCTTCAATAACATTGCTTTTGGTGTGGAGAATGCGACAATGGAACAAGTTATAGAGGCGGCGAAGATTGCCAATGCGCATGATTTCATTAATTATCCGGTGGTCAGCGCCAGCGTATCAGTATCGCCCGTGCTATTCTGAAGAATCCTCCGATTCTGATTCTTGATGAGGCTACTTCTGCTTTGGATACCGAATCAGAACGTCTTGTGCAGGAAGCGTTGGAACGTTTGATGAAAACACGTACGACGATAGCTATTGCCCACCGTCTTTCTACGATTAAGAATGCAGATGAAATCTGTGTACTGTATGAGGGTGAGATTGTGGAACGTGGTAAGCATGAAGAACTCATTGAGTTAAACGGTTACTATAAACGTCTGCATGATATGCAGCAGTTGTAATTCTTGATATTGCAATGATATTATTAAGTTTTGATACAGAAGAATTTGATGTACCTCGTGAGCATGGTGTAGACTTTCCGCTGGATGAAGCAATGAAAGTGTCAGTCTATGGTACGAACCGGATACTGGACTGCCTGAAAAACAACGGGGTGAAAGCTACTTTCTTTTGTACAAGCAATTTTGCAGAAAATGCGCCGGAAGTGATGCGGCGCATTATGGACGAAGGGCATGAAGTTGCTGCGCATGGATGTGACCATTGGCAGCCACAGGCTTCGGATGTCAGTCGTTCAAAAGAAATTCTGGAACGCCTTACCGGCAGGACGATACAAGGTTATCGACAGCCGCGTATGTTTCCCGTATCAGATACGGAACTTGGACGGATGGGATATGTATATAACTCCTCATTGAATCCCGCATTTATCCCCGGAAGATATATGCATTTGTCGGAGCCGCGTACCTGCTTTATGACAGGTAAGTTACTTCAAATCCCGGCTTCTGTAACTCCGTGGATTCGCTTCCCGCTATTTTGGTTGTCTTGTCATAATCTGCCGATGTGGCTGTACCAACTCCTGGTAAACCGGGTATTGAAGCATGACGGATATTTTGTGACTTATTTCCACCCGTGGGAATTCTACCCGTTGGGTGAACATCCTGAATTTAAGATGCCTTTTATTATCCGCAATCATTCCGGTAAAGGAATGGAGGAACGTCTGGATATGCTTATCCGCAAACTGAAAGAAAAGGGATATGCTTTTATGACTTACTCGGAATTTGCGCAGATAAAACTGGCTGAACTAAATAAACCGGACGAAAAATGATAAAATTGGCTATTGTATCCCCCTGCTATAATGAGGAGGAAGTGTTGGAAGATTCGGCCTCCCGTTTGACAGCCTTGTTTGATGAGCTGGTGGCGAAAGAAAAAATCAGTGCCGACAGCTTTGTGCTCTTTGTGAATGATGGCAGTAAAGATCGTACATGGAGCATCATTAAGAAACTGCACGGGACGAATCCTTATATAAAAGGAATGAATCTGGCACGGAACGTAGGACATCAGTATGCAATCATGGCCGGTATGATGACCGCTAAAGACTGGAGTGATGCCGTTATTACCATTGATGCCGATTTGCAGGATGATCTGAATGCGATTGAGGAAATGATCGATGCCTATACGGAAGGATATGATGTAGTATACGGGGTGAAAGTATCCCGCCAGGCAGACCCGATGCTGAAGCGTCTTTCCGCAACTGCTTTTTATAAACTACAGCACCGGATGGGAGTAGAGACTATCTACAATCATGCGGATTTTCGTTTTCTAAGCCGGAGAGTGCTGGAACAGTTGTCTCATTATCAGGAACGCAATGTTTATCTGCGTGGTATTATTCCGTTGCTGGGTTTCCCTTCTACTACGGTAGATGATGTGATTCGGGAGCGGACAGCCGGAACTTCCAAATATACAGTGAGAAAGATGTTCAGTCTGGCTTTGGACGGGATAACCTCTTTCTCGGTAAAGCCCATTTACGGAATTGTTTATCTGGGAGGTATCTTTGTTTTTATCAGTATTTTGATTGGAATCTATGTTCTTTACGCATTGATTTCGGGTACTGCGGAACATGGCTGGGCCTCTTTGATGTTGTCTATCTGGTTTGTTGGCGGGGTTGTTTTATTATCCATAGGAGCTGTCGGACTGTATATTGGCAAGATTTATAAAGAGGTAAAACGTCGTCCGCTCTATAATGTGGAAGAAGTGTTGTACGATGATCAGAATAAGTAAGGCTATACTTGAGAAGCACCCGGATTGGCGGGATAAGTTCTGGCAATTTGTTCGTTTTGGAGTTGTCGGCACTATATCTTCAGCCATTCATTACGGCGTATATTGCCTGGTCTTGTTGGTTGCGAATGCCAATATCTCCTTTACGGCCGGTTATGCTGTAGGATTTGTCTGCAACTACTTCCTGACTACTTTCTTCACCTTTCGTTCCAGACCATCCTCGCATAATGCGATCGGCTTTGGTTTTAGTCATCTGATTAATTACCTGCTTGAGATCGGCTTACTGAATCTCTTCCTCTGGATAGGGGCGGGTGAACTGCTTGCACCGATACTGGTAATGATTATCGTGGTGCCTATCAATTTCCTGATTCTTCATTTCGTTTATATCTATAAAGGGAGGAAATAACACTATTCAATCCCTTTCATTTAATTCATAAAAAGAAAAGGCTATTATGAAACGTTTTCTAAATCTTGTTGTATATATTCTTACCATACATGTTTCGGCTTTACTGATCGCAGGACTGTTTCGCCTGGTGCTTTTTATCTCATCTTATCATCAGTTGACCTCTGAAGCCTTGTCGGATAAGACACTTCCGATGCTTGCTTTTGCGCATGGTGTCTGGTTTGACAATGTGATAGGCTGTTACATCCTTCTGTTGCCTCTGGTGGTTGCGGTAGTGTGTGGAGTTTGCAACTATTATGGGAAAGCGTTGTTTCGTTTCTTTACGATCTTTTTCAGTGTCTTTTATGGATTGGTTTATTTAATCAGTGCGTCGGACATTCCTTATTTTGCCTATTTCTTTAAACATATCAACTCTTCCATATTCGAATGGTTCGGTTATGCGGGAACTACCGCCGGAATGATATTGGGGGAAAGTGCCTATTATCTGTCCATCGGATTATTCCTTCTCTTTCTGGCCGGATTCGTAGTTTGGCTTATCTATCTGGCGCGTTATTTCCATCATCGTAGCCTTGCCATTTCCGCTCCGTTTCCTTATTGGAAGCGAGGAGGGGCGGTTCTGATCGGTGCTTGCTTAATCGGACTCTGCATCTTTGGAATCCGGGGGCGTACAGGCTATAACCCGATCAAAGTAAGTGCGGCATATTTCTGTCAGGATGCTTTTCTCAATCAACTGGGAGTAAGTCCTACTTTTAACCTGCTGACGAGTGTGATGGATGATATGAGGCCTGAAAATAAATACTTGCATCTGATGGATGAACAGGAAGCCATCACCAAGGCGCAAGCTCTGCTCAACCGTCCGGGAGATGCGAATGTTTCCCCGTTGGCTGTTTACAGGCGTGCTGCAAAAGCGGATAGCGTGCAACAACGCCGTCCTAATGTCGTCTTGATTATGATGGAGTCTATGTCCGCCGAGTTTATGAAGCATTTCGGGCAATCGGAGACTTTGACTCCTTTCCTGGATAGCCTGTATACCCGTTCGATCAGTTTCCGGAATTTCTATTCGGCAGGAATCCATACGAACCATGGTTTGTATGCCACCTTGTATTCTTTTCCGGCTATGATGAAACGGAACCTGATGAAAGGCTCTGTCATTCCCCGCTATTCGGGACTGCCTACCGTACTGAAAGAAAACGGCTATTACAACCTTTTCTTTATGACGCATGAAGGGCAGTATGATAATATGAACGCTTTCTTCCGGACGAACGGCTATGATGAAGTGTTTTCACAAGAAGACTATCCGGCTGATAAGGTTGTGAATAGCTTTGGAGTGCAGGATGATTTCTTGTATGACTATGCAATTCCGGTATTGAATCAGCGGGCTGCCACCGGACAACCGTTTTTTGCTACTTTACTGTCCATCAGTAATCATCCGCCGTATGTGATACCTCCTTTCTTCCATCCGAAAACAAGTGAACCGGAGACGCAGATCGTTGAGTATGCGGATTGGGCTTTGCGTCAGTTCTTTGAAGAGGCGCGTAAACAACCCTGGTTTGATAATACGATATTCGTATTGGAAGGGGATCATGGCAAACTGGTGGGAGACGCCGAATGTGAACTGCCGGAATCTTATAATCATATTCCACTGATGATTTACTCCAGCCGTATTCAGCCGGAAGAGAAAACTACATTTGGCGGTCAGGTAGATATACAGCCAACAATATTAGGGCTGTTGAATATTGATTATCTACAGAATAATTTTGGAGTGGACTTGCTGAAGGAAGAACGTCCCTGTATGTTCTATACTGCTGACAATATGGTGGTGGGACGCAATGACACGTTACTCTACCTTTATAATTACGAGACTCAGCAGGAACTTACTTATGATATCGGTAACGGCAAATTGAATGCTGTTCCGATGGATGATAGCTTTTTGCCTTTAAAAGAATATAGTTTTTCCATGCTCCAATCGGCGGAGTTCCTTGTGAAGCATGGAAAAACGCTTAATTCTATACCTTTTACTCAACAATAGGAGTCGTTTCGGTATTTTCAGGCTGTTGGTTTTTAACGAACTTGTATATCTTGGCTATTTGCCGGAGTACTCGTTTAGGGGATTCATATACCTCCTCAAACTGATACCCTTCTTTCTCGAATTCGGGAAGATATTTCTCTGCATCATTCGTGCCGATTAACAAGAAACCTTCCGAAGGACGTTTCTCATAGAAGTTGTCGAGACGATTGTGCAGATAGAAATTGAGTTCGAAATAATGTACGGGGTCACCTGCTGCATGCAGACTTTCTTCAATGAATTCGTACATCGTTCCTTCGCTTTCCGGCGCAACCTTTTCTATTTCTGTAGCGATGAATTTGACCGACTTCGAATTTAATGCTGCCGGCTGATAAGCACCGTCCAATGCAAGGTATAATCCCATTGTAAGCACAACGAGAGCGTATAGGAAACGGTTGTTCAATGCATTTTTCCGTTGATAGAACCACCAGTAGATACCGAGAATGGTAGGAATGGCAATCAGGAATAAGGCCCCTGCTCCGCTGATATTCTGTATTGCACGCATGAAATTAATATTGTCCTGCGCGTGACGACCCTGGAAGATAGTTTCAGGGATGAGTCCGCATTTTAATACGATGAAGCAGGTGAACAGTAGCAGGCTGATTACTGCAAGAATACTTCCGTATACCTTGATGACTTTAGATTGCTTCTTGACCAGATAGAATAGATATTTGGCAAGGAAATAAGCAATGAAAGGATAGATCGGCATCAGATATACACTACGTTTGCTCTGCGGAATACAGTAGAAGACGAAGATTACAACGATACTGGTGAAAGAGAATAAATCCACCGGGTCCATATTCTTTATCCATGTGGTGAAGCGTTTCCACCAGGCTGCCGGTTGGATGCTGAATTTATGGTAAGTCAGGCTGAACAGGGAGAGCACGACTAACAGTGTCCAGGGAACGTATCCGGCAAATAGGGTCACAAAATTATAATGCCAGGGGTTCACGCATGAATTGTAACTCATGGTATTAGTCATACGACCGAAGTTTTCTTCCATAACTAATGCCAGGAACTCTTCTCCACCTTGTTGGTAAGCAGCGACATACCAGCAGAAAGGCAGGATGAGTGAAAGAATGGCCCAGGCGGAAAGTAACAGGAATGCTTTGAAGA
>OGEW01000674.1_pt1 | contig 10767 bp, 3 predicted proteins | sample 1570781 | NCBI WGS metagenome assembly OGEW01 (sample SAMEA2582047, study PRJEB24529) | metagenome | biome: Human gut stool | place: China | collected 2011 | reverse complement strand
ACTTGGGGGAACCGATATGGATAACGGCTCAGAAACAAGGCGTAAAAACCGGTAATATGTACTGGGTAGGCTCGGATATTGCGATTAAAAAATCTCATCCCACTTATTACAGACCTTGGAACGCCAAGCCTTTTCTGACTTTTGAACAACGGATAGACACGGTACTCACCTGGTTGCAAAAGCCCGAGCCGGAGCGTCCCAGGCTCATCATGCTATATTTTGAAGAGCCTGACGGAAGCGGACATCACAACGGCCCGTGCAGTTTGCCTACCGGTGCGGTGGTCCAACACATGGACAGCCTTGTGGGGGTATTAAGAAAAAAGATAGAAGCTCTTCCTTTCGGCGGAGACATCAATCTTATCGTCACGTCGGACCACGGCATGACCGACATCAGTCCCGAACGGGTTGTCAACATAAACGATTATGTAAAACCGGAATGGTGCGAAGTGATAGACGGACGTACACCAACTTCCATATTCTCGAAACCGGAATACCGCGACTCTATCTGCAATGCTCTGAAAAAAGCGGCTCACATCCGTGTGTGGAAAAAAGAAGAGATTCCCGCCGAACTGCATTATGGCAGCAGCGACCGTATAGGCGATATCGTAGTGGCTCCAGAACTGGGCTGGCAGTTTACGGACGTGGCACGCGACACCAAAGGCGCTCACGGATATTTTCCCCAGAGCCCCGACATGCAGGTTATGTTTCGGGCCATCGGACCTGATTTCAAGAGAGGTTACATATCCGAAGGATTTGTGAATGTGGACATCTACCCGCTATTGTCGCATCTTCTGCAAATTGTTCCGGAAAAGACGGACGGACGGTTCGAACGGATAAAGGACATATTACGGTGACAAACAGTTTACTTATAATCAAACAGATACGTGTACCAGTTTATTCCACGCTTTGGTACGAGCCGTACCTTAGTGTGGTATAAGATGTACCAACCGTTGGTATAGGCCGTACCAGATGCCGGTACGATATTGGTACTTATATGCTATTGATTTAAAGTCGTTTACTTCTCTGCGCCGGCTACTATCCCATCTTTCTTCCGATATATGCAAATATCCGCAAATATCCTGCAAATATCCGTTCATATACGGAGTGTTTTAGTGCCTATATTTGCACCGGATAAAGATGTGCATAGTTAGTTCATACTATCTGTCATTCAGAGAATACAGGCTTGCAACATCTGTTCAAATAATCATTTTAAATCATTAATACAAAGGAAGTATGGAAAAAACTTGGAGATGGTTTGGTAAGAAAGACAAAATAACGCTCGATATGCTTCGTCAAATCGGTGTGGAAGGTATAGTCACCGCTTTGCACGATGTGCCCAACGGCGAGATATGGACAGAGGAAGCTATCAACGATTTGAAGGCATATATCGAGTCCTACGGTTTGCGCTGGTCGGTTGTAGAGAGCCTGCCCGTATGCGAGGCCATCAAGTACGCCGGACCGGAACGCGAACAACTGATAGAGAATTACAAAATCAGCCTCGCCAACCTGGGTAAATGCGGCGTAAAGACCGTATGCTATAACTTCATGCCCGTTATCGACTGGATACGCACGGATTTGCAACACCCTTGGGCAGACGGAACCTCATCGCTCTACTTCGACCGGGTGCGTTTTGCTTATTTCGACCTGCGCATTCTGCAACGTGAGGGAGCCGAAAAGGATTACTCCGCCGAAGAGCTGGCTAAAGTGGCCGAACTGGACAAGACCATCACCGAAGCCGAAAAAGACAGCCTTGTCGATGCGATTATCGTAAAGACGCAGGGATTCGTAAACGGCAACATCAAGGAAGGCGACAAGAACCCGGTGAATATCTTCAAGAACCTGCTGGCCTTGTACAAAGGTATCGACCGCGATGCGCTCCGCGAGAACATGCGGTATTTCCTTGCCGCCATCATGCCGGTGTGCGAGGAGTACGGCGTAAATATGTGCGTACATCCCGACGACCCGCCTTTCCAGGTACTGGGCTTGCCACGTATCGTGACCAACGAAGAGGACATCGCCTGGTTCCTGAATGCAGTGGATAATCCACACAACGGACTGACGTTCTGTGCCGGCTCGCTCAGCGCGGGAGAGCATAACGACACCCGCGAACTCGCCAGGAAGTTTGCATCACGCACCCACTTTGTACATCTGCGCAGCACCGCAGCCATGCCGGGCGGAAACTTCATAGAAAGCTCCCACCTGACGGGACGCGGGCACCTCATCGACCTTATCCGTATCTTCGAGCAAGAGAATCCGAACCTACCCATGCGTGTAGACCACGGACGGATGATGCTGGGCGATGAGAACAAAGGATACAACCCCGGCTATTCATTCCACGGCCGCATGCTGGCGCTGGCACAAGTGGAAGGCATGATGGCAGTGGTGCGGGATGAAATGGGGATTGAGAATTAAGTATGAAGCATACAGTATAAGAACGATAAATAATAAAAGAAAGAAAAACTATGAACGAACAATTCAGTATTGCAGGTAAAGTAGCGGTCATCACCGGTGCAGGTGGTGTATTGGGCGGCAGCATCGCCAAGTGTTTTATGCAACAAGGCGCTAAAGTTGTAGCGGTGGATATCCGTCAGGAACAACTGGACAAGCGCGTAGAGGAACTGAAAACGTATGGTGAAGATGTTATCGGTATCGTAGGTAACGTACTGGACATCGCCAGCCTTGAGAAACTTGCCGATGACATCGTTGCCAAGTGGGGACGTATCGACATTCTGCTCAACATTGCCGGCGGCAATATGCCGGGCGCAACTCTGGCTCCCGACCAGCACTTCTACGACATGGACATCTCCTGCTGGGAGAAAGTGACCAACCTGAACATGAACGGAACCGTTTACCCGTCTTTAGTGTTCAGCAAAGTGATGGCTAAGCAAGGTAAGGGCTGCATCGTCAACGTATCTTCCATGGCAGCTTACAGCGCCATCACCCGCGTTCCGGGCTATTCGGCAGCCAAGACAGCCGTTGCCAACTTTACCCAATGGCTGGCAAGCGAACTGGCACTGAAATACGGAGACGGTATCCGCGTCAATGCCATCGCCCCAGGCTTCTTCATCGGTGACCAGAACCGCGCCGTACTCATCAACCCCGACGGCTCACTGACCGACCGCAGCAAGAAAGTATTGGCCAAGACTCCGATGAAACGCTTCGGTGACATCAACGAGTTGAACGGCGCCGTACAATTCCTGTGCAGCGATGCCGCCAGCTTCGTTACAGGCGCATTGCTCCCTATCGACGGTGGTTTCAGCGCATTCAGCGGAGTATAATCCGGCAGAGGTTTTCCTCTAAGGAATGAATAAAGAAGGCTCTCTACCTTGCGGTAGAGAGCCTTCTTATTTATTATAAACTTATAAAATGGATATTGCTTAATATCCCGGATTCTGCTCTGCTTTCTTTTCTTCCGGAGTCAGTGCGTGACCGTTCTTCTGGATAGCATCCAGGTAGGTTTGCGGAATAGGACGCAGATTATGGCGTTCTTGAATATTAGGTGCAGCATCCGGATTGAATGCTTTGGTACGTTCAACCAAAGTCAATGTTCTTGATAAATCCTGCCAGCGATGGAATTCACCGCAAAGCTCGCGAGAACGCTCATTCAATAACAGACACATCATACGGTCATAATCCGTGCTATAACCTAACTTACTGATAATCGCCTCATCTTCAGCCGGCAAGTTATGAATATCCGTAATTTGCAAGTTCGTAGCATCCTTCATTCTCTTATCGATGTTATTGGACTCATAATAAGAATTCTCGGCATAATATGAATTCACACCGTCGTCCTTATATCCCAAAGCTTTATCATTGTAAGCAGCGCCACCGTCACAATATACAGAACGGTCTTCTCCACTTTTATAAGCGGCACGTGCGCGAAGGTCATTGATATAACCTAAAGCATCCGAATATTTACCTTGACGAATCAACACTTCTGCGGCAATCAGATAAGTTTCACCTAATCGGGCAAGAATACCGTCACGGAAACCTACACGACTGTCTCTCGATTCACGGGAGCCGTCAATATACTTATTCAGTGTACAATAACGAGTAGTATAATCATACAACGCTTCATCATCTTGCCCATTACGATCTTTCGGGTAAGCAACAAATACAGTCGGAATTGTTTTTCCCGTCTTATCGTAAACCACCTCATTGTTCAGTTGTACAGCATTAAAACGAGTATCACCGGGACGGTTAATTACGTACATAATACCTAAATCACCATGTACATATCCGGAACCTTTCTGTGGGTTATTCACTGCATATTTTGTTTTAAAGCTTTTCCAGAAACGAGAGTCTTTCACCATATCATATACATTGTACATATAATAGGTAGTTCTGAGACGCTGGTATTCGCGTTCACCCGCAATATCACGCTGCATTTGAGGCAAATCCTTGTATACAGAAACATAATAGAGATGACACTGATTACCATTAGCTCCTTCCGTTGCTTTGTCAGAAGAGAACTGAGCTGCCAAGATTATCTCATCCAATTGCTCATTTGCACCATTCGGTTCGGTATAATTCCACAAATCCGCATAATTCGGAGCTAAATTATGATGAGATATAACCTCCCGCGCCAAACGTAACGCTTCTTTCAAGTCTTCCTCTTTCGTAGCGCCATTCCAATCATCATTTATCTCACTGGCACGCAGCAAATATGCTTTGGCAAGAAAATGCGCAGCTGCATCTTTCGTCATCTTTCCTGTCATGGGAGCTGTTTCGGGCAGATACTTATAGGCATCTTTCAAGTCATCAATCACTTGTTGCAATGTTTCTTCGGCAGTGGCACGAGAAAACTCACGTTCCGGGGTTTCGCTCGGAGTAAGTTTCAAAGGAACTCCGCCGTATTGAGATACCAGTTTCAAATAATTGAATCCACGCAGGAAATAAGCTTCACCCATGTAGGTATTCTTATTGGCCTCTTTATAACTATCCGGAGTAACTTTGCTTAGCAGCAAGTTGGCATTGTTGATGCCGATATACATACCATCCCATACCTCATACATATTGGTTGAGTTACTGACTATTGATGACTGGAAATTACCGTCATAATTATTCCAGGAAGCATTAGAACCGTCACCACCTACACGAAACTCATCCGTACCATAGTTCGTCGTGGCACATGCCCACTCTTTGGAAAAATGGAAACGCAAATTATAGTAAAGACTGACTTCCAAACGGTCAATACCTTCTTGGGTATCGAAGAAATCCGTATTCTGCTGAGTAGTCAACTCCTCATCCAGAAAATCACTGCACGAAGTCATCGGACCTACTAAAGTCAAGGCTAACAAGCCAAATGTTATTTTTTTATGTAGTTTCATAATCGTAATACTTTTAATGACATTTAAAATCCAACATTCAAACCAATTGTAAATCCACGGTTCCAAGTAGAAGTAAATGCTTGCGAAGCATCCAATTCCAAGAAATCAATATTAGAGAAGATTCGTCCCGGGTTCTTAGCTTGTACATAAACTTTCAGATTGGATAAATTCCACTTCTTGATAAGCGTCTGCGGGAAAGTGTAACCCAAAGATATGTTACGTACTTTCAGGAATGAACCGTTCTTATAACCTACAATACGATAGTAAGGGTCTCCACCGCCAATATTGTAAATAGGTTTCTGATATTCTGCATTCTTGTTGTTTTCGTTATAATAATTTATCTTACGCTGCATATAACGTCCACCCTGCCATTCACCGCCGGTATCTACCATATAATCGAAGCGTCCGTACATCATAACAGAGAGGTCGAAATTCTTGTAAGTAAACGTATTCGTCATGCCAAAAGTCCAACGGGGACGAGTATGTCCTATGATTACACGATCGTCATTCGGGTCGATTTTATAATCACCATTTTGGTCTATCGGACGTACCATACCTGCTTGGAATGAGTGCCCTTTGGCATTGAACTTAGCCATTTCGGCAGCGTCTTCTTCTTTCCAAAGTCCGCCACACTCGTAACCGTAAATTACACCCAATGCCTGTCCTATAAACCAATTATTATTTATATCGTCCTCTTTACCATTTGCCAATTCATCAATCTTGTCTTTCTGCCATGCAGCATTAATACTGGTAGACCATTCAAAATCACGTGTTTTGACATTAACTGTATTCAACGTTATATCCACACCGATATTAGATGTTTTACCTACATTGGCATACGTATTGGTATAACCGTTCAATGAAGGAATTGTCATTGCCATCAACAAATCGGTAGTACGTGAAGTATAGAAATCAAGAACTCCCGAAATTCGTCCGTTTAATACCGAGTAGTCAAGACCGATGTTATACTGCGTGGTCTTCTCCCAAGACAAATCCTTATTGGCCATTGCCACAGCTCCATCTTTAATCAATGGCTCCGAAGCGGCATAACCGGGAGCAAGCGCAGAACCAAACGGATAATAGAGCGAAACAATAGCACCTTTCGTCTGATAAGGATCGATAGCCGAATTACCGGTAACACCAACACCCAAACGGAATTTCAACTGGTTTAACCAAGTAACATCTTTCAGAAATTCTTCCTGATCAAGGCGCCAACCCAAAGCCGCACTGGGGAAGAAAGCCCACTTATTGCCTTCTGCAAGCTGTGAAGCACCATCCCAACGACCGGAAACTGTCAATAAGTACTTATTATTATAATCATAGTTCACACGGAACATATAAGAAAGGAGCTGTTTCTCAATCAGCCCGCTATTCCACTCATCCAGCAAAGAGACATTTTCTTTTGATAACGCATTCCACTTCGCACTTTCCAAAGGAATGCCTTCTGCTGCCATAGAGGATTCTTCGTAGTGATACCCTGTAGCACTTTGCAATAAAGTAAGTCCGAATGAATGTTTGCCTATTTCTTTATCATAGTAAATCAAGTTGTCCAATGTCCAAGAAAAGTCTGACTGATTGGATAATGAAGCACGATTCTTACCTTCACTGCTGATTGACTCTTCATTACGGAATGTACCGTTTCTATAATAACGGAAATCCGGTCCGAAATTAAAACGATATCTAAGCCCTTTTAAAGGAGCATAAATTTCACCCAAATCCAACTGAGCATACAAACTACCAATAGCACGGAACATACGGCGTTCATTCTGGCTATTGTTCCATTCGTTCATCACATTCTTTACTTTATCATCGCCACCGGGATATTCAATGCGGTTACCATTCTCATCATAAGGTGACGCGTAAGGGAACAAGCTGGTAGATGCCGCATACAAGTTAGAGGGCATTCCCTTGATTAACTGTCCAACAGAACTTGCAGACGAACCGTATTGCTGTTCGCTGAATGTACCATTAACATTCAATCCTAAATTGAACCATTTAGTAGGCTTCAAATCCAAACTCAACTTTGTGGTATAACGGGTATAAGCCTGGCCTTTCACCGTACCCTCATTATCCAAATAACCGATAGATGCATAGCCTTTCATTTTATCCGTACCGCCACTGGCACTCAATGTGTGTTCATGAGTAATTCCTGTTTGCGTAACCATATCACACCAATCCGTATTAGGAACACGAGAACCGTCCCAAGTACCACCGGCCCAGCCCATTTCGATATTCTTCCAAGCTGTCGGATCAGTGGCACCCAAAAAGATTTCGTAGTCATTTTCCTTAGTAGGCTGGTCTCCACGAGGATATTTGGATGGATTCAGATAGTAATAAGACCAACGACGCCAATCGATATACTCGGCAGAGTTCATCATTTCGGAATAGTCCTGTAAATTTTCGATAGTAACCGTACCGGAGTAGTTCAAAGACATTTTGCCTTCTTTACCGGATTTAGTAGTAACCAGAATAACGCCATTAGCACCACGAGAACCGTAAATAGCCGTAGCAGAGGCGTCTTTCAATACATCAATAGACTCAATGTCCTGCGGATTCAAAGTTTCAATACCGCTATTGGACATCAAAGGAATACCATCCACTACATATAGCGGGGTATTGCTGGCGCTCAAGGAGCGCACACCGCGCACGTTAATCGTTCCCACTTCGCCCGGACGCTCATTGCTGACAATGTCTACACCAGCTGCCTTGCCCTGCATAGCTTCAAAGGCGTTGGCTACCGGACGTGAATTCAGTTCCTCGGAACCTACACGAATCATGGCGCCGGTAACGTCCGATTTCTTCTGAACGCCATAGCCTACTACCACTACCTCATCCAGCATTTCGTTGTCTTCTACAAGCACCACTTTAAGATTGGTCTTGTTCTTAGCGGAGATTTCCTGAGTCTTGTAGCCGATATAACTGATCTGGATAACTCCCGCTTCGGGCACATCATTCAGTGTGAACTTACCGTCAATGTCAGTGATAATTCCATTCGTTGTCCCTTTGACAAGAACACTGGCACCGATGATGGATTCACCGTTTCCGTCTACTACAAGTCCTGTGATTGTTTTGTTTTGCGCGAATACGCACAAGGTTGCTGCAAAAGCAAAGAGCACAAACAGCACCTGACGCTTAAGTATACTCATAGAATATACTCCTTCTTTCTTCCTGCTTCTCATAGAATAATCTTGGTTTAACAATTAGTTTAACATTAGCGTTTTTCTAACACAGTGTTTGATACGGGCAAAATTATTAATCTCAAAGCAGTTATAGCATAACCGTTTTGATACAATTCATTCTTTTTTTGCTATAAATGAGTGGGGAAAAGATAGAAGATTATCCGATAATATCGCTCCTATCAAGCGATAGGTAATGTAAACCAAAAGCACGCCCCTTTGCCCGGTTCGCTCTCTACGCCGATGGTTCCGCCCAGTTGCTCAACGATGCTCTTACTGATAGACAAACCCAATCCGGTTCCATGCACAAAAGAGTTCAACTTGACAAAACGGTCAAATATTTCGGTTTGCTTTTCCTGCATGATGCCGATGCCGGTATCGGCGACATAAAAGCGTAAATGGCCGGCATCTATCCGGTCATATCCCAAACGTATGCTACCGGTGGCGGTAAACTTTATCGCGTTATTAATAAAGTTGGCGATGACCTGGTTCAAGCGGTTGCGGTCGCTCGCTATGACGCACTCCGGCAGGTGACGGTCGAAGACGACCTCTACTCCCGGCTTGGCTTTTAGCTTCATCACACGCACCATGTCTTCACATAGCAGGTTCACATCCAGTTCCCGTTCGACGAAGTCAAAGGTTCCGGCTTCCATTTTAGACAAATCCAGAATATCGGATATCAGTTGCAGCAACAGTTCGTTGTTTTCTTCTACGATTGCCATGTACTGCTCCCGTTCTTCCGGATTCTCTTCCTGCACCAGCAGACTGGAGAAGCCGACAATCGCATTCAACGGAGTACGTATCTCATGGCTCATATTGGCGAGGAAAGCGCTTTTCAGGCGGTCGGCCGTTTCGGCTTTCTCTTTGGCATCGATCAGTTTGGATTCGGTTTCTTTCAGCTCCGTGATATCATAGTTTATGCCGATAAGCTCGATTACTCCGTTTTCCGGCTTAAACTGGTTGACTACCACGTTGGTGCGTATCCAGTTCCATTGGTCTTTTGTTCCCGGACGCAAGATACGCATCTCTCCCTTGAAGTCTTTCACTTTGCCGAGACGCGCCTTATAGAAGAAGTCCAGCATCTGTTTTCTATCCTCCGGATGCATCTTGCCATATACTTCTACGACTTCCGGCAAGGAAGCGTTTTCATCTTCTCCCATATTCTTATACCATTGCTTGATGGCATAACCTTTCTTATCCAGCAGATTCAACTTTGCATAACCCACTTTCGCATAATCGGAAATCAACAGGAAGAAGTTCTCAAAATCGCATATGCGGCTCAAAGCGTCTATACGCTCGGTATTATCAATATTGATTAGGGCATATCCGGTAAAGTATCCTTTACTGTCGTATATCTTACTTACTTTGGTGTACAGATTAATCTTATTACGCCTGTCGGAAGGATAATACCCCTCTATACTCCCGAATTCATAATCCAGACGGAAATCCACGACATCCTGCTCGCGTATCCGCTCTATCAGTTGAGGGGACAGATTCGGATTCTCAAACAAGTTGATACCTATTACATCGGCTTTGTCGCGGATGCCGAATATCTCCATGTTCTTATTGTTAATATCTACCAGAATACCGTTCGTATCATAAATCTCCACTCCGGCCGGTATATTGGTAAAGATATTCCTGAACAGTTTCTCACTGCGGTCTAAAGCCTGGCGCTCATGTATAGCCTCATCTTTCGCTTTACGCAACTCGACGCAAATACTGATGATATTCGCCAATGAAGAGAACCATTGAAAATCCTCATTGCTCCATTCACGATACGATTCGACCAGATCTATACCCATAAATCCCCATACACGGTCACCTGCCATCAAAGGAGCGACCATCAACGAACAAATACCTTGAGCGTCAAGGAATTTATATTCATTCTCCGCTTCTTCGGGCAACTGTTTCAAGGAAGTCAGTATGATGGGTTTGCCAGATAGAATCTGCTCACACCACCATCGGGTTTCATTAACCGGAATGGACTGCTGCTTGTTTTTCTCTTTGGAAACACCTTCCGAAACGACTTCATACGTGCAACTATGATGCGTATAGTCTTCGTTATACTCAAAGATATACACACGACCGCCTTGATAGAGGCTCAGCACGTCATTCAATATCTCCATAATACAAGAATCTACATCGTCATCATGGAGGAAGCGAAGCAAAGACTGTGATATATAGTTTTGCCGGCGTAACAGGTCGTTTACACGCCGGAGGGTATTTTTCTGTTCCACTTCTTTAGGCGCCTCAACACGCTG
>OGEW01000667.1_pt1 | contig 10814 bp, 10 predicted proteins | sample 1570781 | NCBI WGS metagenome assembly OGEW01 (sample SAMEA2582047, study PRJEB24529) | metagenome | biome: Human gut stool | place: China | collected 2011 | reverse complement strand
CGCGACGACCGCCGAAAGAAGACTGTTGCTGCACAAACGAACGTGCCATCGTCTTTTTCTGTACCGCTTTCGATAGCTTTTCCGCTACTTCCATTTGCGTATAGTCACGGTCCTGCATGTCTTTCAGGGTGATGCGTACGTTACCGCTACCGCTGGATACGCGGGCGGTTACCGCTTCGGCATCGGGGACGATGGAGTCGACAAGCTGATTGATATCTTCCGTGTAGTCGCGGATGTATTCGTAGGTAACACCTTCGGCTCCGCGCGTGTTGATGCTGATTTGCGAACGGTCTTCCAGCGGTGACATTTCCGCGGGGATATAGTTCCAAAGAAAACCGATAATGATAATGGTTAACGCCGTAAACGGCAGTGCAATCCAGCGTTTCCGCAGGAAAGCGGCCAAAGAGCGGCTGTAAACGTTGTTCATCCCTTCGAAGAAAGGTTCGGTCTTGCGATAGAACCAGCTCTGCTGTTCCCTTTTGATTAAAAGTTTGGTGGCAAGCATCGGCGTAAAAGTCAATGCGGCGAAGGAGGAGATAATCACCGAACCGGAGACCACGATACTGAATTCGCGGAACAGTCGTCCTGTCGTACCGTCCATGAATACAATAGGGAAGAATACCGCCACCAGCGTAATGGTAGTGGAGATGACGGCAAAGAAAATCTCCTTGGCTCCTTCTATGCCGGCTTCTTTCGGTGGCATCCCTTTCTCGATGCGGACATAAATGTTCTCCGTCATCACGATGGCGTCGTCCACCACGATACCGATAGCCAGTACCAGCCCGAACAGGCTCAGGGTATTCAGCGAGAAGCCCAGCAGATAGAGAATGCTGAAGGTACCCACCACCGATACCGGCACAGCGATCAACGGGATAATCGACGCGCGCCAGGTCTGCAGGAACAGGATCACTACCAGCACCACCAGCACTACCGCCTCCAGCAGCGTCTGCACCACCGCGCGGATGGAGTCGCGGACGAAAACCGTCGGGTCGTACGGCGCCGCCCATTGCATATCTTCCGGGAAGCGGGTGGCCAGCTCGGCCATTTTGGCGCGTACCGCGTTCGACAGATCGATGGCGTTAGCGCCGGGTGACTGGAAGATACCGATCCCGACCGCATCCTTATTGTTGAGCTGGGAGCGCAGCGCATAGCTACCGGAACCCATCTCGATGCGCGCCACGTCGCGCAGGCGGACCAGCGAGCCGTCCTGCACCGTTTTCAGGATAATATTGCCAAACTCTTCTTCGGTATGCAGACGGCCCTGGGCGTTAATGGAGATCAGGAAATCGCTCTCCTGCGGCAGCGGCTCGGCGCCAAGCTGTCCGGCAGACACCTGGACGTTTTGCTCCTGCATCGCCGTCACCACATCCGAGGCCGTCAGACCGCGGGCAGCGACCTTATTGGGATCCAGCCAGACGCGCATCGCATATTCACCGGAGCCAAAAATCTGGATCTGGCCGACGCCGGGCAGGCGCGCCAGCTCATCCTTCACTTTTAGCGTGGCATAGTTGCGCATATACAGGGAATCGTATTTACCGCCGGGCGAAAACAGATGCACCACCAGCGTCAGAGTCGGCGACTGTTTCTGCGTGGTGATGCCTAAACGCCGCACATCTTCCGGCAGACGAGCCTCGGCCTGCGAGACCCGGTTTTGCACCTGAACCTGCGCCTGATCGGGATCGGTACCCGGGCGGAAGGTAACGGTAGTCACCAGTACGCCGTCAGAGCCGGCGACGGATTTCATGTACATCATGTTTTCAACGCCGTTGATCGCCTCTTCCAGCGGCGTCGCCACGGTCTCAGCAATCACTTTCGGGTTGGCGCCGGGATACTCCGCGCGCACCTGCACGCTGGGCGGTACGACATCAGGATATTCGCTGATCGGCAGCAGCGGAATGGCGATTAATCCGGTGATAAAAATCAGAATCGACAGCACCGCGGCGAAGATCGGCCTGTCGATAAAAAAGCGGGAAAAGTCCATGGGTCGGATTCTCAGATAGGGGATCAGTTAAGGGCGGCGCGGGTGGTCATGGCGACGGTTTTCGCGTTAACCGGCATCCCCGGCATAAACACTTTTTGTAACCCATCGACGATGACTCTATCGCCCGGATTCAGGCCTTTCTGCACGATGCGTAAACCGGCGGCCAGGCGTCCCGGCGTAATGTCGCGACGCTGCGCTTTCCCATCTTTATCAACCACATAAACATATTTGCGATCCTGATCGGTCAGCACCGCTTTATCGTCGATTAGCGTGGCGTTAAACTCAGCGCTGCCCGGCAGGCGGACGCGGGCAAACAGTCCAGGCGTGAACTGACGCTGGGCATTATCCAGCAGCGCACGCATACGGATCGTGCCGGTGCTCGGCGTTAACTGATTATCGAGAAAATCCACTTTGCCCTGATGGGGATATCCCTCTTCGCCAACCAGGCCAATTTCTACCGGTAGCGCCAGATGATTACTGGACGCGCCCTGCCCGCTGCGGGCGAGATGTTGATAGTGAAGGTAAGTGGACTCATCCACGTCAAAGTAGACGTAAACCGTCTTCTGCGATACCAGCGTGGTAAGTACGCTGGCGCTGTCGCCGGCGGTGACCAGGTTCCCGCTGGTGATCAACGCGCGGCTGGCGCGGCCATCGATAGGCGCGGTCACTTTAGTAAAGTCCAGATTAAGCTGCGCGGCGTCAACCGCCGCCTGCGCCGCGCGAATATCAGCCTGCGCCTGGGTGGCCGCCGCACGGCGCTGCTCCCACTCTTCGCGGGAGACCAGGTTGGTATTGATTAATTTATCGGTGCGGTTAGCCTCGCTTCGCGCCAGGCTAGCCTGCGTTTTGGCTCTCGCCAGCGTCGCCTGCGCTTGCTCCAGCGCGGCGCGATAGGTACGGTCATCAATGGTGAACAGCACCTCCCCCTTTTTCACTTCCTGGCCATCGACGTAGTTCACTTTATCAATGTAGCCAGAAACGCGGGGGCGAAGCTGGACGCTTTCCACCGCTTCAATCCGCCCATTAAAGCTGTCCCACTGGCTAATTGTTTTCACAACCATTTGATCGTGTTTTACCTATGGCGCTTGCGGCGCGGCGTTTTGCGCGGCCCCCTCATCACACCCGCCAAGGAGCGTGGAGAGGAGTATCGCGCCCAGCGCAGTCAGATGAACGTTACCCCAGTTTTTTTGCAGGCTCATTATTTTTATTCCGGTATGGGTAGCCGCCGGGCAAGACGCAGCGGGAGACGCCGCGCCACTTCCTTTGTCCGGACAGGCTTTAGGCTATTTGTGTCGGTCATCGCCACAAAAATGTAACAGTTGCGAATACACTATTCGCGGCGATTGTAGGAAGGCGCTAAATTTAGTGCAAGAATAATTGTTGCACTTTATGTGCTATTCCCGACTTTGAGAAATGGCGCAATACTGCCAGGGTTTTAAATGCAACAATAAAACTTGCAATTAGTCTAAAAGCGATCCATTTTTAAATGCAACAAACACAAATACTTTTTCCTAAGCTGCGCGAGGGGGAACCAGATGAACACTGGCGCATTCATTCACGATTTACTCGACTGGATCGACAACAATCTCGATAGCCGCCTGGATATTGAGACCGTCGCCAGGCGAGCCGGTTATTCGAAATGGCACCTGCAGCGGATATTCAAAGAGCATACCGGTTATCCTCTCGGCGAGTATATTCGCGCGCAAAAGCTGCAAAAATCGGTCGAGCGCTTAGCCCACAGCGATGAACCGATTTTGAACGTGGCGATCGCCCTCGGCTTTGACTCCCAGCAGTCCTTCAACCGCAGCTTCAAGCGTCAGTTCGGCCAGGCGCCCGGCGCATGGCGACGCAGCATCGGCAGCGCGTCTTGCCGATTACCTCAGAACCGTGGCTGACGGAAAGCTACAGGCCATTAAAACTCTCTCAATTGACATGAATGCGGGCTATATATGATTCGCGCGTATCCATTTATCCTGTGCAGTTGATAAAATAGCTGTTGACCGTTTCCACGTAGAGAAACAGCTGTGGTGGTGGTAAATAAAACCTGCCAGAATGAATATCTCCGTCTTCAGGTTGAAAGTCATCGTCAGGCCAAAAGTACCCGCGTCCTGTGGCAGTACAGCGACAGACAGATAACAAAGTCCCGGTAGGAAAAGTTGATGTGGCCGCGGAACAGATACTGCAGACAAGCCAGTGCTGGACGCTGAAAGAGCTGGCAAAAAATATCTGGGATCGCCCCTGAAACACAGAATGCAGGGATAGCGGGTTGCAGTGGTTATCGCTGGCGTCTGAATGTGCTTTACCAATGATGAAAACGCAGGACAAACCATCAAAGAACGGGTGTATGGAGTGCCGGATGCGATGTGTCAGCGGGTCTCGAAGGGAATGCAGAGGTGCTGAACAGCAAAATCAGACTGCTGAGGATAGAGGCCTGGGATATCGAAACCCGGAGCGCTTCAAACTGGGAGTTATGTGCCCTGAATATGGCGTTCTGAGTCCTACCACAAGACCGGGGCGGCCCCTTATAACATATAGAAGATTTAACCCAGCGACATGTAAATATAGGTTCCGTCTATCAATTTTCTTCACTGACGTAACATATTGATGTAATGAGTAAGGTAAGTCCTAAAGTGTTCCCGGCGATAAACTGTTTGTTGGTTTTGCCAGCAGTGCGAGGATAAAATTTTGTCGCTATGGTTCTGCTTTCATAGCAAATTGCTCACCTGCAGCTCTTGCATACGGTTCGCAGGTGAGCAACCTGATTCCGCAGGGAAAATGACTTTTCCGCAGTTTGTACCGTGCATTTCTTGATATATCGGCGAACCGTTGCATAATTAAGATAATGCGCGTCGCGCCGTTCTTCACGGGATATGCCAGTAGCAGCGCTATTCAACAGGAACCGCTTCTGCAGCTCACCCCCAGTCTGACCAGGTCATCGACACCTTCAGTAATAGCGTTTTTGAATGTTATTCAACAGCTTCATGCTGTGAAGGCAGAAACACGTTTTCTCAAAAAAATCTTGAAATGAGGATTTAAGCCCATGAAATATGTATAGTTACAATGATATAGAAATAATTAAAGCCAACCTCGAGTGGATTGTTAATCAAACGACTGCGAATTCCCGGAGCCCCTCAGTTTCCGATCGCAAAACGCTCAACAGCCTTCAGGAGCTCATACAGAGCTATGAAGGGCTACTTGAGTTAATCATCCAGTATGGAATTGCTGTAGTAGATAAGGAAATCATCGAAGGGCTGTCCCTTACGGAGAAGTTTATTGCTAAGGTTAAATCGAATGCGCATGCATTTTAGCCCCCCCAACAGAATCTCCAGGCCAATATTGATGCGTTTAAGGGTTGATGCTGGAGAAGAAAAAGAACAGAAAACCGGGCTCTGGCACCCGGTTCTCGATGAATCGACAAAGCGCTCGACGAACCTCAGCCCGCGGTTTTCCGGCACCACTCAATATCCGGATCCTGCCCGCGTCGCTGGCGATAACGCTCAGCTAAATCAGATCAGTCCTGTTGCCGCGAGACAGCACCGCCTCGCGCAAGCGCTGGCCGTTTTCTCGCGTTAAACCGCCCTGCTCAACGAATCACCGGCAGCCCTGGTTCACTATCTGCTTAATCCAGTCGGTTAACCCGGAAGCCCGCCGCATGCTTATACTTTGCTGACGAGGAAAAGGAAGGATAAAAAAGGGAGAGCAATCTGTTTTGCTTTAATTATTTATATTAAAGAAAAACAGGCCGCTAAAGGTAAATCCCCTGACCTGTTTATCCGACATTAATAATCCTAAAAAAGAGTTATTTACACTGGGAACCTAAACCAAGTTTGACATAAGGTAATGACAGCATATCGGGTTCAGTACTGGAAAAGTAAATGACGCCAGTGCGGGACTCTCCTGGCTTATATGGGGATAAAAGTTCTAACTGTATCCCATGCCCCATTAAGGTTTTCCCCATATTATCATCGAGGTAAAAACACATTTTATTATCTTTACCAGGAACCAAAGGTTCACTGGAGTCGTTGTTAACCGTAACCTGATATGATAGCAAATGCTCAGCTTTCCCCGTCACGCTGTTCCATACACTTCCGGCCCCCTCTTTCTGTGCATAGACAGTGACGTCTGGGGACTTAACGGCGGATATCGCCTGACCGGCGGCCATTAAAGATAGAAACAGACTAAAAATTTTAATTTTCCTGGAGAACATTATAATCCCTCACGCTAAAAACTTAAGAACAGGTACTAACATGACAACACAGCAAGGTTAAGTCACACTCATGCTATTTACAATACATTTATCGCTTATTTCATCCCTTTAGCTTAAATCTTATAAAAACTCACATTTTGATGTGGGCGCACATCACACAGAACATTTAAATAAGAAAAGAGGGACGTTTGATATTTTATTATAAAGCATGAGATGACTGCCTGCTTTTGTAACAAAATGTATTAGCCATTGAATTACGGAACTCACCAGTTAAATTATAAACATGGAAATCAGTATCTGACTAAGTAAAAACCATCATTGATTGTGACCTGCCCCATATATTTTTATTCAATGGATGATAAACATAACAAATATAAGAATTGACAACCACGGATGTTATTTAAATTTGCTTTTTTAAATAACACAATTACAACAATTGATAATATCAAGATACTAAAGGTAAACATTTGCATAGTTATTTTTTGCGGCTTACCCTAAAGCCTCATATCAGGAGTTTATTCCCAATGAAGATATCATTATTAGCATTTATATTTATCACCCTGACCGGCTGTGTGGACCCCGGCCTTGTCGGGATACATCCAGAATTACGCACGAGTTATTTTAATGGTTATAAAAATGAAGTCGCGTCATGCTTACAATCCGCAGCGGTGAACAACGACTTATTGATGCAACAGGATGACTCGCTGCCAGACGGTTCCTATAGATATAACATTCTGGACGCAGGAGGAAACACCGTAGCATGGGTTGATATAGCAGATTTTAGCGGAAAGCAAAGCACCGTAAGTTTTTATTATGCCCGCCATAACAAGGATATGTATGAAGCTATTTCATCAATAATTGCACAGTGTAAAAGGGTGTCTTAAGGATAAAAATTGATTTTGGGGAAGAAAAATCTGCCTCGACAATCCCCCACGCATGACCATTCCCGCCGGGCGTTTTGATGTCCCTACGGTTACCGTCGGCAACGGATCCGTTACTTGCTGCCCGGTAGCTCCGGTTCGGAATTTGGTCAGTTATCGTTGGGGCACCATAGTCGCAGGCGCGCAGCTCGCGATAATCAATGCCATAACCCGGCCAGCAATCTCGTTCCACTTAAAATTAGGCTATGTTTTAATACAGAGTTGATATTATAACAATTTATAAAGGGAAGTTATTACACTTCCCTTAACGAAAATTTTAAGAAATTTGCAAACTATTCACATAGGGTAAATATTTATTTTATTCAATAGGTAAATTGCGCAATTTCAAGAAAGATAGCTTATCCCAGTAGCCTCTTTGAAATAAAATTTTATTATTTACTATTTGAAAAAAACCGCAACCTCTCAAACCGAATGGGTCACGCCACTCTAAAATTGCCCATTGCCCATCTTCGAAAATGTTTTCAACGATACAAACCATTTGTGCGTAAGAAAAATCTTGTTCAAACATTTTCTTTATAGCCTCTTTCCCAACAACTGGCTCATTGGCAACCTGATGGTTTATTGCATTATCATCATATAATTCTGAGATGGTTTCTATATCTGCATTATTAAATGCGTCAACCCATTGGCAAAGTACTTCTTTTGGCTTCATATACTTTAACTCCTCGGTATGTGATAATTTTTATTTTAATTTGCAATATAAAAAAATCTAATTTCATTAATGCATACTACTTTTACAATTAATTTCAAGACAATGTATACATTAAACGCATACAGGTTCTCGAGCTTTAAAATCCATTGCTCTTGCAAAAGCACGGAATATATTGCATTGAACTACTTGATCTATTTTTGAACCTAATACGAGCATTTCTTTTTAATATCAAAGCAACGGCTCTTGTTGAGATACTGATGGTTTTTAACTATCTGAAATCAAAGATTTAACATTTGCCATAATATGGCCTCTAAATCTTTAAATATACTATTATTATGGTATATCACCAAAAACTATCAACTTCAACATTTATTTAAAACCAGGCCAAAAATTAAAACACCATGAGGATTCAGTACTCAAAATGCCTCGCTAACGCCAGCGCGTAGATCATCTCCTCAGTTGTCTCTATCCAGCTTTCCATATTTTTTTACCGTGCCATCCGTTTGGTCCGATACGTTCGAGATGTGGGGGATCAAAAACCACCACAGAAAACGATGAAGCTTCAAAAGGTAACCTGCGAAAATCGGCGATAATATCGAGGATTATAACCAACTGTCGGCCATCACAAAGGGTATGCCGCTCGGCATGGATATCGCTGAATACGGCGCGCTCGTCATGTTCAGGGAGGCACAACAACATGGCCCTTTGTGTTCAAAACAAAGACGCGGCGATCTCACCAAAATGAAGTTCTCTGATAAGCGGGGAAGATAATTGCAAATGGCGTTCTGTCAGCAGACCATTTCACCTGGCGCCCTGTTCGCACGGTTAGTAACATGAAAAAAAGGCCAGAACTGATGATGCTACCAATAGCCTATAGCTTTGAAAACGTCCGCTATACGTCAGAAGCGGATGGTGATGCTAAAGACCTGAGATAGAGGTACACCAGAAATGGCAGTCTCCTGATACTTACCCCTCTACAAAAAATCACCAATATCAGTTGGATGCTGATAACAAGGGCATTGGTTTTGGGTTTTATTTTTCATATCCGTATAAATTGATTCTACCTGATAAATACTCACCTAAATACACTTCACTGATTTTATTGAAGCCTTGCTTTATAACTTCATTTTCTAACCAGTCACTATTCTTGTTAAGGATTTCGAGCAGATCATGGTTGGCCAAACCATCCACTATGATTGGATAACGTATATTTTCATCACCATTTTGTATAATGGTTAACTGACCATTTTGTTCAAGTATCACTCGTTTAAGCTGTTCTATTTCATAAATACCACTTGCTCTTAATTTGAACATCAAATCATTAGCTGAAACACCATTGCGTAAACATTCCTTAACATTAACCCTTCCATTATGAACCAAAGTAATAGGCTTTCCATCAAGAATTCTTTTTACTAACCGATTATTTTCTTTTAAAAACTTAAGAACAAAAACCAGAAAAGTCCATATAATTAATACCAGAACAAATTGTAGTACTGTTATTGATTCATTGTAAATTACGCCACCAATAATCCCCCCCAGCACATAGTTCTGAACCTGATCCATTGCGGATGAAGGGGCCAGATTTCCCTTTCCCATGAGATTTATTTGAACAATTAAGCACAGTATTCCCAGTCCCAACTTTATTATGATAGGTGTATAAATTATCATTTCTATTCCTCAGTTTTTCACGATTTCAACATCTGGGGTTACTAACGAAACCTCTACCAGACTGTATGTTTTTTGATCCAGACTTAAGTTGACACGATAATAAAAATCATTAATTTTAACGATAATGCCATCCGAAAGTTGTACTGAACTGGAGAATATAGAATTAACACTCACTTTTTTTTCTTGTGACAACAACCTAATAAAGTTGACCATTTGTGATGACCTGGAGTGTATATTTTGGCTATCGGTATAATCTGCATACTGAACACCAGAAATGAAGAGTAAAAATAAGAACGCAATGATCGTTAAGTCACGGTATTTAGTTTGTAAACGATGGCGCATATACAGGCTAAAAACAACGATCAGGATAAATAATGTACTAAATATAATAATGTATTTTAAATAACCATTGATATTAGACTGCATTTGTAGATAATCGATGCCATAAAATCTCATAAATTTATAATCCCTAAACCTTCAATACCCCATTTTCGTTATAGTAACGCATAGCCTCTTACAGCCATGATGTTACTTAACAACCTGTAATTATCAGCCATCAGCTGCAATTTGTCATTATCTTTTAAGCCGTAAGTGGAGCATTGATGGATTAAGTATCTGCATATGGGGGGTGTTGGCTCATGGAGCATTCTTATTTGGAATGAACAACTTAATCAAAGGTTCAAGCGCGCAGCCGAAGGATCTTCAAAATTGACTATCCATTTTGCAGTGATCTTCACAAATAAGTCTGGGACTCCCTGCTGAAAGCCTTGTGCCGGAAATGAACATTTTGAGGCTATTGATGTAAGTATCCCGCATAATCGTGCCATTCACATTTAGAGATCCTCCGCCATAATCAGTCGGCCAACAAGTTTGCCGACCTGTACCTTGAGAACCGGGCGCTGAGTTGAGACTGATAACTGGCATCCTTTCTTTGTTAAAGTGCAGACAATCGCTATCGATTTTGCCGCCACGCATCTCGCAGCATTAGCTTTTGTCTGGTCCGGTAGGAGTGCTGGGATGTGGCTTAATTATGGCTGGAATTGGTGCTATCGTTAACGATACCATCGTAGAAGAAGCTAACAAAATTATCGCTATTTAACACCAATTTAGTTTTGTAACTAATACAAAGCTATTATTATTTTATAATGGCTTCCTTCGATTGCAGAACTCTGCAAGCGATGCCAAAGGAATCGCGGATAAGAAATCAAATATATAATACAAAGTAAATTTATAGGTTTCAGTGGCATCAAATGGGCCATGCCTCATGATATTTTGGGGAAAAGTTTTGGCGGGATTTTGGGGAAGAAAAAATTGGACAAAAAACCGGGCGCTGCGCCCGGTCTTATTCTGCTCTAAATAACGCTC
>OGEW01000665.1_pt1 | contig 10816 bp, 9 predicted proteins | sample 1570781 | NCBI WGS metagenome assembly OGEW01 (sample SAMEA2582047, study PRJEB24529) | metagenome | biome: Human gut stool | place: China | collected 2011 | reverse complement strand
GAATCATTGCACCTTCTTTACTATTCATACGATTCATCTCTCTAAGTACTTGAACTGTAATACTCACAGAAGTTGCACTTAAAACTAATCCAATAAATAATGCGGTTTCCCAAGAAAAACCAAATACTAATGCACATAAAAGTGCTGCACTCCCAGTCGGTACAATTACACCTAATATTGCAATTGTCACAGATGGTTTCCAATACTTCATCAACATCTGTAAATTTCCTTCTAAGCCCGCAATAAACATTAGGATAATTACTCCTAGTTCTGAAAAATAGTGAACCAAATTAGTTGGGGTTAAAATTCCAAGCACTGCAGGTCCCGCAATAATTCCTACTAATAATTCTCCGATAACACTCGGAAAATTGAATACATTAGACACATGAGCCCCTATTTTGGTCAAAAGTAGTATTATAAATAATTCAATGAGATATGTCATTGATAACACCTACCGTTTCATCAGTACATCCTCTACCTTTTCCATTTCATCAATTATTTTATTCTCATCAATTCCATATTCTAGAAATACTGGTATATTTTCACCTAGTTTATTTAACATATATCTCCAATCTGTAATGTGATTATCATTCAAATAATTAATTGCCTTTTTCATCTCTATCAAAGTTCCATTATCATTAGGTTGATTTTCAATAGTCACATTTACAGATGTATTATTTAAAATATCATTTAATTCATTAACATCTATATTTTTAACATTTATATGACCTAAACTGTATTTTAAGTTTGAAACATTATATTTTTCTGCTAATGCAATGTCTTCTCGCGAAAGTGCAGCCGAGGCAGCATTCAGGTTGGCAATCTTATCATCAGGAAAGAGACTGACAGCTTTTTCAAACAATTCTATAAACTCCGGCGATCCGTTTTTGTAAGTGAGAGCGACCAAATAAATTTCATTCAGGCTCAAATTTTGTGGCCGACTATGAATCAGCACTTTTGCCTGTTCTATATTAAAATTCTGAACATCGTACTCTATTTTACAGATCGCTTTACGCAGATGTGGGTAATACTCACGCAACATAAACCGATAAGGATTGCCCTGTTTATATAGCATCAACGATTTCTTGCGACTGGTATTCGTTCGGTAGTTTATTTCAACTGGTATGTGATCTATAATATGAAGAATTCTATCCTTTTCTGCCATGTCAGACTCTGCAACCATTTTACGTAGTCCTTCCCAGTTTTCGCCACCATATTCCACCTTGTATAATTCTTTAGAGAAAGGGAAACGAGGGAGAAGGTAATTAACAAGTGCCTTTGCACGTCCTTCGGAAAGCTGTTTGTTAAAAAGGACAGAACCCTCTGGTGAAGCATAACAAATGACTGATATTTCACGAATAGTAATAGTTGTATCATTTCTCACTTCGGCAAGCATAGAGGATATTTTTTCCAGTTCGACCGGGTTGTTCATGTAATCCGGCCTTATGATGGTCTTTGATACAACAAAATCCAGGAACGCTTCACATGACATCTCACGTTTTTTTACAGGTTCAACTTGTGGGCGGACATAACTGATATGCGGGACGATGTGATATGGAACAGGCGGTTGCTCCAAAGTGACGGTACCGAAAAGCGGAAACGTCGATAATAACTTGCCCGGTTTGCAACAGCCCATTACTTCCTTTTTTATATCCAAACGTGCATCTTTCATCCACGATTCGAATGGAATGACCAAGGAATATCGAATTTGTTTTTCTTCGGTTATTCCATATCCTTTCACAACATAGTACGGAGCTTCCGACTGGTAAAAATCACGTTCCTGTGTATTCATTAAAGCCAGTTTACGTTTCAGGTTTTGGAAATTACTATGCCCTTTGACAGAAATCTCCGGTAACTCCAGTTGGTGGTTTGCAGCAATCAATACCGGTATCAGTTCTATCGAATGATTGGAACTGACTTTTATTTTATCAAGGTCATAAAGCACTTGAATATGTAGGGAATCCCCCACTTGTTGCAATTCGATGGCTGTTGCTTGTATCGTTCCTTTATACCATTTGTCCGGCAGGTTTTCTCCATATAGTAATGGAGAAACGAGCAGTGACAGAGGCAACAGCCATAGGATAGATTTTAGATTTATCATGTTTTTGTTATTTTATAAGAAATATAAGTGAAACTGCTGCTTTAGTAGGTCCGAAATAGTTGCGATTTTCTGTTCCGGTCTTTTCACCACAAGTCTCGCATCGGAACTTGTCATAATGTAGTCTGACATACCCTATACCTATATTTGCTTCGAGACTCCAACGATTGCCTAAAAGAAAATGGTAGCCGTACGAAATGCCTCCGCCTATTCCCCATCCTTCATAGCGATAGGGACCGGAATCATCTCCAAATAGAAGCGGCAAATGATGACCGGCTATGTTGTACTGTCCGCCTAGTATATGTATTCCCCAAAAATGTCCGCTGAATCTTTCACACGTCCAATAACGATATTCTACCGAGCCAAGCCAATGCACCAGTTTCTTGTTTGAGGATGAATGAACGGATGTAAACCAGTTGAAGCCAGCACCCAGATCTACTGTACCTCGCGGTGAAATCCCGAATTCGGTTTCCAGATTAGGTGAACTGGCGTATGTACCGTAGAGTAGGTTTGTTTTTACCGCTATCTTTTGAGCCGCACATTGTGAAATGCTTCCCCAAAATATAAAAAAAAGAATTGCTATGTCATGTATCTTCATTAAAATGCGTATATTTATTGCTTATTCGCTTATGTTTATTTAAATATTATATGCTGCAAATTTACAAAAGAAATATATATTAAAATAAAACGTTCTGAAATTGCACACAGATTCCGAAATTTCACTCAAAATAGCCACATAATCATCTAAGAAGCGAGTTTTAACACTCTCAAAAAAGGTTTATCCGGTAAACATTGTTAAATTATTATCCATTCTATTCAATTAACTTTCATGACATACCGGTTGTTTATACACGCGTAAAATAAACGATGTATAAAAATGATTATTTATATTTACACGTATTGTTTAATGCTTCAATCATCCATCTTGAAATATCGGAATATTACAACTAGTTTTGTTCCCGGATTTTAAGGAGTCATCCGTTTCTTTAAAAGGAACAAGGCGTTCCTCGGTGAGAAACAGGTCGTTCCTTTAAAAGGAACGGTTCCTTGGTTTTAAACCAAAAAACAGTATCTATAATACACTGTATATCAATTTATTATAAAAAGAAGAATTCCGTCCCGATAACCATGGGAATATTCTCAATAAACCAAACGGAATTCACAGTCCAAAGGGCTGTATATACATACTTTTTTATTACAAACTTTAAAAAATTTCCCATGGTTACAGTTACAATTAATATCAAGCCATATTTGGCTGGATATATGTATGTCCGATATCGACAAAGTTTAGAACCCGATCCAGAGAACCAGTCTCATTCCTCCTCTCCTTCTCCTTCTTCTTCCAAACGACTTATCCCTATCCATCTCTCCCACATTACTCCAGTTTATCACTTCCTTCATCAACTATCTGTCCCTCATCCGCAAAATACTTCATGGAAAGAAATTGGGAATATTTGCTTTGTACTGCCCAAACCGCGTAATGGGAAGAATCCGGAAGTCTATAACTATATCGGAAACGATAGTGCATTGATTATAGAAAAGGAAATAGAAACGGAGATGAAAGCGGAATTATACTCCTTTCTATTGGATAATAAGTTTAATAAAGGAGTGATGTTTAAAAAGTCAATAGAACAATTCGTAGAGCACTACGAAATGGTAGGACTGGTACAGGAAGAAACGCTGATGAGGGCATTTCAAAGATGGAGGAAGTTGGTGAAAGAAGAAAAAGCTATAAAGCTATAATGAAAGTATATTGATTTTGATTTAATCCATAATGAAACGTGATATACTATACTAATTAATTGGAAGAAAGAAGGAACTTTTCTATCTTTGCTAATATTAATCTTTTTCGCTAATTGATTAAGATAAGAAAGGAGAAAATAATATGACCCTCAAAGAAAAACAATTAGAGTTTATTATCTATTGTATAGAGAATACAGCCGAACGGTTAGGACGCTATAGTGCGGATGTATATAATAAACTAAAAGAATTAGGTGCTATAGACGGCTATATAAATGCTTTTTATGATACTTTGCATACCCAAGGCAAAGCCTACATAGTAGATTCTTTATTAGAATATATCTATCATCGTGATCCACAATGGTTACCGGAAGATTATCGTCCTTTTCAAGTTTCGACACAGCAAAAAGGAGATAAGTCATGTTAACTGTTTATCATGGTTCTACTTACCGTGTAGAACAACCATTAGCTGGCGTATGCCGACCGAATCTTGATTTCGGAGTGGGCTTTTATCTTACTGATTTAAAGGAACAGGCAGTTCGTTGGGCTCTTCGCACAGCTGATATTCGCCATGAGAATAGTGTGTGGCTCAATATTTATTCATTGGATATAGATGCCTGCCGCAACTCTTCTTTTAATTATTTGCACTTTACCACTTACGATGCACATTGGCTGGATTTTGTTGTAGCATGTCGACAAGGGAATGTTATATGGCAGGATTATGACATAATAGAAGGCGGTATAGCAGATGACCGTGTGATACGTACTATTGACCTTTATATGCGTGGTGATTACACTCGTGAAGAAGCGTTGTCACGTTTGATTCATCAAGAGCCTAACAATCAAATTTGTATTACGAACCAAAAAGTAATTGACGAACACTTACATTTTGTGGATGTTATACTTTTGCCTTTCCCATCTCTCTCAAAAGAAATCCCCAATGCTGATATTGTAATGCAAGGCAAATATTACAGCATTGTAGAACTTCTTGCTACCCGTCTGCATATTTCCAGTCTACAGGCACTTGATATATTTTATAATAGCGAAAGCTACCAGCGCATTGTCCACCGACTTGGAGATCTATATCTCATGAGCGATGCATATATTGTAGATGAATTGATGAGAGAGCTACAAAAAAGACAAGGTTGACATTAGCCTTGTCTTTTATCCCTATTGTTAAGCTGTTCGAGAAGTCTTCTTCCGATGAAGTAGTCAGGCCATCCGGATCGGTGACAGTACTCATATTGTGAATGGCAAAGAAGACATTAAGAAGTTAGCGAAAATTTATAATATGAGTGAACATCTACTAACTTTTTCTTGTTTTTTTCTATAAAAAAGAACTACTTTAGGTATTATACCAGTATTAATGACTACATTTGCCAATAGTTATTCTTTTATATGAGGGATATAACTTAAATTTTTTAATGAGCATGGCACATTTAATTGTAACAGATTTTGGGGCTATAAAATCCGCAAATATAGAAATAAAGAAATATAATTTCTTTATTGGACATACTTCTAGTGGAAAAAGTACTATTGCAAAACTTCTTGCAATATTTAACAATTCGATTTTTTGGACTATTAAAGAAGGAGATTTCAATAGTTTCTTAAGGTTATTGGATAAATATAATATTAATTTTGAATTTACGTCTACAACCATTATTCGTTATAGCAATGAAAAATACTATTGGGAAATAGGCTTAAATAAATTTCACAGTAACTACGAGGATGCTGATTTGATGGAAATGGCTAATACTTCAAAGTCATATGATTTTATTTTAAAATTTATAGAACGAAAAGAAAATAACTTTGCATACAAAGAATTTATCAAAAGTCTTAAAAACCTCTTAGATTTAAAAGATAGCGCAATGGTAGAGTTAATAAAACCTGCCTTAGTTGGACTCCTTTATGAAGAATGTATACCAGTATATATTCCAGCTGAAAGATTGTTGATTTCAACATTTTCTAATAGCATATTTTCTTTACTTCAAGCAGGAGCTAGTATTCCCGATTGCATAAAGGATTTTGGTAGCTTATACGAAAAAGCAAGAATTCAGTATAAAAATATTGATATAAACATTCTTGACATTAAAGTGTCATTCAATAACAATGGTGACACAGTATATCTAATGAATGAAAACAAAGAAGTAAAACTATCTCAAACTTCTAGTGGAATTCAATCAATTATTCCGTTGTGGATTGTATTTAACCAATATGTTGAAAGCAAGAAAAAACAGATATTAGTAATAGAAGAACCTGAATTAAATTTATTTCCTTCTACTCAACACTTTCTTATTGATTGGATCATGAGAAAGATGAGAAAATCAAATGGAAGTATTGTAATTACGACACATAGTCCATATGTGTTATCAGTAGTAGATAATTTAATTTTAGCACAAGAAATATTAAAGAAAAGCAATAAAAAGAAGTTGGTGCTATCTAAAATTAAAGAACTCATTCCATCAATGGCGCTAATTGATTTTGATGATGTATCATCCTACTTTTTTCATTCAGATGGAACTGTTAAAGATATAAGAGATACTGACATAAAATCTTTGGGAGCTGAATACATAGATACGGCTTCTGACAAATTAGGATATATTTTTGACGAACTATGCAATATTGAAAGAAATGAGTTGTAAATGTTTTAATAGAAGATTCGTATTCAAGAATACAGATTCTTTTGATCATAAATATGTTAATTCAAAGTGTAAATGCACTTCTCGTTTTACGATTTGTGAAAATAAAAGTAAGTTCACTATTGCATCTAAAGATATTTCCGAAGTTGATAAAATAAAAATTGATGGTTATTTTGATAGTTCATCAGAGCATAGAAAGTGTGATTACTTATTTGTATACACATCACCCCTTAGTTGTGTTTATATTTTTGTAGAACTAAAAGGAACGGATATTGCACACGCTATAACACAAATCGGCAATACTGTGAACTTATTCTACAATCAAGGATATCTAAAAGATAAAAAAGTTATAGGAGCTATTGTTAGTTCACGACATCCATCCAATGACGGTACGTATCGTAAAGCAAAACAAACCCTAGAAAAATCACTTTCATCAAAAATAAAAAGCTTTCGTATAGAAAAGAAGAATAAAGAAATGACATACGATCCTATTAATGATAAAGTTATTTGAGGGCATCGTCAATTCGAGATACAAATTGCGGATTGCTGGGACGTGCTGTAGTTCCGAAATCTACAATTTGCCCTTTTCTATTAATTAACAGATAATAGGGCATTCTATCTATTTTCCATTGTTTGCGAATTTTCTGTAAGTTATCTTTTCCAAAATAATCAGATGCATAAATACATTCAATTCCCCGGTTCTTCAATGAATACTCATTCAGACATTCTTCCCATTCTTCCTTGGGTTCACTTACACATATGGAATATATGACCAGGTCTTTGGTGGAATACTTACTCCGCAATTGTTTCAAAGGTTCCATTTCTGCCAGGCATGGTGGACACCACCTAGCCCAAAAATCGAAATAGATCACTTTTCCGTGATGCTTCTCAAGTATATTATAGACGGGTTCCATGTAAGGCATAGATGTTTTTAGCTTTGAGTTTTCGTGAAATTCACCATATAATAAATTATTGGAAACTGGTTGCGGATTTTCCAGGTAAGATTTAGTCTGATTATATATCTGCATCACTTGTGCACGCAAATGCGGCATTTTTACAATCGAATCAAACTGTGTATGCCTCGTTGTTAAAGCAAGTGTATCATTTGCATTCAAAGAGCCAACTGCCATTTTAGTATATATATACTGGTTCAGTTCATTCTCTCCTACTGCCGACATGATCTCTTCTACAGATGGATTTTTTTTATCTTTGTAAGTTATTCCATAAGCTATATAGCGTTCTACCTCATTGGCAATATCATATAAACGTGCCGAAAGAATCCCTTTATTATAAAGCTTATTGATTGCAGGCAGAAGTTTATGATACCGATCCATTTCTTTTCTTGTTTTAAACTGGCATTGGTTACCATAGGATAACAAAGCGTAATAATAGTCCTGTTTCAGTAACTCTTCAGTAAATAACGTAACATCGTCCATTGGCTTATACTTCGTCAGATACTCGTTTCTCCGCTCCAAACGAAAGTCATATTCTTTCTTTAATTCAGCCTCAAAATCCAATTCGGGTTTATACTATAATTCTGTATGTAATAGTAGGCGCTTTCTGTAAATGCCAGTATTTCTTGATTCAACTTTTCTGCATCACCTGTTACTTTGGGATGAAAAAGATCTTTGAAGTCTATTTCCACGTGTATGCTATCTCCCGGGTGGATATACAAATGTTCCGCATAATTGCGAATGGAAACTTCTCTTAATTTTGCATAAACCGGAAAGCGGAATGAAAATGAACCATCTTCTTGTATGGGGGTACGATATTGATTTTCCATTTTCCAAAAAAATGGAATGATGAGAGTTAATTCCTTTTCTTGAGGATAAAAATCCCGGTTCAACACTTTTCCTGTGATAACAGCTTCTTTAATATATTCTTTTGCTAACGGATAACTTTCTTCTGTCTGTACAGATGATTCGAATTGAGATTTTGCCCGGTCTTTTTGCCCGCATCCGGCTAATAACAAAGAGGTTATTATCAGAAAGGAATAATAGTGTTTCATCGTGCCTGAATATTAGAAAGTTTGCAAATCTAAATAAATAAGAGTTCTTGCTCCTAAATATATGAAATTAATTTTAGGGGCAAAAACTCTTGACAGACAATTCGTCTCAATTTTAAATCTTTTACAATATATACATTTAATTTGCGAGATAAACAGACAAAGCTATAACCAGCGCACAAACTTCCTGATATACCAGTTCTTCACGATCTGCGTCAAAATGCAATAAGAGAGTAAAATTCCAATCAGCCAGGGGAAATAGCTCAAAGGAAGAGCTGTCAATCCGATGGAACGCCCGAAAGCGGTGAAAGGAATAAGAATACCTATTGCCATGATTAAGAAGGTCAGTCCCATCACAGGCCATGTGGCACGGCTTTGTATGAACGGTATCTTGCGGGTACGTATCATGTGGACAATCAATGTCTGTGATAACAAACCTTCCACAAACCATCCGGTCTGAAACAGTGTCTGATGTTCGGGGCTGTTGCAGCTAAATACGTACCACATAACCAGATACGTTATAATATCAAAGATAGAACTGATGGGACCTACATAAATCATAAAACGACTTAGATCGGACGCATCCCATTTACGGGGTTTCTTCAGGAACTCCGGGTCCATACGGTCAAAAGGAATGGTGGTCTGCGAAATGTCATACAATAAGTTCTGGATCAATAGATGTATCGGCATCATGGGCAGAAACGGCAGGAATGCACTGGCAAACATCACACTGAACATATTACCAAAATTGGAACTGGCAGTCATCTTTATGTACTTATTGATATTGCCGAATGTCTTTCTTCCTTCAAGCACTCCATCTTCCAATACCATCAAATCTTTTTCCAACAAGATAATATCTGCGCTTTCTTTGGCTATATCCACAGCAGAATCGACTGATATACCAATGTCCGACTGACGTAATGCACCTGCATCATTGATTCCATCTCCCAGGAATCCCACCGTATTCCCTTGTTCCTGCAACAGAGAAATGATTTGCGTCTTTTGTAATGGAGTCAGTTTTGAAAATAAAGTGGTATCCTTTACCGCTTCTTTCAATGCTGTTTCGTCCATATTTTCTATTTCTATCCCCGTAAGAAAATGACTGGTGTCAATTCCTACCTGTCGTGCAATAGCTTTCACTACAATATCATTGTCTCCCGATAGAATTTTAACTGCTACTCCATGCGCATATAATTGTTCGATGGCTTCGACAGCAGAAGGTTTCGGAGGATCAAGAAAAGCAAGATACCCGATCAATACCATTTCTTTTTCATCTTCGATGGCGAAATTACAATCTTTCTCGATAAAACTTTTTTGGGAGACTGCCAATACCCTCATCCCCTGCTGATTCATATCTTCACTAATCATCTTTGCTTTGATTTTCAATGCATCAGTCAAGGGATGAATCTGCCCGTTGAACTCGGCATAGGAACAGACATCGAGAACCTCTTCTACCGCTCCTTTGGTGATGATTTGCCGCTTTCCCTGCCTGTCTTCTATTACAACAGACATTCTTCTGCGCGTAAAGTCGAAAGGTATTTCATCCACTTTGGTGTAGTCATCCTTCAAATGTTCCAGACTCAAATCTCTTACATGGGAAAGAATCGCTTTATCCATCAGGTTCCTTAAACCGGTTTGGAAATAACTGTTGAAGTAAGCATGACGAAGAATACGTTTACTGTTGTCGTCACTGCCATCTGCATTGATATATTTCTCCAATACGATTTTATCGCAGGTCAATGTACCGGTTTTGTCAGTACAGAGTATGTCCATCGCTCCAAAATTCTGAATGGCATTGAGATTCTTTACGATTGTTTTCTTTTTGGACATGGCTATCGCTCCTTTGGAAAGGTTGGCAGTCACAATCATCGGTAACATTTCCGGAGTAAGGCCAACCGCAACGGATATGGCGAATATGAAAGCTTCAAACCAATCCCCTTTCGTAAAGCCATTTACGAAAAATACAAATGGAACCATAACCAGCATGAAGCGAATCAACAAAAAGCTAACTTTACTAATGCCTTTGTCAAAAGCTGTAGTGGCACGATGTCCGACCAGGCTCTTTGCAATAGTACCCAGATAGGTTTTGTTCCCCGTTTCAAAAACGATTCCTTTTGCCGCACCACTTATCACATTGGAACCCATATAGCAAATATTGTCCAATTCAATGACACTTCCTTTTCGGAACTGCTGTCCCCGTACCTCCGGAAACTTTTCTATCGGTTCGGACTCTCCTGTCAATGAAGCCTGACTGATGAACAGGTCTTTCGAATCGATGATCCGAATATCAGCGGGAACCATGTCCCCAGCTGCCAAATACACGATATCCCCCGG
>OGEW01000661.1_pt1 | contig 10898 bp, 7 predicted proteins | sample 1570781 | NCBI WGS metagenome assembly OGEW01 (sample SAMEA2582047, study PRJEB24529) | metagenome | biome: Human gut stool | place: China | collected 2011 | reverse complement strand
AATTGTATTTACATTATCACTTTTACTAGAAACTCCAACTTCTAAATATTTAGCATCTGTTGTTACTACTAAATCTAAGCCATATTTCTCTCCTATTTCCTCAGAGATTTTAATAAGTCCTAAAATCCCCTCATTAAATCCATGCCTAGTTAAATTTTCTTTTAATATATCAACCTCATTTTCTTGAAGAAATAGTTGCTCACCTCTATTGCTATCAACAATAAGATCTATTTTGCAGTAATTAGGTCTGCTAAAAACTATATCCGTCTTATAATCATAATCTTCTAAAAGCTTCATATGAATATCAAAACAAGCCTTATGAACATCTAAAAGAACTGATTTTTCTGGTATCATATTATTGAATAACTCTAAATTTTTATTTTTATTAAATTTAAAGAGGTGATTTCTGTGATATTAAATGTTTTAGTAGATAATAATACTTTTATTGATAAATATTTTTTAGGTGAACCTGCACTTAGTTATTTCATTGAGTTAAATAATAAAAATTTTTTTAATACAGGATATTCAGACATTTTTTAACTAACGCAAGTAAAATGAATATTTCTTTAGCTAACTTAGATTATATTGTTTTATCTCATGGCCATAGCGAGTACCATCCCAATCAAAAAAGATAGCTCTATACCCCTTATTCATAAAACACTCTCCCTTTTTTCTTATTAATACTCAATTTAAACAAAGCAGATTAAAAGTTTTATTTTTAAATAGCTAAACTATTATTTAGCTGGTATTTTTATTATTTCACCTAAATTTTTAAGATAAACTTTTTCTCCATATACATATAATTCTAAATTCTCGCCCTCTAATAGTCTTATTTCAATTTCATCTTTAGAAATTTTTATTTCTAATAGATTCTTCTTATAGAAAATTTTAAAACTATATGCATTCCACTCCTTAGGTATTGTAGGATTTAATTCTAAAATTCCTTTATTAGTTCTAAGTCCTGCAAAACCATTTACAATGCCTTGCCAGGTTCCTGCCATATTTGCAGCATGAATTCCTGCATAAAAGTTATTGTGATAATCATCTAAGTCCATTCTTGCTGACTGTGAAAAATACTTGTAAGCTTCCTCATCATATCCAATTTGACTAGCTAAAATACCAAATATACAAGTTGATAAAGAGGAATGATGCAATGTTACTTCTTGATAGAAATCATAGTTTTTTCTTAATTCCTCTATACTAAAAAGATTACTATGAAGGTACATTGCTAAAATTGCATCAGCTTGCTTTGACATCCTTTGTCTAAATATAAATAGAGGATGATAATTTTCATAAAGAAGATGTCTCTTTTCTTTAGGTATTTTGGAATCATCCCAAGGCTTTCTCTTCATAAAGCCATCATCTAAAGGATACACCCCTCTTTTCTCATCATACGGGAAATACATATTTTCAATTATTTTTTTCCAATATTCTATTTCTTCATCTTTTAACTCAATCTTTTTAACCAAATTATCATAAGATAATTTATCCTTTTCTTTAATCTTATTTAATGCCCATATTGCATCTCTAAGATTTTCACGGGCCATAAGATTAGTGTAAAAATTATTATCAACTATAGCATTGTACTCATCTGGCCCAGTTACAGCACAAATACAATATTTATTTCCTACATACTCAGAAAATGATCCTACATCAGCCCAAACCCTTGCAGTTTCACATAAAACCTCCGCTGCTTTATCCTTTAAATAATGAAAATCATCATTAACATCTACGTAAAGCTTAAAGGCATATGCTATATCTGCATTTATATGATATTGAGCCGTTCCTAAAGGAAAATATGTTGATGCTTCCTCTCCATTAATTGTTCTCCATGGATATAAGGCTCCTTTATCATGTCCTAATACCCTTGCTCTCTTTCTAGCTTTATCTAAAGTAAAATACCTATAATCTAGTAATTTCTTAGCTAAATCTGGCTTAGTATATACAAATACAGGAAGTACATACATTTCTGTATCCCAAAAATAATGTCCTTCATATCCTTCTCCACTTAACCCTTTAGCTCCCATTCCAGTTTTACCATCTCTACCAGCTGATTGCATAAGGTGAAAAAGATTAAATCTTATTCCCTGTTGAAGTGCATTGTCTCCCTCAATAATTACATCAGCTGTTCTCCAAAATTCTTCAACATATTCCTTTTGTTCACTCTCAGCTTCTATATATCCCTTTTCCTTGGCCTCACTTAAAATAGTTTTTATAAAGCCATGTAACTTTTCACAATTCATATCTAAAGATGTACTATATGCAATAAACTTATCTAATATAATTTCTTCATTTTCCTTAGCATAAAATTCATAGGATACCCCACAAAGCTCATAATTTTTAAAATTCTTTCTTATAAAGTTTTCTGCTGATATTTTATTTACTGCTCCACAAGCTATTGAAAGTTCACTATTTAATGTTGTTCCTTCATAATAAAGTTCATCTTTTATGGAATCTATATAATCATTTGCAAGCCTTTTACCAAAAGGACCATAATCAACTAAAGGATTAGTTTTTCTTGTATGGTTTTCTACATTTGCATCAATAGCAGAGATAAATTTTAAATTTCCACTAAAGTTTAAAGGAGTAACTTTATAACGTATTTCCATTAAATTTTTATTATTAAAACTAACAAATCTACTTATGCTAATTTTTACTTTTTTACCCTTAGGTGATTCCCATATAAGATTTCGAGTTATCCTTCCCTCTTTCATATGCAAAACTCTCTTATAATCTTCTATTTCACCTGTAAGCATACTGAATTCTTCATCTTCTATAAATAGCTTTATTATTTTAGCATTTGGAAGATTTAAAAGTGATTGGCTTTCTGTAGGGAAACCAAAATTCCATTCCCCATATCTTATATGCTCACTTTCATAAAAGCCATTTACAAAGTTTCCTTCTAATCCTGTTTCAACATCAAAATCATATGCCTCTTCAAAGGTACCTCTAGTACCTATATATCCATTAGCCAATGAAAATGTTGTTTCATTTCTATAATTATTTTTTAAAAGAAATTCTTCTTCTGTTATATTCCAAGGCTCTATTTTATAAATAGGCTCTCTATAATCTTCCATATTACTCTCTCCTCACCACTTTATTTTCCAAAAAACTTCATTCTTTTTCACAAAGGAATATAAAAACTCAATGGCATCTGGTTTCAATGCTGTCCTATGTTTTGAAATTGCTTCTCTCTTTAAATTTTCTTTTAAATTATTACATTGCATTTCTTTAGGTACAATAAAACTTAATGCTTCACTCCATTTTAAGTTTGAAGTTTCTTCTAGAAGTTTTGGGCATGTAAATTCACTAACTTCTTCAGTAATAATAGGCCAATTTTCATCCCCATCACAAGAATGTACTATGCCACTATATAAATTAGGTTCATAGTTATTTTTTTCTCTAAGTTCTTTTAATATTTCAACTACAAAACAATATAATCCGCTATGATCTCCGTGGGTATCAAACTCAGAGGTTGTAAAAATATTTTTTGGCATATATTTTTCTATTACACCTAACAAATCATCATGAAAATTCTTTCTAGTATATTTACTATGTTCATTAAAGTTTTTAAAGTGATATTCTTTATGATTCTCTAAAGAATAGGTTTCCTCTGAACAACTAGACTCTAAAATTTTATTTTCATCCTTCTCTTCATAGAGATTCCATAAAAAACTTTCTTCTTTAGGCATTCCAGTGTCCGCATATCCAAGGACTATTAAATTTTCACTTTGTAACCCTAAAAGTTCTAAGCCTTCTATACTTTCGCTAATTCTTGCCCTTCCCACAGAAAAATCTTTACAATCATAATCTCCATTAGTAGCCATTACTACCTTCACATCAACTCCACTTTCTATGGCATTTTTTATTATTCCTCCTGTCATAAGTAATTCATCATCCTCATGGGGAACAATTATCATAATACTTCCAAAATCTTTGTCTATATTAATATTTTTCATAAAATTATCACCTCGCCATTTAACCTTTAACAGCTCCAGTTGTAACTCCACCTATTATGTATTTTTGCATAAATATATAGAATACCATAAGAGGTGCAACTCCTAGCATTAACATTGGGAAAAGTGCTGTCCAGTCAGTTGAGAATTGCCCTATATTTCTAGATACTTCTTGTAAAATAACTCCATTTTCTCTGCTTTGTAAGAATAATAAAGGTGTTAAGAATTCATTCCATACATTTAAAGTTACTATTATAACTACAGTTGAAATAACTGGTTTTAAAAGTGGTAATATAACTCTAAAAAACTTTTTTAATACTCCACATCCATCAATATCTGCTGCTTCCTCTAACTCCATTGGAATAGTAGCTTCTATAAATTCTTTAAATAAAAATATTGCTTGAGGTGTGTTTATGGCTACGTTTACTAATATTACAGCAAAGGCACTATTCATAAGATGTAAACTCTTTACGATTTTATATAAACTTACTATATTCATTTGGAATGGAACTATTAATCCTGCAAGGAAAAGTAAAAACATACGATTTCCAAGTTTAGTTTTTGTTCTAGCTAAAGCATATCCCGCCATAGATCCAAAAACAACAATCAATATAACCGCTGTGGCAGTTATAAACACTGTATTTCCAAAAGCTCTTGGAAAACTCATCTGTTTCCACGCATTAGAATAATTTTCAAAAATCCAAGTCTTAGGAATTCCTAATGGACTAGCTGTTGCTTCTTGAGGAGATTTAAAAGTTGTTACTATAAGATAATAAATTGGTATAAACCATATAGCAGCTAATAGAATCATTGCTAATTCTAATCCCCATAGTTTTTTATCTTTTTTCTTAATTCCACTACTTTTCACTTTATTCATCATGATATAGACTCACTCCATTTCCCCATTAATTTAGTTGTTATTCCACTTATTACAAGAACTATAATAAAGAATAATACTCCAAAGGCTGCCCCTGTACTATAGAATCCATCTGAAATACCTTTTTTCATCATAACAGTCATAACTGTTTCAGTAGCATTTCCTGGTCCTCCTGAAGTCATTGAATATATAATATCGAAAACTTTCATACCACCTATAAGTCCTGTAACAACTATTATTTTTACTGATGGACACATTAATGGAAGTGTTACATGAAAGAATTGTTTTAAACTTCCAGCTCCATCAATACTTGCAGCTTCATATAATTCTTTAGGTATTGATTGTAAATTTGCTAAGAATATAACCATTGCCCACCCTGTCCATTGCCAAGCTTGAGTAAAAATTACAGAAAATAAAGCTTTATTTGTTGTGAAGAAATTTATTGTGTCTAATCCTAAAGAATGTAATATATTATTTACTAGCCCATAATCTGATGATGAAAGTATAAAATTCCATAAGTAACCTATTATTAATGAGCTGAATACTGCTGGAAAGAAAAATACAGCTCTTAATAAATTATGACTTTTTAATTTTTTATCTAATAACACGGCTAAAGGTAATGCCAAAACTGTTTGTAACCCTGTAAGAGCTATAGCATATATTACTGAGTTCTTAATACCAGTCATCATTACTGGTGTTAAAAATACCTTAGCGTAATTTTCAAATCCAACAAAACTTAAATTAACAGGATTTATATCTGTATAATTAGTGAAACTATAAAATATTGTATATAAAAATGGTACAATACTAAATATTAAGTAAATTGCTAGAGCTGGTAATACAAAAACATAAAAGTATTTTCCCAAAGTTCCCGGTGTTCTTCTTTTCTTTTTAACTAATTCCATGTAGTCTCCTCCTTTAAATGCTAGATAAGTTTTTTAAAATTGCTCATAACCCTAAACAGATTAGAATTATGAGCAAAAGAGTTAATTTTATTTATTTATAAGTTCACTTGCAGCAGAATCTACATTAGATAAAGTTGTTTTTAGATCTTGGTTTCCAAGTAAGTAATTTTGCATTTGTTTACCGTAATCTACATGTGCTGATCCTGCATCTCCCCATTCATTCCAAGGACAATAAATATGACCTGCATTTATAGCTTTTTCAGCTCCCTTAAAAGCTTCTGGAAGAGTGAATGAAGTTCCAGTTAAGTAAGAAGATCCTCCTTGATTGTTTTCCCATAAAGCTTTTTGTCCCTCTTCTGTAGAGATAGCTTTTAATACTTCCATTGCTGCATCTTTATTTTTAGATTTTGAGTTTACTGCAAATCCACATCCAGGTCCACCTATTAACCATCCATCGCTAGGTTTTGTTCCGTAAAATGGCATCATATTAAGTTTTAAATCAGGATTTTTTGACATAATTGCTTCTAAATCCCATGGTCCTGAACAATACATTGCAGCTTTTCCAGTAGCAAATTCCTCTAAAGCTTGATCGTGATCTATTCCAGTCATATCTTTAGTGTATATTCCATCCTTTATCATTTCTGACCATTTATCTAAGTACATATTCCATGTACCATCTAACTTAACTTTTCCTTCTCTATACTCTTGTCCAAAGTTTTTACCAGCATCTGTTGATAAATACTCAGCTGTTACAAAAGCCATAGAATTCTTTAATAAAGGTTCCCATGATTTTAATCCTGCTGCTAAAGGTTTTATTCCTAAGCTTTGGAACTTCTTACAAACCTCAATGTATTCATCAAAGGTCTTAGGTATTTGAATATTATTTTCTTCAAATAATTTTTCGTTATAATATATTCCTTCAAACCAACTTATTCCTGGTAAAGCATATACATTATTATCGTACTTATAAACATTAGTACCTGAATCTGAATACTTCTTAGCCAAATCGTTTACGTTTTCTAGATATCCTAATTTAGCATGTTTTAAGGCTGATGCTGGAGATTCACAAATTATATCTGGACCTTCTTCAGCTGATAATTGAGTATCTACTATTGTGTTATAGTTTGAGTTATCAATAAATTGATACTCTATTTCCACATTTGGTAGTTTTTCAGATAAATACTTTAACATATCTTTCATTGTATCTTCATTATTCCAGTTAGTCATACGAAGCTTTACTTTACCACCATCTTTTGCTTGAGTAGAATCAGCCTTGTCACCACATCCTACCATTGCAGTTGCTCCAATCATCATACATAGAATTGCACTTAGAATTTTTTTTCTCATATCTCTTCCCCCTTTAATTTATCCACCCTTTAATGATGTCATAGCTTATAAATTATTAAGTTCCTCTTATGATTAAATTATAAAATCATTTAATTTATTAATAAATAATACATTTTTTCGAAACATTGTACAATTTTACGTTATTTTTTATTAATAAAAAAATACTGTATCAAAATAACTTTTAATAAAACTTAAAGCATTATAAAGAGAATTTTAGTAATTTTCTCAGTATGCTTCTATGTTTTATCTCTCAACTTTGATACAGCACCTTAGTTTATTTTTAATTTAATTTATCATTTATTTTAGGAAGCCTTAGTGCAATGCATATATAATTATTTTCAACTAAAGAACACTCTAAATTACACTCTATACCATAATATAGTTCTATTCTTTCTTTTACATTATATATACCATATCCCCTTCCTGGCTTATTTAACATCTCCTCTATGCCCTTAATATCATTATTATTGTTACTACTATTATAAATTTTAAAGATTAAAGAACCTTCATCCTCCTGAAACTCAACTATAATCTTTCCTCTTTCTTTTCCTTCATTACAATCAATTCCATGCTTAATAGCATTTTCAACTATAGGTTGTAGAATAAAATTTAACATATTATTTTGTAATCCCTTTTCATCTATTCTATATTCCACATCAAAACTATATGAATGTGCTATTTTTTGAATTTCAATATAGGATTTTATATTATCAATTTCACTTTTAACATCTGTTATATCTTGTCCATTATTTAAACTAGTTCTATAAAATTTAGCTAGATACCCTGTTATATCACTTATATCATCATTTCCTTCTCTAATGGCTTTCCACTTTATAGTAGATAAACTGTTATATAAGAAATGTGGGTTTATCATAGCTTGTAATGCTTTAAGCTCAGTTGCTTTCTTCTCAAGCTCAATTTTATAAACTTTATTTATCATATGGTTTAAGTCTCTTGTCATATGTCCAAAGCTATTTGTCACAATTCCTATTTCATCAGTATCCTCTGTAAAAATAGGATTATTGAAATTCCCCTTTGAAACATCTTCAGCCTTATCCTTAAGCAATAATATTCTTCTACTTAAGGCTTTAGATAATATGTTTATTAATATAACTACTGCAATTAAACAAAAAATTACTATTAATAAAGTTGAACCTATTATAGGAATTAATTCCTCTGTTATTTTCTTTTTATCTAAATAATAAAATACCTTCCAATTTGAAGCATCAATATTATTTTCACATATTAAATACTCCTTTTCTTTCAAATTAGCTCCTGATTTTATATTTAATATATTTTCTAAAACCAATTCATTTATTTTACTATTTTTCATCAGCTTTTTAAAAACTATATTTCCACTATTATCTTTAATAATAATTCCATTATCTAAGAAATCCATATTTTCTAAAGGCTCTGTTATAATACTCATAAACAATTCAATCCTAAGTACACCTATAACTTTACTATTAGTTGCAGTGTCTAATATACTTCTAGTTATAAATAATTTTCCATCCTCATAACTCCAAAAGGGCTTAAAACTCTTTTCACTTTTTTTATACCACTCCTCACCCTCTACAAAATTACTTGACTTTAAAAAGGATCCTATCTCTCCACTTACATTGGGAGTATATATATTTATTTCCTTTATGTAATCATCACTGGTTATAAAATACCAAAATATAGGCTCTACAGTATCATTTAAGGTTTGTGCTATTGATATATTATCATTAGGCTTATTTTCTATAACCTTTCTAAAGTTTAAGTTATAAGCAAGATATTTTGCATACCCTTCTTCCTTTTTTAATTTAAAGTCTATCTCATCAGCAATTCTAAGACTATTATTTTCCATTGTCTTCTCAGTTTGTATTAATAAATTTTTTCTTGATTCACTAAAACTATAAACCCCTAAAACTATTATTGGTATAGATACAGATATGCTAAAACTAATAATTAACTTTTTCCTTATAGATGCTTTTCCTAAAAACCATTTTATTAATTTTTCAATCATACATAACCTCACTTATCTTAACTATTATTACGTTTAAATTGGTTTGGAGTTACTCCAAAATAATTCTTAAATATACGGTTAAAGTATGATTGATTTTCATATCCACAGGCCTTACCAACTTGTACAATTTTCATATTACCTTCTTCTAAAAACTCCTTAGCCTTATTCATTCTAAAATCAGTTATATATTTAACTATATTTGATCCTGTTTCTTTCTTAAAAACATAGCTTAAATAGGTTGGCGTAAAATTAACCTTATCTGCAATATAATCTAAACTAAGTTCACTGCTATATTCATTTTTTATTATCTTTATCACTTTGTTAGCTATGCTTTTTTCGTCTAAAATATCATTATCACATTCCTTTGCAATATCCTTTATAATAGATTCAAAAGCTGCTTTTAAGTTTTCACTTGAGTTACATTTTAATATCTTTTCTATAAATCTCTTTTTCACTTCACCATTATATATATTAAAGGCTTTACAAAGTTTTTCTATTAAATCATAAAAAAGGTGATGTATGTATATAGTACTAAGTGAACCTGATTCTAACATGTATTCTATAAGCTTATTTATATAAAATTCAATATCATTTAAATTTCTTTCATTTATAGAGTTTTTAAGATTTTCCTTTACATTCTCTATTTCAAGTGTGTATAAATCATTAGTTTTATCCTTATTAACCCTAATAATCCTTGATTCAAAATCATAAATATTTTCCTTTATATTATTTAATCCCTTTACCTCATCATAGATTTTTTCAATTCCACAAAATACATTGCTAATAAAAAAAGAAGAGTTTTCATTAGCTAATAACTTAATTTCTCTAGCTAATTTAGAACAAACTTCATCTAAAAAGTCCTCTTTTATTTTTAAATTACTATAAAGTAATAAATATGATTCATTAGGATAAAAGTTTATATATTCATATGGAATTTTTAAATATGTATTTAAGAGGTTAAAGAAAATCTCCTCCCTCTCCTCAAAGAAATTATCCCTTGTTTCTATGTTTATAAGTACTAAATATTTATCTTCTAGCTGTATATTGTATACGTTTAACTTTTCATTAATATCATTTTGATTGTTGTGATTAGCTAATAGCTTATAAAGTAAAATCTTCTTACTTGATTCCATAAGTAATTCTTTTTCTTTCTCTTCTTCCTTTCTTTTTATGCAGCTTTTTATTACCTCTTCCATAACTCTTTTAAATTCATCCACCTCAATAGGTTTAAGTAAATAATCAACCACTTTTGCTTCTAAGGCTTTTTTAGCATAGTCAAATTCACTATATGCACTAAAAATTATTATTCTAATTTTAGGATCATACTTATAGGTTTCCTTTGCTAATTCTAGTCCATCCATGAAAGGCATCTTTACATCTGTAAAAAGAATATCTATATGATTTTTCTTTATGTATTCTAAAGCTTCTTTTCCATTTACAGCTTTAGCTATATTTAAAGGAAATTCATATCTTTTTATAAGAAATTCAATTCCTTCACGTTCTGTAGCCTCATCATCTACTAAGAGTATTTTTAACATATCTTCTCCCCCTTTTATACTTAAAAACTTCTTTAACTTTACATAATTATTAATATATAAAATTAATTACTAATTCTACTTTAATATAATGTATAATAAAAATTCAATAATAGTTAAAAATTTTTCTTTATAATAGATTTGTTAATACCTAAATTTAACATAATTATTAAGTGGAATTTTAATGCATAGTTATTTTTATTATTTTATTAAATTATATAAAGTTTTCTTATACCTTGTATTATAGTTCTCTAGTTATTATATCGTCAA
>OGEW01000660.1_pt1 | contig 10915 bp, 10 predicted proteins | sample 1570781 | NCBI WGS metagenome assembly OGEW01 (sample SAMEA2582047, study PRJEB24529) | metagenome | biome: Human gut stool | place: China | collected 2011 | reverse complement strand
GAAGCCGGGTTGGAGCCGCTGGCCAACCTGCTGCTCAGTGACCCGATGCAGGATCCCGAGCAAGCGGCGGCCGCCTTCCTCAATCCCGAACAGGGCATTGCCGACAGCAAGGCGGCCCTCGACGGCGCCCGCTATATCCTGATGGAGCGCTTCGCCGAGCAGGCCGACCTGCTGGAGAAGTTGCGCGACTACCTGTGGCAAAATGCCACCCTGCGCGCCCGCGTGGTGGCGGGCAAGGAGCAGGAAGGGGCCAAGTTCAAGGACTATTTCGAACACGACGAACCGCTGCACAAGGCCCCCTCCCACCGGGTGCTGGCCATGCTGCGAGGCCGCAATGAAGGGACCCTCAATCTGGCGCTGGTAACCGGTGACGATGAGAGTGCCAGCCCCTGCGAAGGGATCATTGCCCACCACCTCAAGCTCAATCTGCAGAACCGCCCGGCCGACAAATGGCTGCATGGGGTGGTGAGCTGGACCTGGAAGATCAAGTTGTCGCTTCAGATGGAGACGGAGCTGATCGGCCGCATCCGCGAGTCGGCAGAGGAGGAGGCGATCAAGGTGTTCGCCATGAACCTCAAGGATCTGCTGATGGCGGCCCCAGCGGGCATGCGCTGCACCATGGGGCTGGATCCGGGCATCCGTACCGGGGTCAAGGTTGCCGTGGTGGATGCCACCGGCAAGCTGGTCGATCACGCCACCATCTATCCATTCGAACCAAAACGCCAGATTGATCAAAGCCTAAAGACCCTGAGCGAGTTGTGCCAGAAACACAAGGTCGAGCTCATCAGCATCGGCAACGGTACCGCTTCGCGGGAGACCGACCGCCTGGTCAGCGATCTGTTCGAGCGCTACCCCGCCGCCAAGGCGCAGAAGATAGTGGTGAGCGAAGCGGGGGCCTCTGTCTACTCCGCCTCCGAACTCGCCTCCCAGGAGTTCCCGGATCTCGACGTCTCGATCCGTGGCGCCGTCTCCATCGCCCGCCGCCTGCAAGACCCGCTGGCCGAACTGGTCAAAATCGATCCCAAGAGTATCGGGGTGGGCCAGTATCAGCACGACGTCGGCCAGAGCCAGCTGGCCCGCCGGCTGGATGCGGTGGTCGAGGATTGCGTGAACGCGGTCGGGGTCGATGTGAACACCGCCTCGGTCGCCCTGCTCAACCGGGTTTCCGGCCTCTCCCAGACGTTGGCCCAGAACATCGTCGCCTACCGAGATGAGCACGGCGCATTCAAGAGCCGTCAGCAGTTGCTGAAAGTGAGCCGACTCGGCCCCAAAGCCTTCGAACAGTGCGCCGGCTTCCTGCGCATTCGCGGCGGCAGCAATCCCCTCGACAGCTCGGCGGTGCACCCGGAGTCTTATCCGGTGGTGGAGCGGATCCTCGCCAAGCTGGAGCAGACAGTGGAGAGCCTGCTCGGCAACAGCAGCCTGCTGCGCAGCCTGAAACCGGCCGACTATACCGATGAGCAATTCGGCGTACCTACCGTCACAGACATCATCGGCGAGCTGGACAAGCCGGGCCGCGACCCGCGCCCCGAGTTCAAAACCGCGACCTTCAAGGAAGGGGTGGAGCAGATCAGCGACCTGGTGCCAGAGATGGTACTGGAAGGGGTGGTCACCAACGTCACCAACTTCGGCGCCTTCGTCGATATCGGTGTTCATCAGGACGGTCTGGTGCACATCTCCTCCCTGACCGACCGTTTCGTCAAGGATCCCCGTGAGGTGGTCAAGGCTGGCGACATTGTGCGGGTCAAGGTGCTGGAAGTGGACGCCCCGCGCAAGCGGATCAGCCTGACCATGCGCCTCGACGAAAAGGCAGGGCAACCCGCCCGCAAGTCGGCTGAAGCGCGCAACAGTAGCGCAGGCAACCCCAAACCAAGAAATGAGCCGCGGCAAAGCCCCCCTATGGGTGGTGCCATGGGCAACGCCTTCGCGGCAGCGCTCTCCAAAGCGAAAAAGTAGCGAAACCTTCCAGAAATCCTCTGAATGCAAAAAGCCCCGCAAGGGGCTTTTTTACACGCGAAACTCAGGATCACTGCGCCAGGGCAGCAAGAATGCTCTCGGGCTCTCCCTGCTGGGCCAGCACCTCCCGCAGTCGGTTGAATGCCTTGCAGGCCTCTTGCGGATACTTGCCGTAAGAGACGACGCCGGTGTGGCTCCAGCCAGCCGCCAGCATCACTTTCTTCTTGAAACTGGTTCCTTCAGTTCCCCCTCCTCCGAGCTGCATCAGAAACTGCTCCATCTGCAGGTGGGGGGGCGGTACACGGGAGAAGGTGGTGAAATCTTCCGCTTTGACTTCATCGAAATGCATGACAGCTCCTGTGAAATTGGAATGGGCCTGATCTTCAGGTTAGTTGCAAAACAGGCAAAGCAGCTGAAAGTTTGGCGAGGGTGACTCAGATATGCAGACTGAGGGACTGGGTCGCGGCCGGGCTGACAGCCTGTTGATAGTGGCCCGCGATGACGCTGTTGCGCTTGTCCATATAGGCACTCAGCACACCGCCCGATTTCGCGCTCTGCTCGGCCATCAGATCTTTGCGCGCCTTGGCTTCACTCGCGGCAGCGCTGCGTGCAACGGCCAAATCCTGCGCGGAAGGCTCGGCAGGTGCCAGCGCAGCAGTGCGGATCTGCTGCATCTTGGCGATGGTAGCCGCAGGGTCACCGGGTACGACACTGGTATCGATCTGGACTTCGCCACCCGTCGCATAACGCTTGCCATCCGGCCCTTGCGTAAACTGATAGGTGGGTGAGCTGGCGTACTCTCCACCCGCAGACTGGTGAGCCTGCTCGTGAGTACGCACCTCCTTGTCACGCTCGACAAGATCCTGAACCTGCTGCTGTTGCTGCTCCTGCTGTTTGGGATCTTGCTGCTTGCGCTGCCCATCCTCACCGGTGGCCTCGACAAAGCGATTATCTGGCAGTGTCGTCGGGGCTAATTGCCCGGTTTCACGGCTGTTCTGGGAGGTCTGATTGCTGGAGGCCTGACCGGCTTTGGATTTCTCTTTCTGGGAGCCGACTTCAGATTCGGCAACGGAGGCTTGGCCCGCACGGGCCTGCGGGATCAGTTCTGCCCGGCGATTATCCGTCCTCGCCGCTTCCACCTGGGGTTGCAGCTGTGTCGGGATAAGGGGAGGCAGACTGACATTGATGTTCATCTCACACCCGGATGTCGATCAGGGTTCCCATCATCTCGCTGGCGGTCTGCACTACCTTGGCGGAAGCGCCAGCCTGCTGCTCGGCCACCTTGAGATTGACAAGCTCATCGGTCACTTGCACCTGATCCCCGCTGGGGGTGTTGAGGCGGGCGATCTGATTGGATGCCTTGTCGGCAATCTGCTCGGCTCGCTGAAATCCCTGAACCCCGCTGTTGAAAGCAGAATCAATACGCATGATGTTACTCCTCTGGTCACAGCTTAATTATCCGCCAGACCAGAGGATTAATGAAGCTTGCCGGCTGTTTTTTAGCCAACAAAATCTCGAACGATTTCAATGAATTCGTCCGGGTGGGAGATAAAAGGCGCGTGTGAGGCCTTGTTGAGGGTCACGCTGCGGCTGGCAGGGTAGAGATCATCCAGCAGGGGAATGGCCGCCTTGGGTACCAATGAATCCAGTCGGCCATAGATCCGCAACCAGGGCAAATCCAGCTCCCGCAGCGGTTCGCGCAGGTCAATGTCGGCCAACAGCGTCAGCCCGGCCTCAAGTGCGGCAAACTGGGGCGCCGGGCGCTCGGCCAGCCAGTGGCGCAACTGACGGATATCGTCCCGGGCGTGTTCACTGCCCATGGCCTGGATCGCCAGAAAGCGCTCTATGGTCTGGCGAAAATCCCCTGCCAGCATCTGGTTGAAGCCGGTCAGTACCTTGGGGGCAATTCCGGGCCACTCGTCCCGCGCCATAAAGCAGGGAGAGCTGGCTACCGTGATCAGGGAGTGCAACCGATCGGGATGAGTCAGCGCCAACTGGCTTGCTACCAGACCGCCGAGCGACCAGCCAAGCAGATGGCACTTCTGCGGCAAGATAGCGGCCACCTGCTCGGCAAGCCAGGGCAGGCTGTAATCCACCTCGTCTGCCAGCGGGCTGTTGCCAAAGCCGGGCAAATCCACCAGATGAACCCGATAGTGGGACGCCAACTGTTGGGCAACACCATGCCAGACCGCACCGTTCATCCCCCACCCGTGCAACAGCACCAGATCGGGCCCCTGGCCAAACTGCTCTACCGATATGCTCATCTAGACTCAAGATCCCTGTTCATGCTCTTGGGGTCAGCATGTTAAAGCGACTGCTCGCTAAAGCAAGCCCGCTGCTCGGCAACCACGGCGACTGGCAAGGGAGTTGCTTCCTCTGTCATCAGCCTTGTGACAACGAGCCCCTGCTCTGCAGCTGGTGTCGGCAGGCGCTGCACCAGTCACAGCCGAGATGCCGCCTCTGCGCCGCACCGCTGGCTGACTATATAGAAGAGAGCATACCGGTCTGCGGCCGCTGCCAGCGCAGACCTCCCCCCTGGGATCGGTTGCAGGTGATTGGCGACTATCAAACCCCCTACCCGATACTGATCCCCCGGCTCAAATATTCCGGCCAGATCCTGCTGGCGCCGCTACTGGCACGCCTCTTGGCCGATCATCTGGATGGCAGCAATCCGCCAGAAGCGATCATTCCGGTTCCCCTCCACTGGTGGCGGCAGTGGCGGCGCGGGTTCAATCAGGCGGAGGAGATCGCGCAAGCCCTTGGCGAGTTCACCGACATTCCCTGCGACAACACCCTGTTGCAGCGCATCAAGGCAACACCGCAGCAAACAACCCTGAGCGCCGGGCAGCGGCGGCGCAATCTGCGCGGGGCATTCCGGATCCGCTCCCACCAATACCATCATGTCGCCCTGCTCGATGACGTCGTGACCACAGGCGCCACCGCCGGTCAGCTCAGCCGTCTTCTCCATGAGAGCGGCATCACAAAGGTGGAAGTGTGGGCAATCTGTCGAACCCTGCGGCACAGCAAGTAGCCATCGGCATGCTACCCAAGCATTAATAACCGCGTTATCATGAATACCCTAGTCGTACACTCAGGTTTATGAGGATAGTGATGATCAGCATTTCCGACGCCGCCCAGGCCCATTTCCGTAAACTGCTGGAAAAACAGCCTGATGGCACCAATATCCGGGTGTTTGTGGTCAATCCGGGAACCCAGAATGCCGAGTGTGGCGTATCTTATTGCCCGCCCGATGCCGTGGACCCGGAAGATCAACACCTGCCCTTCAGCGGCTTCGACTGCATGGTCGATCCCCTGAGCGCCCCCTTCCTGGTGGATGCCACCATCGACTTCGTGACCGATCAGATGGGCTCCCAGCTCACCCTGAAAGCACCGAACGCCAAGATGCGTAAAGTGGCCGACGACGCGCCGCTAATCGAGCGCATCGAGTACGTGTTGATGTCCGAAGTGAACCCCATGCTGGCCGGTCACGGTGGCAAGGTCACCCTGGTCGAGCTGACTGAAGACAAACTGGCCATCCTGCAGTTTGGCGGCGGTTGCAACGGTTGCTCCATGGTCGATTACACCCTGAAAGAGGGGATCGAAAAGCAGCTGCTGGAGAAGTTCCCGGGTGAGCTCAACGGCGTGAAAGATGCCACCGAGCACCAGCGCGGCGACCACTCCTACTATTTTGCATGGGCAATCGGCAGATTACTCGTCCTTCTTGTCTCGCGACAGCAGGGCGATGGCCGCCTCTTTCGGGTTTTTACCCTCGTAGAGCACCTTGAAGATCTGCTCGCAGATGGGCATCTCGACGCCACAGCGGGCCGCCAACAGATGCACCTCCTTGGTGTTGCGATACCCCTCCACCACCTGACCAATCTCGGTCATGGCGGTGTTCACATCCTTGCCTGCCCCGAGGGCCAGCCCGAAGCGACGGTTGCGCGACTGGTTGTCGGTACAGGTGAGCACCAGATCCCCGAGCCCCGCCATCCCCATAAAGGTTTTGGCATCGGCACCCAGCGCCGCACCCAAACGCTGCATCTCCACCAAACCCCGGGTGATGAGCGCGGTTCTGGCATTGGCGCCAAACCCGAGCCCGTCGGAGAGACCGGCACCGATGGCGATGACGTTCTTCACCGCCCCACCCAGCTGCAGACCGACGAAATCCGGATTGGTATAGACCCGGAACGAGCGGCCACAGTGCAGCAGGTGGGAGAGATCGTCGGCGAACTCATCGTGAATCGAAGCGACCGAGATGGCGGTCGGCAGACCGGCAGCCAGCTCCTTGGCGAAGGTGGGACCGGAGATCACCGCCAGCGGTATCTCGTCACCCAGCACTTCACGGGCCACATCCTGCAGCAGACGGCCACTGTCCGGCTCCAGACCCTTGGTGGCCCAGGCGATACGGGTATCGGGGCGCAGGAAGGGTTTGATCTGGGTCAGCACATCGCCAAATACATGGCTTGGCACGACCAGCAGCAGCACGGGGGCAGCTTGTACCGCACGTTGCAGATCCGCAGTTAGCTGCAGATCGGCGGGAAAAGGGACATCAGGCAAAAATGCCTTGTTGCAGCGGTCTTGTTCCAGCTCGGCGACATGAACGGGGTCGTGACCCCACAGCAGGGTCGGATGAGCATTGCGCGCCAGAGAAATGGCAAGGGCGGAGCCATAAGACCCCGCCCCCAAGACCGAGATAGCGATCTGGTCAGCCATTATCAGGCTTCCGCAGTCGCCTGCTGGGCCTGTGCTTGCGCCATGTGCTGGGCAAACAGGGCATCGAAGTTGACCGGTGCCAGGTTCAGCTGCGGGAAGGACCCCTTGCTCACCATGTTGGCCACGGCTTCGCGGGCATACGGGAACAGGATGTTCGGGCAGAAGGCAGCCAGGCAGTGAGCCAGTTGCGGCTCCGGCAGGTTACCGATGGTGAAGATACCAGCTTGCTGTACTTCGCACAGGAAGGCAGTTTCGGTTTCCAGTTTGCAGGTTACGGTCAGGGTCAGGACAACCTCGTAGACGTTCTCAGCCAGGATGTTGGTCTTGGTATCCATATCCAGCTTGACGTCCGGCTGCCACTCTTTCTGGAAGATGTGCGGGGTGTTCGGCGCTTCGAAAGAGACATCCTTGGTGTAAACACGCTGGATGTGGAATTCCGGTTGTACTTCCTGGTTGTTGATCTCGTCAGCCATTTCGTTTGATTCCTTGTTATATGGATAAGTGGGCTCAGGCCCTGCTTAAATCAGCGTTTCTTGGTTACCGGCAGATTTTCTGCACGCCATTGGGCCATGCCACCGCCGAGCACATAAACCTGCTTGAAGCCAGCTTTGCTCAGCTGACGGCCCGCGCCGCCCGCAGTCATTCCCGACTCGCACACCACTATGATGGGGGCATCTTTATGCTTTTCAACCGGGCCCAGATTATTGCTCTGGATCTGGGTCAGCGGCAGGTGCTGGGCACCGGCCAGATGGCCCTTGGCGTACTCTTCCTGACTGCGAATATCCACCACGGTGGCATTCTCGCGGTTGATCAGCAGGGTCGCGGTGTGATTGTTGACGGTTTTTACCGGGGACAAACGGGCACGCACAGTGGTGTAAACCAGAGTGCCAGCCAGACCCAACCAGGCTGCGGTCAGCAGCGGGTTACGGGCCGCAAAATCCAAATACTCTTGCATCTTCTACTATCCAGGGACCAAGACAAGGGCCCGAGTATACATGGGGGTATTGATAAGATCAGCCATCTTGGCGGCAAAGCGCGAGCAGGCTCCCATCATCATTGGGCAGCGAGCATGGCAGGAAAGGCGTGGCTTGCGGGGCCACGGGAGCGCCCCTTGGCTATCAGGTGACTATTTCGGCAGATGTAGTAATATTACGCTAGTTTCATTTCCCGCATTTTTTCCAATCCGAGAGGACATAGTCTTATGTCAACAGCTAAGAAACCTTTGGTTCTGGTCATCATGGACGGTTGGGGCTACAGCACCAAGCAAGAGCACAACGCCGTCGCTGCCGCCAAGACTCCCAACCTCGATCGTCTGGCCCGTGACTACACCAGCACCCTGATCTCCGGCTCCGGTCTGGATGTCGGTCTGCCGGATGGCCAGATGGGCAACTCTGAAGTAGGCCACGTCAACATCGGTGCCGGTCGCATCGTCTATCAGGAGCTGACCCGCATCTCCAAAGACATCCAGGACGGTGAATTCTTCCAGAACGTCGAGCTGGCCAAGGCTGTTGACGCTGCCGTGACCAACGGCAAAGCCGTTCACATCATGGGCCTGATGTCCCCGGGTGGCGTACACAGCCACGAAGAGCACATCATGGGCATGATCGAAATGGCAGCCAAGCGTGGCGCCGAGAAGATCTACCTGCACGCCTTCCTGGATGGCCGCGACGTTCCGCCGCGCTCCGCCCAGTCCTCCATCGAGCTGTTCGATGCCCTGTTTGCCAAGCTCGGCAAGGGTCGTTTCGCCTCCATGATCGGCCGTTACTTCGCCATGGACCGTGACAACCGCTGGGATCGCGTGCAGCAAGCCTATGACCTGATGACCCAGGGCAAGGGCGAGTTCACCGCCGAGAGCGCCACCGAAGCCCTGGCTGCCGCCTATGCCCGCGACGAGAACGACGAGTTCGTCAAAGCCACCCGCATCGGCGAAGCTGCACCGATGGAAGATGGTGATGCGCTGATTTTCATGAACTTCCGTGCCGACCGCGCTCGCGAAATCACCCGCGCCTTCGTTAACGCCGATTTCACCGGCTTCGCCCGTGCAGTTGAGCCGAAGCTGAACTTCGTGATGCTGACCGAATACGCGGCCGACATCAAAACTGCCTGTGCCTACCCGCCGACCGCTCTGGTCAACACCCTGGGTGAGTGGCTGGCCAAGCAGGGCAAGACCCAGCTGCGCATCTCCGAAACCGAGAAGTATGCTCACGTCACCTTCTTCTTCAACGGTGGCGAAGAGTCCTGCTTCACCGGCGAAGATCGCGAGATCGTGGCCAGCCCGAAAGTGGCGACCTATGACCTGCAGCCGGAGATGAGCTCCGAAGAGCTGACTGACAAGCTGGTTGCGGCCATCAAGAGCGGCAAGTACGACGTCATCATCTGTAACTACCCGAATGGCGACATGGTTGGTCACACCGGTGTGTTTGATGCCGCAGTCAAAGCCTGTGAAGCCGTTGACCACTGCATCGGTCGCGTCACCGACGCCCTGGCCGAAGTGGGTGGCGAGTGCCTGATCACTGCCGACCACGGTAACGCCGAGAAGATGCTGGACGAAGAGACAGGTCAGGCCCACACCGCCCACACCAATCTGCCGGTTCCGCTCATCTATTTCGGTCGCAAAGCCGAGGTGGTTGAAGGTGGCAAACTGTCCGATCTGGCCCCCACCATGCTGACCCTGATGGGTCTGCCGGTGCCGCCGGAAATGACTGGCAAGCCCCTGATGATTCTGAAATAATCCTTCCCCATGCGGGGATGCGAAGTTATTTCACAGAAAACCAGTCGCGTCGGCCTGTTGGCCGGCGCGCTGTTTTTTTGCCTGTCATTTGGCGCCAGCACACCGGCTTTGGCCGCCAATCAGCAGCTGGGGACCATGCAGTCCCAGATCAAAGAGCAACAGAAGACCATCAAGCTCAGCAAGCAGGAGCTTGCCAAGCTCAATACCCAGCTCAAGGCTGACGAGCAGGCCATCTCGGCCGCAGCCGCCAAACTCAACCAGACCAGGCTGCAGTTGAAGCAGAACCAGCAGACGCTGGCGACCCTGCAAAAAGACAAGCTGGCGCTGGAAGTTCAAGCCAAACATCAAAAGCAGTTGCTGGCCAAGCAGGCGGAGAGCGCCTTTCAGGCGGGCAACCACGACTACCTCAAACTGCTGCTCAATCAGCAGGATCCGGCCAAACTGAGCCGCTCACTTGACTACTACGACTACCTCAACAAGGCCCGCATCGAGGCCATCGACGCCCTGCGCGCCACCCGCGACAAGCTGGCGAAAAACCAGCGGGCCACCAAAGAGACCGAGACCAGACTGCAGACCCTGCTTGCCGAACAGCAAGAGCATCACCAGACCCTGCTGGCCAGCCAGCAGAGCCGGGCCAAGGTGCGCAACCAGTTGCAGCAGTCGGTACAGGATGACGAGCAGAAGCTCACCAAGTTGGTCAAGGCGGAGAAAGCGCTGAAAGCCCGGCTGGAAGAGCTGCGTCGCAAACGTGAAGAGCAGGAGCGCCGTGAACGGGCCGAGCGGGAGCGGTTGGCCAAGCTGAAAGCGGAGCAGGAGCGTCAGCGCAAGCTGGCCGAACAGCGCCGCGCCGAGCAACAACGACTCGCCGCCCAGCAGAACAAAACCGTCAAACCGGCAGAACCTGCCGAAGAGGTGGCCAGCAGCAAACCGGAGCGTGGCTCGGGCATCAGCAGTGCCGGTCACTATAGCGGCCTCAAGACCAATGGCAGCCTGCGCTGGCCGGTGCAGGGGCCGATTCTCATCTCCTACGGTTCACCGCGCACCGCCCAGCTCAAGTGGAAAGGCACCCTGATCGGCGCCAGCGAAGGAACCCAGGTCAAGGCGGTTGCACCGGGACAAGTGGTCTACGCCGACTGGCTCGACGGCTTCGGTATGCTGCTGGTGATCGACCACGGTAAAGGCTATATGAGCCTCTACGGTCACAATCAGTCGCTGCTGCGTCAGGTTGGCCAGAATGTGGAACAGGGTTAACCGGTGGCACTGGTCGGTGACAGTGGCGGTCAGGACAGACCGGGCCTCTACTTCGAAATTCGCTATCAGGGCGAGGCGATCAACCCGACCAAATGGCTGGCCAAGGGTTGAGTTAACCCGGCCGACAAGCCATCACACGCTCACTAGCAAAAGCCTGCATCATGCAGGCTTTTGTCGTTTCAGGAGCGCCCTCCCCACTGTCGGCCCCATTTGATGGAAAATTACCTAATTTTCCGCTCGGCTCAGGGGAAGACAACCAGACCG
>OGEW01000654.1_pt1 | contig 11025 bp, 10 predicted proteins | sample 1570781 | NCBI WGS metagenome assembly OGEW01 (sample SAMEA2582047, study PRJEB24529) | metagenome | biome: Human gut stool | place: China | collected 2011 | reverse complement strand
GTACGTTCTGTTTGGTAAAGAATGGGGTGGAGCGTTTTACCTTCCAGCTAGCGGGAATACGCAAATGAGACATCATGTGCTCCTTAGTTAACATTTATAAGATGTATTTAATATGCAACTTTATAGCGGCAACGTCAACGCGCAGGCAAAAAAAACGCTCCCGGAGGAGCGCTTTATGAACAATCGGTCTTAGCGACCAAACAGATCGCGCTTTTTAGGTTTAAACGGCTGAGCGATAAGCACCAGTACACCGACCACCAGATAGGCTGCGAAGATGCCGACCAGCCACTGCGGCATTTCAAGCGTCAGGAATTCACACTGGCGTACGGAGCAGTCACCGGTAGCGACAAACACCTGAGGCAGCCATTTATCCAGCGGCAGCCACGTTGGGAAACGAGCGGCGAAATCGCAGGTCTGGAAGGGGGAAGGGTGAAGCTGAATCATGGTGTGTTCCCATGACAGCTGCAGCCCGCGCAGGGCGCTGTAGAGCCAAATCACAATCGCGACGTAGCGCAGAGGGGTTTTTGGCGCAATGGCGCCGACGATACCTGCGCCCATCACGCCAAATAGCGCGCAGCGCTCGTAAATACACAGTACGCACGGCTGCAGCAGCATCACGTGCTGGAACCATAACGCCACCAATTCAAGAATAAACGCGGTTAGCGCCATCAGGAGCCAGGCACCGCGTCCCCTTGAGCACTGGTTTAAATATCGCAACATAATCATTTCCCTGGAACATGCTAAATCATGGCAGTGTAAACGAAAACCGTAGCGACGCCAGCAGCTAGTCTGAAAATATTACGTAAACGAATATGGAATGCCCGGCGTTTTGAGCCGGGCATGGATGATTTTATTTCAGCAGCTGCGGCGTCACCAGCCAACCGTGCTCCAGCATCCACTGGGTGGCCGGCATCAGGGTAAACTCGACGCAGGCCAGGCCGACGAGGGTCAGGACGAGAGTATAGGGCAGCGCCATCCACACCATCCGGCCATAGGAGAGGCGAATCAGCGGGGCCAGCGCGGAAGTCAGCAGGAACAAAAAAGCAGCCTGGCCGTTCGGCGTAGCGACCGATGGCAGGTTGGTGCCAGTATTGATCGCCACCGCCAGCAGCTCGAACTGCGGCAAACTGATGGTACCCTGCTCCAGCGCGGACTTGACCTCGTTGATATAGACGGTTCCGACGAAGACGTTATCAGAAATCGACGACAGCAGACCGTAAAACAACGATAGCTGGGCGTGCGGCGATGCCTGAAGAACGAACTCGATCACCGGGGCAAAAAGGTGCTGGTCAATAATAACCGCCACCACGGCAAAGAAGACCGTCAGTAGGGCGGTAAACGGCAGGGCTTCGGTGAAGGCTTTGCCGATAGCGTGTTCATCGGTGATGCCGGAGAACGTTGTCGCCAGCACAATCACCGACAGGCCGATCAGGCCGACTTCCGCAAGATGCATCGCAAGGGCGATAATCAGCCAGACGCCGATAAGTCCCTGAGCGATAAGACGCAGGCGATCCTGACGACTGCGGCTCTGGCGGCTGCGATCGTCAAAATCCTGTAGCACTTTGCGCACGGTTGGCGGCAGCGGTTCGCCGTAGCCAAACAGGCGGAATTTCTCCAGCAGCAGACAGGTGATTAGTCCGCATACCAGCACCGGCAGGCTAACCGGCAGCATACGCATGAAGAATTCGCCGAAGTGCCAGCCTGCCGCCTTGGCGATGATCAGGTTCTGCGGCTCGCCGACCATAGTCATCACGCCGCCGAGCGCGGTGCCGACCCCGGCATGCATCATCAGGCTGCGCAAGAAGCCGCGGAACTGCTCCAGGACATCGCGATAGTGCTGCTCAATATGGCTGTCGTCGAGCATATTGTCATCATCCGGCCGCGCCGAAGCGACTTTGTGGTAAATACCGTAGAAGCCGACGGCAACGCTTATCACCACTGCGACAACGGTCAACGCGTCGAGGAAGGCGGAGAGGAAAGCGGATGCGACGCAAAACGCCAGCGACAGCAGCATCTTGCTACGAATGCCAAGCAACAAGCGGGTGAAGATGAACAGCAGCAGCTGCTTCATGAAGTAGATCCCCGCGACCATAAACATTAGCAGCAGCAGGACTTCAAGATTACTGGCCACCTCTTCGCGGATATGCCCCGGGGTGGTCATGCCGATAAATACCGCTTCAATGGCCAGCAGGCCGCCTGGCAGCAGGGGATAGCACTTGAGCGCCATCGCCAGGGTGAAGATAAATTCGATAACCAGCAGCCATCCGGCAATAAACGGATGCAGATAAAAGACCAGCGGATTAACAATTAAGAAAATGATGAGAGCGAGTTTGTACCAGTCCGGGGACTGGCCAAGAAAATTGCGCCACAGGGCGCGGCCATAAGACATTTCCACGACAGACATCCTTTCTCCGTCAAATTCTGAAACATGATTTTATGCGTAACTATACGCAAGATTACCAGTTGCGCAAAACGAGACGCAACTTTCTTCGCATCACATTCTTTAGCAACAGAAAATGTGAAATGAAAAGTGGAAAATGAAACGGCGATCCCTTTTTAATTACTTTCTGGCGCTATCTGCCTTATGGCCGCTCTGGTATGATGAGTCGAATAGCAACGCTGTGTAATGGAAATCTTATTATGGTCATTAAGGCGCAAAGCCCTGCGGGTTTCGCTGAAGAGTACATCATTGAAAGTATCTGGAATAACCGTTTTCCCCCTGGTTCAATTCTTCCCGCTGAACGTGAACTTTCTGAACTGATTGGTGTTACCCGTACAACCTTACGTGAAGTGTTGCAGCGTCTGGCCCGCGATGGCTGGTTAACCATTCAGCATGGTAAACCGACAAAGGTGAACAATTTCTGGGAAACTTCAGGTTTGAATATTCTCGAAACCCTGGCGCGTCTCGACCATGACAGCGTACCGCAGCTGATTGATAATCTGCTGTCCGTGCGTACCAATATTTCGACCATTTTCATCCGTACCGCTTTCCGTCAGCATCCGGATAAGGCGCTGGAGGTACTGGCGAGCGCGCGTGAAATTGAAGACCACGCCGATGCGTTTGCCGAGCTGGATTACAATATCTTCCGCGGTCTGGCGTTTGCCTCAGGCAATCCCATCTATGGTCTGATCCTCAACGGTATGAAAGGCTTATATACCCGCATCGGTCGCCACTATTTTGCTAATCCGGAAGCGCGCAGCCTGGCGCTCGGCTTCTATCATCAGCTGGCTAAAGTTTGTGAAGAGGGCCTGCATGAGCAGGTTTATGACATCGTACGCCGCTACGGCCGCGACAGCGGTGAGATCTGGCATCGTATGCAGAAGAATCTACCGGGCGACTTAGCGATTAATATGCGTTAAGCCCACGGAATGAATAAAAAACGCCCGGTGCTTTTACCGGGCGTTTTGCTTTTCAACGGCTACAGCGGGTTCTGCCGCGGCGGGGGGCGTTCCAGCAACTCGACGCTGCCATCGGCGTTTTGCTGCTCCAGAAGAACGTCAAATCCCCACAGGCGGTGAACGTGCTTAAGCACCTCACGGCGGCCTTTATCCAGCGGCACGCGGTTGTGCGGCACGTAGCGCAGGGTGAGCGAGCGGTCGCCGCGCAGGTCCACATTCCATACCTGAATGTTTGGCTCGAGGTTGCTCAGGTTGTACTGCGCTGAAAGTTTGGAACGAATCTCACGATATCCCTCTTCATTATGAATTGCGGATATTTCGAGATAGTTGTTGTGATCGTCATCCAGCACGGTAAAGAAGCGGAAGTCGCGCATGATTTTTGGCGACAGGAACTGGCTGATAAAGCTTTCATCCTTAAAGTCGCGCATCGCGAAGTGCAGAGTTTCAAGCCAGTCAGAGCCGGCAATATCCGGGAACCAGTATTTATCCTCTTCCGTCGGCGACTGACAAATACGTTTGATATCCTGGAACATGGCGAACCCCAGCGCGTAGGGGTTAATACCGCTATACCACTGGCTGTTGTATGGCGGCTGGAACACCACATTGGTGTGGCTGTGCAGGAACTCCAGCATAAAGCGCTCCGTCACTTTACCTTCATCATAAAGGTGATTCAGGATGGTGTAGTGCCAGAAAGTCGCCCAGCCTTCGTTCATCACCTGAGTCTGCTTCTGCGGATAAAAATACTGGCTGACCTTGCGCACGATGCGCAGGATCTCACGCTGCCACGGCTCCAGCAGCGGCGCGTTTTTCTCCATGAAATAGAGCAGATTTTCCTGCGGTTCAGAAGGGTAGCGACGCGCGGCTTCGATGGTTTTTTCCTCTTCTCGCTTCGGTAGCGTGCGCCACAGCATATTCACCTGGCTTTGCAGATACTCTTCCCGGCTTTTTTGCCGCGCCTTCTCCTCCTGCAGCGAGATTTTTTGCGGGCGTTTATAGCGGTCAACGCCGTAATTCATCAGGGCATGACAGGAGTCGAGCAGTTTTTCAACTTCATCAACGCCGTAGCGCTCTTCACATTCGGTGATGTATTTCCGCGCGAAGATGAGATAGTCAATGATTGAGCTGGCATCGGTCCAGCTGCGAAAGAGATAGTTATTTTTGAAAAACGAGTTATGCCCGTAGCAGGCGTGCGCCATCACCAGCGCCTGCATGGCAATGGTGTTCTCTTCCATCAAATAGGCAATACAGGGGTTGGAGTTAATGACGATTTCGTAAGCCAGCCCCTGTTGGCCGTGCTTATAGGCCTGTTCGGTCTCGATGAATTTTTTACCGAACGACCAGTGCGGATAGTTAATCGGCATCCCGACGCTGGAGTAGGCATCCATCATCTGTTCGGAAGTAATGACTTCGATTTGGTGCGGATAGGTGTCAAGACGGTACAGCTTCGCCACCCGATCGACTTCTGCCAGATAGGTCTCCAGCAGCTCAAAAGTCCAGTCGGGTCCATCGCTTAAACGGGTTGTGTCCTTGTTCATGGAATCAATCGTAGCCATTAGCGCGCCCTCGTTGTTGATGGTTCTCTCTGTACGGAAAACCTCTAAACAAGCATAGAACACGGCGTCGCAAACTGCGTCTATCCGCATTTCCTTTCTTCGCGATTTCACAATCTTAAAGGCGCTTTCTTGCGTTTTGATCAGAATTTTATTCTGTAGAAAAATGAGGCGCAGCAGGAGATGGTAAAGCGACGGGGTCAGCGCTGGCGCAGAATCCTGTGAGATAAGTCACCATAAATAAAGCGTATGTTGAATAATATTTTCATCTGAGTTATCAATTTGTAATCAGATGATTGTTCTTTAACGATTACGGAGCCGCTATGCGCGTCGTCATACTGGGAAGTGGGGTTGTAGGAGTCGCAAGCGCCTGGTATTTAAGCCAGGCAGGACATGAAGTGACGGTTATCGACCGTCAGCCGGGACCGGCCGAAGAGACCAGCGCCGCTAACGCCGGGCAGATCTCCCCCGGCTACGCCGCGCCCTGGGCGGCGCCGGGCGTCCCCTTGAAGGCGATTAAATGGATGTTCCAGCGCCACGCTCCGCTGGCTATCGGTCTGGATGGCACCCAGTTCCAGCTGAAATGGATGTGGCAGATGCTGCGCAACTGCGACACTCGCCACTATATGGAAAATAAAGGACGAATGGTGCGCCTGGCCGAGTACAGCCGCGACTGCCTGAAAGCGCTGCGCGAGAGCACCGGTATTCAGTATGAAGGGCGCCAGGGTGGTACGCTCCAGCTATTCCGCACCGACAAGCAGTTCGAGAACGCGACCCGCGATATTGCGGTGCTGCAGGATGCTGGCGTGCCTTACCAGCTGCTGGAAGCGAATCGCCTGCTGGAAGTTGAGCCGGCGCTGGCAGAAGTGAGCCATAAGCTCACGGGCGGTTTGCGCTTACCTAATGATGAAACCGGCGACTGCCAGCTCTTCACCACTCGTCTGGCCCGAATGGCGGAGCAGGCGGGCGTGACTTTCCGTTTTAATACTCCGGTGGATGAACTGCTCTATGAAGGGGATCTCATCTCGGGTGTGAAGTGCGGCGCTGAAATTATTAAAGCCGATGCGTACGTTATGGCATTCGGATCCTATTCGACGGCCATGCTGAAAGGGCGGGTGGATATTCCGGTCTATCCCCTGAAAGGCTATTCGCTGACGATCCCCATCGCGGAAGAGGACGGCGCGCCGGTTTCGACTATCCTTGATGAAACCTACAAAATCGCCATCACCCGTTTCGACAGGCGTATTCGCGTTGGTGGAATGGCGGAAATTGTTGGATTTAATAAAGAACTGCTGCAGCCGCGGCGTGAAACCCTGGAGATGGTCGTGCGCGATCTGTTCCCGCGCGGCGGCCACGTTGAACAGGCAACCTTCTGGACCGGACTGCGTCCGATGACTCCGGACGGTACGCCGGTGGTGGGGCGTACGGGGTATAAAAATCTGTGGCTCAACACCGGCCACGGCACGCTGGGATGGACCATGGCCTGTGGTTCAGGGCAGCTGATTAGCGACCTGATCTCCGGACGCACGCCGGCGATCCCGTATGACGATCTTGCCGTCGCCCGCTACGGACGCGGCTTTACGCCGGCCCGCGCTCAGCATCTGCATGGCGTTCACAATTAACAAGGAGCTTTCATGTCTCGTCCTGTAAAGGCCAGCATTGATATGTCAGCCTTACGCCAGAATCAACAAATTGTTCGCCGCGCGGCGCCCGGCTCGCGCCTGTGGGCGGTGGTCAAAGCCAATGCGTATGGCCACGGTCTGGCAAGGGTCTGGAATGCGCTTAGCGCCGCAGACGGTTTCGCGATGCTCAATCTTGAAGAGGCGATACTGCTGCGTGAGCTGGGCTGGAAAGGGCCGATACTGATGCTGGAAGGCTTTTTTCATGCCGATGAGCTGGCGTTATTTGATAAATACCGCTTGACCACCAGCGTGCACAGTAACTGGCAAATTAAGGCCCTTCAGCAGGCGAAGCTGCATGCGCCGCTTGATATTTACGTCAAGGTGAATAGCGGGATGAACCGGCTGGGGTTTATGCCGGATCGTCTGCAAATCGTCTGGCAGCAGCTGCGAGCGCTCAGCAACGTCAGTGAAATGACGTTGATGTCGCATTTTGCCGAAGCGGAAAATCCTGCTTTATGGCGCTTCGCCTTCCGGCCAGTGGCAGGATGTGGCCAATACCGGGCTGAAACCGGTCATGACGCTAAGCAGCGAAATTATCGCCGTGCAGAATCTGAAAGCCGGTGAAGCGGTTGGATACGGCGCAACCTGGCGCACGGCTGAGGAGCGGCGAATCGGCATCGTTGCCTGCGGCTATGCCGACGGCTACCCGCGCTTAGCGCCCAGCGGAACGCCGGTGCTGGTTGATGGCGTCCGCACCGTAACGGTCGGGCGTATCTCAATGGATATGCTGGCGGTGGACCTGACAACCTGCCCGCAGGCAGGCATTGGCGCGCCGGTCGAGCTATGGGGTAAAGAGATCAAAATTGACGATGTCGCAGCCTCCTGCGGCACCGTCGGATATGAATTAATGTGCGCCCTTGCGCCGCGCGTGCCGGTTGTGACAGTGTAACCTGAACCGAGGCGGATCACTCCGCCTCATCTTCCGCCATCCGTACGCCAACCCGCAGAACGTGATCCTCTTCTTTTTCCGCCACCGTCCACACCATGCCGGCAAATTCCACCTGGTCGCCGACAACCGGGGCTGCGCCTAACAGGTGCTGTAGATCGCGAAACTCTTCTCCCCCGTCAATGCCGTAAATCTGCGCCACGTCGGCGAACCTGGCGCTGGCATCGAGAATAAAATCACCGAAGAAGCGCTGATCGAGCGCCACCGGCGGCGACTGGCTGAACAGTTTACCCAGCGCGGGTAAATCGCGTTCGCGGCCAATCACGCAGAGAATATCGCCTTCCAGCAGGCGGGTGCTGCCGGTGGGGTGCAGCAGAGCGTTATCGCGGAATAGCGCGGCAATCCGCGTTTCCGGCGGCATATGCAGGTCGCGCAGCGCCGCGCCGACGCACCATTTCTCCGCGCTCAACTGATAGACAAACTGCTCCCACGGATTTTCCGGATGGATATCCAGCCCGACGCGTGAGATGGGCGATCCGACCGGTGGCACCACTACTTTGGCTTTTTTGGCCGCCCAGGAGAGCGACGTACCCTGTAAAAGCAGCGAGACCAGCACCACGAAGAAAGCCACGTTAAAGAACAGGCGCGCATTCTCCAGGCCCGCCATCATCGGAAAGACGGCGAGAATAATCGGCACCGCGCCGCGCAGACCCACCCAGCTGATAAATATGCGCTCGCGCAGGTTAAAGCCGCGAAACGGCAGCAGGCCGGCGAATACCGACAGCGGACGGGCGATGAAAATCATCCACATCGACAGAATGAGCGCCGGGATGGCGATGGGCCACAGGTCTGACGGCGTGACCAGCAGGCCGAGCACCAGGAACATGGCGATCTGCGCCAGCCACGCCAGCCCGTCAAAGTTTTGCAGAATGCCGTGGCGGTTGCGAATCGGCCGGTTGCCCAGCAGGAAGCCGCACAGGTAGACCGCGAGGATGCCGCTGCCGTCCAGCGAGGTGGTGGCGGCGAAAATCATGATCCCGCCGCTCAGCGCCAGCAGCGGGTAAAGCCCGGCGGGCAGCACAATGCGGTTAATCATCTGCAGCAGCAGATAGCCGCCGCCGAGACCGATGGCGATACCTAAGCCAAACTGCTGGACGATATGCACCAGGAACATCCAGCTCAGGCCGGTTTCATGCTGCTGAATCATCTCGATAAGCGTAATGGTCAGGAACACGGCCATCGGGTCGTTGCTGCCGGATTCAATTTCCAGCGTTGAGCCGACGCGTTCGTTTAGCCCTTTTCCGCCGAGCAGAGAGAACACCGCTGCGGCATCCGTCGAGCCGACAATCGCGCCGATCAGCATGCCTTCAATCAGGTCGAGTTTAAACAGCCAGGCCGCCATGAGTCCGGTCAGGGCCGAGGTAATTAACACCCAACCGTCGCCAGCGACAGCGCGGGCCACAGCGCGACGCGAAAGGAGCTGGCCTGGGTGCGCATCCCGCCGTCAAGCAGAATGACCGCCAGCGCCAGGTTACTTACCATGTAGGCGAAAGGGTAGTTGTCAAACGGAATGCCGCCGATACCGTCAATACCCGCCAGCATCCCAATGGCTAAGAAGATAACCAGAATCGGGATGCCGAGGCGTGAGGAAAAGGAACTTAATAAGATGCTACAGGTTACTAAAACAGAACCCAGGATAAACAGACTGATGACCGCAGCGGCGTCCAATGTTGACGTACTCCTTACCGGCGTGAAGATAAATTAAAAACTACACCATTTTAACAATCCGACGCCGATCAGGATATGCGTTAGAGGAATTTTTATTCTGTCAGTACCGGGTGGCCGCTGATGCTCAACGTCGTGGCAGAGGCGTTGTTGACCAGCAATGCTCTGGCGCCAAGCGGTAGGGTGACCGTGCGCTGCTCGTGGCCAAAATCCAGGCCGCTGATGACCGGAATGTTAAGCTGCTGGCGAAGGTAGTCGTATACCATCGGCAGATCGTATCCGGCATCGTAGTCGTTGGCGACAGCGCCGGTAAAGCTGCCGAGGATAATCGCTCGCTGGCGCGCCAGAATACCGCTATTAAGCAGCTGCAAGAGCATACGCTCAACGCGGAAGGGATGCTCGTTAATATCCTCCACAACCAGAACCCCGTCGCTAATCTTCGGCATCCACGGGGTACCGATAAGCGAGGTCAGCATCGCCAGGTTGCCGCCCCATAGCGTGCCGCTGGTGCGACAGTCGGGCCCCTCGCCGTGCCATTCAAGCGTAAACGTCGGGTTGCGCAGGGCCTGCCAGAAATGGTGTTCGGTAAATTCATTAAGCGCTTCGGCGCCAAAGTTTCCTGCCAGCATCGGCCCGCTAAAAGTGATTATGCTACCCTTTGCCAGCAGGCCCATCTGGATGGCGGTGAAATCGCTGTGGCCGCAAATCAGCAGCGGGTCGCGCTGCTGGCGGGCAACCCGTCCCTGCCAGTCGATATGCGGCAGCAGGCGAGTCGCGCCGTAGCCGCCGCGTACCGCCAGCACGATACGGTTTTTGCCGTCGAGGGCGGCGAGCTGGTTAATATCGGCAAGGCGTTGGTTCTCAGTCCCGGCAAAGCGCAGCGCCCGGCGGGGAATGACTTCCTGGTGCGCCACCTGATGCCCGGCCTCCTGCAGACGTTGCACGCCGCGATTCGCCGCCTCCTGGTTGATGCAATAGCCGGAGGGGGCGATGAGATAAAACTGAGACATGACAATTCCTTGCTAAGAATGAAAGGGTTATCATGCCGCCTGGAGCGTTTATTGTCATCTCCGTGCGGCAAACTTCAGCCAATAAGGATAGATGTGTGAAATTGAGATGGTGTGTTTTTTTATTTGTATTGTTGGCCGGTTGTAGTTCAAAACACGATTATCGTAACCCGCCGTGGAATCCGGAAGTCCCGGTTAAGCGGGCGATGCAGTGGATGCCAATCAGCGAAAAAGCCGGCGCGGCGTGGGGCGTTGATCCCCAGTTGATTACCGCCATTATCGCCATTGAATCCGGCGGCAACCCGACGGTGGTCAGCAAATCCGGCGCGGTTGGCCTGATGCAGCTGAAACCCTCAACGTCCGGGCGCGATGTTTACCGGCGGATGGGCTGGAGCGGCGATCCTTCGGTGAGCGAACTGAAAAATCCCGAGCGTAATATTTCTATGGGGGCGGCCTACCTTAGCATTCTCGAGAACGGTCCGCTGGCGGGGATTAAAGATCCGCAGGTAATGCGCTATGCGGTGGTGGTTTCCTACGCCAACGGCGCGGGCGCGCTGCTGCGCACCTTCTCGTCTAATCGCCAGGATGCGATTGAGGAGATTAACGATATGGACGCCGATGATTTCTTTGAGCACGTGGTGAAGAAACATCCGGCACCGCAGGCCCCGCGCTATATCTGGAAGCTGCAGAAAGCGCTGGACGCCATGTAACGGGCGCTCCCACTGGCTTAGCTTGCCGGGGGTCATCAGCCCAGCCGATTCAGGGACAGTAAAGTG
>OGEW01000653.1_pt1 | contig 11041 bp, 9 predicted proteins | sample 1570781 | NCBI WGS metagenome assembly OGEW01 (sample SAMEA2582047, study PRJEB24529) | metagenome | biome: Human gut stool | place: China | collected 2011 | reverse complement strand
GAAGCATATCGAGCGTTATTTTGTCTTTCTTACCGAACCATCTCCAAGTCTTTTCCATACTTCTTTTTGTATTAATGATTTAAAATGATTATTTACTGCAAATGTAGGCACTAAAACAGTTTGTATATAAACGGATATTTGCAGGATGTTTGCAGATATTTGCGTGTATTGAAAGAATAATGGGATAGCAACCTTTGCAGCGAAGTAAACGGCTTTCAATCAATACTATATAAGTACCAATATAATACCTGCGTTTGGTACGGGAAATACCAACGGTTGGTACGCCTTGTACCGCACTTTGGTACGGCTCCTACCACAGTTTGGTACAGCTCGTACCACGCTTTGGTACAGTTCATACCACGCTTCGGTACGTCTCCTGCCACCGGTTGGTATGCTCCATACCAACGGGGGTATTCTTTCCGTTTCCCTTTGTATTTTCTTTTTTTCCCGCAGACTTATTGTTATTATTCGCTATCTTTGTGTAAGGATAGGATGCGGCTCCGCAAACCGGGAGATGCCGTATCAACATCAGGCAGTGTTATGAGACAGATAATAAACGAACAACTCCAGATATCGGAATCCAACCCGATAAAGGCGCGTTACTACGACTACGACCGTTTCACTTATCCCTGGCACTTCCACAGCCAGTACGAAATAATCTATGTGAGGAACAGTAGCGGCCGCTGCTTTGTGGGCGATTGCATAGAGCGGTTTTCGGACGGCGATGTGATATTGTTCGGTCCCAACCTGCCTCATTACATGCGGAGTGACGATGCTTATCATTGCGGTAATTCTTTGCTGCGGGTGCAGGGCACCATCATTCAGTTCGAGGAGAACTTCATGCAATACTCTTTCGACCATTATCCGCAGTTTCACCAGATACGGGTGTTGCTGAAAGAGGCCAGACGGGGTGTTGTCTTTCACACGGCCGATGCCAGCCCGGTACGCGACATGGTATCCGCTTTTCCCGAACTGAAAGGATTCGGACAGATAACCGGTTTGCTGGATTTATTGCAGGCATTGGCGGTATCCGTCCCAAGAAGGATGCTGGCAAGCCCTTGCTACTATGAGAAGTTCCCCACAGCGGGAAACAAGCGTATCGATAAAATCATCTCCTTTATCAACAGCAACTACACCCGTTCCCTCAAGCTCGACGAGATAGCCGAAATGGCGAATATGAACAGCAGCGCCTTTTGCCGCTTCTTCAAAGAGGTCACGGAAAAGACTTTCCTGCAATATGTAACGGATATGCGCATCGGCTATGCGTGCAAGCTGCTGACCATCGGTGACATGGAGATTTCGCAGATAGCGGTGGAGTGCGGCTTCGACTCTATCTCGCATTTCAACCGTACCTTTAAGCAACTGACGGGGCTGACGCCGACGCAGTACAGAAACCAAATCATGAAGTAGAATTAAGGGCTGTCGAAGCGTTGATAAGCTCCTGGCTCCTCAACTTCCTTGACATATTAATCCCCCTTCACCCTCTATCTCCCATGGAAAGGGGAGCGTGGAAGGTGAAGGGGGATATGTGATAAACGTTGTTTTACGGAAAACCAACCGCTACATGCCGAACGAGAACTTGTCGATGGACTGGTATACCACGCTCGCAATGCTCAGCGCCACGATGCCCAGCGTACAGATGGCAAGGCCGGCACGCGTGTAGTTATCGCTGCGGAAAGCGGCGATAGGCTCATCGCTCTTGTTGATGTACATTGCCTTTACAATCTTCAGATAGTAGTAAAGCGATAGAATCGTATTGATTAACGCAATGAACACCAGCAGATGAAAACCGCTTTCGAATGCCGCCGCAAAGATGAAGAATTTCGAGAAGAAGCCTGCGAACGGCGGAATACCTGCCAGCGAGAACAGTGCCAGCGTCATAAGGAAAGCCAGCTTGGGGTTGGTGGTGTACAATCCGTTGTAATCTTCCAGTGTAAACTTATCGGCGCGCAATGCTACAATCGTGATAACGGTAAAGACGGCGAGGTTGGCAAACAGGTAAATCAATACGTAGTACACCAGTGACGTCATACCCAGTGACGTTCCGCTGATGACACCCAGCATGATGTAACCGGCCTGTGAGATACTGGAGAACGCCATCAGTCGTTTCAGGTTTTCCTGGCGCAGCGCGAAGAGGTTGGCAAGCGTGATGGAGGCGATGATAACCCAGTAAAGCACTTCCTGCCATTGCGCCGCCATCGGTGCGAATACCTTATAGAGGATGGTCATCAGCACGAATGCCGCCGCACCTTTGGAGATAACGCTCAGGTAAGCGGTTACCGTACTTGGAGCGCCTTCGTATACGTCGGCCGTCCACAGGTGGAAAGGCACCAGCGAAATCTTGAATCCCATGCCGGAGAAGAAGAATACGAATGCCATAATCTGCAACGGGCTTCCGTCCAGATGTGCCGGAACATCGGCAAAGTAGAGCGTGCCTACCGTACCGTATATCAGCGAAATGCCGTAAAGCAGCAGTCCGCTGGAGAAGAGCGCGGTAAGGATGTACTTGGCGCCTGCCTCGGCAGAGTGGTGGCGGTACTTGTCGAAAGCCACCAGCGCAGCCATAGGGATGCTGGCCGTTTCCAATCCGATGAAGAACATCAGGAAGTGCCCGGCGGAAATCATGAAGTACATACCCAGCAGCGTGGAGAGTGTCAGTACATAGAACTCGCCCTGCTTGATTGCCGTATCGGGGCGGCGCATCCACTCGTGCGCCATGAGGAACACGATAAGCGTACCTACGCTGAGAATGGATTTGACGATCCTCTGTATCGTCTGGTTATGGTACATCCCGCCGAAAGCGTCGGCTGCCGGACCGGGAACGATGGTTATAAGCGTATGGACGATGAGCAGGGCAACGGGCAGCATGGTGTTCAACATCGGCTTGCCGTCGTGCTTGTGCGCATCCGGACTCATGAAGAGGTCGGCTATGAAGAGGATAACGATAACCGCTATCAGCGACAGCTCTTCTTTCATTAATAGAAATTGGGAGTAATCCATGTTATTTGGTGATTAGTGATTAGTGTTTAGTGAGTGGCTAATAGGTTGACTACCGGCAGCACGCTGTCTCCAATCATGTTGCTTATCCACAGCGGAGCAAGACCCAGTCCGGCTACGCAGGCAATGAGGATGATTACGGCGGTACGTTCGTCCCACGTGGCATCGGTCAATGTCAGGTGGTGCTTGTTGGTACAGGTTCCGTAGAGGATTTTACCGACAAGGCGCAAAATGTAGACCGCGGTAATCACGATGCTTGTGCAGGCAATGACGGTCCATACGCGGTGGAATGTATCGGGATGCTGGAAAGCGCCGTTGAAGATTGTCATTTCGGCAATGAAACCGCTGAGTCCCGGCAGACCGAGGTTGGCCAGACCGGCGATGACATAGGATACCGCCAGGAAGGGCATAATCTTCATCAGTCCGCTAAGCTCGCGTACGTCGCGTGTGTGCGTCCGTCCGTATATCATACCGATAAGGGCGAAGAACAGGGCGGTCATCAATCCGTGGGAAAGCATTTGCAGCACAGCACCCGTACAGGCCGTCCGGTTCATCATCAGGATGGCGAAAAGCACCAGTCCGCAGTGCGATACGGAAGAGTAGGCGTTGATATATTTCAGGTCGGTTTGCACGCAGGCGGAGAATGCGCCGTATACAACGGAGATACCTGTCAGTACGAGGAATATCCAGCCTAGCTCCTGTGCGGCTTCGGGCATCAGGTACATGGCGATGCGGAAGCAGCCGTAGCCGCCCAGCTTCATCAGTACGCCTGCATGCAGCATACTGACGGCGGTAGGTGCGGATGCGTGACCGTCGGGGCTCCAGGTATGGAACGGGAACAGAGCGCCCAGCACGCCGAAACCGAGGAAGGTAAGCGGGAACCAGATGCGTTGTTGCTCCACGGGGATATTGTGCAGTTGGGCTATCTCCAGCAGGTTCATGGTGGTGGCGCCGCTACCGAAGTAGATACCGAGGATACCGATAAGCAGGAAAGCGGAACCGCCCATCAGCATCAGCGTCAGTTTCATGGCAGCGTATTCCTTGCGTCCCGAACCCCATACGCCAATCAGCAGGTACATCGGGATGAGCGCTACCTCGTAGAACATGAACATGGTGAACAGGTCGGTCGAGATAAAGAAACCGAACACACCCATTGACAGCAGGGTGAACCACAGGAAATATTCTTTGGTCAGCGGTTGCAGACGCCAGGAAGCGAATGTACCCGTAAACACGATAATGGCCGAGAGCAGCAGCATGGCTACCGAGATGCCGTCCACCCCTACGGAATAGTGGATGTTGAGGGCGGGATACCAGGCTACATCGGCACGGAACAACATTTCATCCGTAGCGCCGCCGTGACGGGCTTGCAGGTAGACGACGGTCAGTCCGACGGCTGCAACGAGCAATGCCGAAGCGCCGGCTACCATCACCGCACGTATCTGTGCGATATTACGGCTGAGCCAGAGGCCCAACAGCATCAGCAAGGGGATGAGTACGAATATGGATAAGAAATTCATCTTTATAATATGGTATTAATTGTTATTGTTCTATATGGTTGATACATCACTATCAATTTCCGTTTCTCGTTTACAGCAACAGCAGCAATATCAGTATGAGCGTACCCAGCAGGAATACGAAGGTGTATTGCTGGATGCGTCCGCTTTGCAGGCCTCGTATCTCGTCGCTGGTGGCATTGGCGCCCCAGGCCAGAAAGTCGAAGAAGCCGTCTACCACATGACGGTCCCACCAGGCAATGGGGCGGCTGATGCAGCCGAAGATGATGCGGTGGGTGATGAACTGGTAGACCTCATCGATGTAAAAGCGGTGATAGGCTGCCGTCCACAAGCCGTTGAAGCGGCGGGCAAGCGCATCGGCAACCGGCTGTTTTTCGCCTTTATACATAAAAGTGGCTACGGCTATGGAGATAACCGCAATGGCAATGCTTGTTCCTGCCACGCCCCAGTCAAGGTGGATGGTATAGGCTTCGCCGTTGGAGCTGACGAAGTGGCCGAAAGGAATGAATCCGGCAACTATCGTAACTGCGGCAAGGAACATCAGGGGAACGGTCATGGCAAGGGGCGACTCGTGAGGCGTGTGCTGATGGCTGTGGCTTTCATCGCTTGCCGACTTCTGCCCCGGCTCCGAGCTGCCCCAGAAAATGCCGTAATACAGTCTGAACATATAGAATGCGGTCATTGCGGCAATCACTGTCATTATCCAACCCATGGCAGGGCTGAATTGGAAGCAGGCCGTCAATATCTCGTCCTTGGAGAAGAATCCGGAGAACGGGGGAATGCCGGCGATGGCAAGGCAGGCTATCAGGAAAGTGATGTGCGTAACCGGCATGTATTTGCGCAAGCCGCCCATGGCGGACATCTCGTTGCTGTGCACCGCATGGATGATGCTTCCTGCACCGAGGAACAGCAACGCCTTGAACATGGCGTGCGTAAACAAATGGAACATACCTGCCATATAGCCCAGCCCGCCTTCGTGCGGGTTCATGGAAGTACATACGCCGAGAGCCACCATCATAAAGCCTATCTGCGAGATGGTGGAGAAGGCGAGTACACGCTTGATGTCACTCTGCACACAAGCCACGCTGGCGGCATAGAATGCGGTGAATGCGCCTACATAGGCCACGAGGTGCAGCACGTGGGGCGCATAGTCGATGAACAGCGGGAACATGCGTGCCACCAGGTATACGCCTGCCACCACCATCGTAGCGGCATGAATCAGTGCGCTCACCGGAGTAGGACCTTCCATGGCATCGGGCAGCCAGATGTGCAGCGGGAACATGGCGCTCTTGCCGGCTCCGCCGATGAACATCAGTCCCAGTGCCAGCGGAATCATGGCAGCGCCGCCTTTCAGCAAGGCCATTTCATTGGGTTGGAAGGTGTAGGTTCCGGCATAGTAACCGTAAACCAGGATACCGATAAGGAAGCCCAGGTCGGCAAAGCGGGTCACGATAAACGCTTTCTTGCTGGCGGCGATTGCTGCGGGTTTCGTGTAGTAGAAGCCTATCAGCAGATAGGAAGACACACCCACCAGCTCCCAGAACAGATACATCTGGAAGATATTGGTTGCCACCACCAGTCCGAGCATGGACATCGTAAACAGCGAGAGGAAAGCGTAGTAGCGTTGGAAGCCGCGTTCGCCTTTCATATAGCCGAAAGAGTAGAGGTGTACCATGAATGATACGGTACTTATGACAATCAGCATCATCACCGATATGGGATCGAGCAAGATGCCCAGGTCAATGCTGAGTGTCGGCGTAAACGGCAGCCATGTGCAGTTGTAAGGCATCAGTGTGGCAAATGTGCCGTCTGCCAGCCGCGGGGCGGTGAAATAGTGTATTGCGGTGAGGTAGGAGAGTACCGCCACTGCACCCAGCACAGCCGTGCCGATGAGTCCGGCAGTGCGATGCGACATCCATTTGCCGCCCAGTCCCAACACAAGGAACGAGAGCAAAGGAAGGAGAAGGATTAGAATCGTATATTCCATAATTATTGAATTGAAAATTGAAAATGGAGAATTGAGAAATGCTGCTCAGTCTCTCTTTTTGTTTTTGTTGAATGGCTCATTATGCAGGCGGTCTGCACAACTCTATGCAGGGTGTCTGCACAGTGCTATGCAGGACATCTGCACAGGCTTATGCAGGATGCCTGCACAGGCATCTACCATTTGAGTTCGTCCAGCTTGTTCACCTGTATGCTGCGGATATTGCGATAGATGTTAATCATGATGGCAATGGCCACGGCCGTTTCGGCTGCCGAGATGGCAATGGAGAACAGGGAGAAGAAGTAACATTCCAGTCCGCCGGGAAACAGGAAACGGTTGAATACCGCGAAGTTGATGTCCGTAGCATTCAGTATCAACTCAATTGAAATCAGTATCGCCAACGTATTGCGGCGGGTAAAGAACCCGTAGATTCCGGCGAAGAACATGATAGCCGAGACTATCAGGTAATATTCCATGTGTATCATAATTCTTATCTTTTACGTGCTATTAATAATCCGCCTACGATACATGCCAGCAGCAGAATACTGACGGCTTCGAAAGGCAACAGGTAACCGTACTTGTCACCGCTCAGCATGTGGTGGCCGATAGTCTTGATGTTGACTTCAAGAGGCGCTACGTCGGTGGTGGCGATGAATTTATGTTTCAGGGTTATGAACAGTACAATGACAGCTCCGGTTACGGTAGTGCCCAGTCCGGCGAGGAACTTGCTGCGTTTCAGCTTTCCCGCCATGTCGCCTTCACCGCTGGTGAGCAGGATGGAGAAGACGTAAAGCACGACGATACCGCCCGCGTATACCATAATCTGTACCGAACCGAGGAATGTGTATCCCAGCAGGAAGTAGATGCCGGCTGTACCGAACAGCACAAACAGCAGGTATGTGGCCGAACGTACCATACGTTTAGTGGTTACCGTCAGTATGGAGAATACGGTAATAAAAGCCGCAAGGAAGTAAAATACTATTGTTTCAAGATTAAATTCCATGTTATTGATTACTAATTATGAATTACTAATTACTTCGCTACTTCGGGTTGGGGAGCGGCGGGTTTCTTCTTCTCTTCTACGTGACTGCCCGGATGGTTCAGCGTCAGTACCAGTTTGCTGCGGTCGAATACGGCATGCTCAAAGTTCTGGTCGAATGTGATGGCATCGTGCGGACAGGCATTGACGCAAAGCTGGCAGAATATGCACGAACCGAGGTCGTATTCGTACTTCGCCAATATCTTCTTTTTCTTGCCGTCTTCCGTTTCAACCATCTCGCCGGTTACCTTGATGGTGTCGTTGGGACAAGCCATCTGGCACAGGCCGCACGCGATGCAATGGTGCTCGTTCCGCTCATTGTGGGGCATTGTCAGCGTACCCCGGAAACGTTCGGAGAGTTTCACCGTCTTCCGGTTTTCCGGATATTGTTCGGTAGTCTTCTTACGGCAGAAAACGGTCATAGTGGTTTTCATACCCGTGAGCAGGGAAGTGATACCATTGATGAGGCTGCCTATGTAGGAGTTATTATCTTTCATCAGAAATGTAATTTAAATACTACGATTAATACCATTAGAATCAGGTTCACCATGCTGATAGGAACCAGATATTTCCATTCGAGGTTCAGAATCTGGTCGATGCGCAGGCGCGGGAATGTCCATTTAATCCACATCAGCAGGAATACTACGAAGAATGCCTTGCCGAAGAACCACACAAAGCCCGGAATGTAATCCATGACCGCATTGAAACCGTCCAAACCGACGATGTGCAACGGCATCCAGCCGCCTAAGAATATCGTGGCCGCCACACTCGCTACGATGAACAGGTTCAGGTACTCTGCCAGGTAGAAGAAGCCGAAGCCCATACCGGAGTATTCCGTATGATAACCGGCGGTCAGCTCGCTTTCGGCTTCGGGCAAGTCGAACGGGCCGCGGTTGGTTTCCGCATTACCCGCAATAAGATAGATGACGAACGCTATAACTGCCGGGATGTGCCCTTTGAATATAAACCAGCCGTCGGCTTGTCCGGCTACGATTTCGGAGAACTGCATCGTACCCATCAGGACTACCATCGTCAGGATGCTCAGTCCGCAGGAGAGTTCGTAACTGATGATTTGCGCACCGCTTCGCATGGCTCCGATAAGCGAGAACTTATTGTTGGAACTCCAGCCGGCAAGCAGGATACCTACCACGCCGATACTTGAAGCGGCAAGCAGGAAGAACACGCCCACGTTGAAGTCCAGCACTTCCAGGCCTTTGCTGACAGGCAGGCAGGCGAAGGTGAGGAACGAGGCTATGATGACCATGAACGGTGCCAGGTTGTAGAGGAATCGGTCGGAGAACTTCAGATCGATGATTTCCTTGGTCAACATCTTGATAACGTCGCACGGCACTTGGAGCAATCCCCATTTTCCTACACGCATCGGACCGAGGCGGCATTGGAAAAAGGCGCATATCTTGCGCTCCATGTAAATCAGGATAATGGCAAGCACTGCATACATCAGGATGATGCATACGCCTATCACTACACATTCAAGAAACACCGCCAGACCTTCCGGCATGAGGGAGGTCAGCATCTGGTGAATCCAATTGGTTACTATACTAAAGTCAAACATCTGTTTATTTACGATTTTACGATTTACTATTTGATAGTTTGGTGTATGTTTGCTATCTACTCCTTTATCTATCGATATCCGGTACTACATAGTCCAGTGTTCCACCGATGGCAATAAGGTCGGCAATCTTTGCGCCGCGGCAAATCGTATCTACGGTAGATACCAGCGGAAGCCCCGTGCTGCGGAAGTGCAGGCGGTAGGGTGTCTTGTCGCCGTGGCTCTCAAGGAATACGCCGAACTCGCCGCGGCTGCCTTCTACGGCAGCGTAGTAAGTACCTTCCGGTACGCGGATAATCGGTTTCATCTTCTCCTGGTATGCACCTTCGGGGATATTGTCTATCAGTTGTTCGATGATTTTCAGGCTCTCCATGATTTCGTCCATACGGATGAGGTAGCGTGCCCAGGAGTCTCCTTCGGTGCGGACAATCTCTTTGAAGTCCACCTTATCATATACACTGTAAGGCATACGTTTACGTACGTCGCACGCCCAACCGCTGGCGCGCCCCGTGCCGCCGGTGGCGCCGAAAGCTATGGCGTCTTCGCGGGACAGTACGCCTACGCCTTTCAGACGTTGCTGCGCAATGATATTTCCCGTAAACACGTCGTGGTATTCGTGCAGGATGCCGCGCAGGTATGGGATGAACTCTTTGACTTTCTTCTGGAAGTCGGGGGCGATGTCGGCTTGCACGCCGCCAATCGTGTTGTAGTTCATGATGAGGCGCCCGCCGCAAGTGCCTTCAAAGATGTCCAAAATCTTTTCACGGTCACGGAAGCCGTAGAAGAAAGCGGTCAGCGCACCGAGGTCCATTGCCAGACAGGAGTAGAAAAGCAGGTGAGAATCGATACGCTGCAACTCGTCCATGATGGTACGGATGTACTGCACACGTTCGCTTACCTCTATACCCATGGCTTTTTCGATACACATACACAAGGCATGGCGGTTCTGGTGAGCGCCCAGATAGTCCAGACGGTCGGTCAGCGCCAGTGTCTGCGGGTATGTAAGACTTTCGCACATCTTTTCGATACCCCGGTGGATATATCCGCAGTTGGCATCGATTTTTTTGATGATTTCACCTTCCAGCGATACGCGGAAACGCATTACGCCGTGGGTTGCGGGGTGTTGGGGACCGATGTTCACCACATATTCGTCATCGCCGAAGAGTTGCGTTTCCTTGTTCTTTACCGTTCCGTCCGGGTTCAGCTCCAGTTCGGTGGTGGTATCAATCGTTTCCTCATTGTCCATGCGCAGCGGGTTCTGTGCTTCCGGGTCGTCGTCTTTACGCATCGGATGCCCTACCCAGTCGTTGCGCAGGTAGAGGCGGCGCATGTCGGGATGCCCTACGAATACCACGCCGTAGAAGTCGAACACTTCACGCTCCAGAAAGTCTGCCGCTTTCCAGATGTCGCATACAGAGGGAAGTTCGGGATGCTCGCGGTCGGGAGTGGCGGTGCGGATGGCAGTCCGCTTGCCGGTGACGGTGGATTCCAACTGATACACCACGCCAAGTCCGCGCGGAGTGTCGGGAGTGTCTTTGGCGGCATCCGGTTCGCCCCAGTCCATACCGGTGAGGCATTCCAGAAAGTCCATCTGCTCTTCTTGCCGCAGGCGCAGCATCTCGTCATGCAAAGCCGCGGGCTCTATATATCTTATTGCATTCATATTTATTCTTCCGGTTTTTCTTCTTTTTGATTTACACCACCAAAGTATTTCTCTATTTTTACTTTACGCTGCAACTGCATCATTCCGTAGTAGAATGCTTCGGGGCGGGGAGGGCATCCGGGGATATATACGTCCACCGGCAAAATCTTGTCTACTCCGTTCACAACGTGGTAGGACTTCTTGAACGGGCCGCCGCTGACAGCGCAACCGCCTACGGCTATCACATACTTAGGGTCTGCCATCTGGTCGTACAAGCGTTTCAGCACCGGAGCCA
>OGEW01000651.1_pt1 | contig 11073 bp, 10 predicted proteins | sample 1570781 | NCBI WGS metagenome assembly OGEW01 (sample SAMEA2582047, study PRJEB24529) | metagenome | biome: Human gut stool | place: China | collected 2011 | reverse complement strand
AAAAAGAAATGATATAACTAAATCTATATCATTTCTCTTTTATCTTAAGATTATTCCTTATGGTTAATTAATTTTATTAAATTTACTAATATTTCTTTTTAAAATATTAAACTAAAAATTATGTATATAATTTTTATAGTATTCCAAAATATCTAGCAATAACATATAAAATTATTGCTCCACCACCTAAAAAACTAACCTTTGCATTTCTTTGATTATTAGCCATAACTTTTTCAAATATTCCTCTAGCTATAAGCAAAGCTCCAGCTGCCACACCAACCCATTGATTTGTTGTAAACCATTCCGGATTAAGGTATGTATAAAAGTATCCGATTACAAGTGGGAAAATAAAACATCCAAAAATACTTCTTATAAATGGAATTTTTCCTTTTACTAATTTCATCTTATGTAATTCTCCTTTACTCTCTTATTACATATTAATTTTATCAACATTTTTAAAAATTTAAAAGCATATATCTCTTATTAAGTTAATATTTACTTTTATTTATTATTTTTTTTAGTTATTCATCATATACATTATTGAATTATGTATTAAAAATAGGAGGAGCTTAATGAAAAGAAAACCAAAAATATTATTAGTGACTTCTTTATCCCTAATAGTATTATTAACCTTATCCATATATGTATCCTTAAACAAAAAGAAAACTTCAGCATTTTCAGAAGCCATAAATTTATTAAAAGAACCTGACAAAAAAGAAGATGATGAATTAAAGGGAAAATTTGAAGAAGTACTTCAAGACTTATTTAAAAATAGAAATATAGCCATATTAAACAATGATTTAGAGGAATTAAAGAAATTTTATGATTTAGAAAAAAAGCCTAGTCTTTGGGCCTATGAAAGTGAAAGTAAAAAAGTTAAGTATTTAAACAACTGGTCTCAAAAACAAGGAGTTGTATTTAATGAAATAAAATCAAAAACTGAAATAAGAAAGGCTAGAGAAAGAGAAAAGGACTTATACGGAATAATATGTGTTGTTTCAAGTGAATTTACATATTATTATCTTAATGATCCTCTTAAAACTAATACCTTTAGATTAGGTACTTATCACTATTTAAATTTAAAAGATGAGGGAGATAGGTATATTATCACTAAGGAATGGTACACTGATCCTTTTGCTGATTCTCTAGATTTAAATAATATAAAATCTGATGAAATTAAATCCTATATTTTAAATAGTTCTAGTCCATCTTATTCACCTGATGAAAGAACACAGAAAGCTATAGATTATGCACATACCTATTGTGGAGCAGCTGCAGATGATGAACTTGGTTTTAACTATAATAAAAAATACACAGACTTTAACCCTCAAGGAGGAGACTGTGCAAACTTCGCCTCTCAAATTCTTTTTGAAGGTGGTGGATTTAAGAAAAATTCAACATGGAACTATTCTGATGGTGAAGGTTCTAAGGCTTGGGTAAATGCTCAAGCATTTAAAAATTACATGGTTAATAGTGGACGTGCTTCCTATATTGCTAAGGGTAAATATTCCGAAATATATAAAGCGGCCTATAACTTAAGACCTGGTGATTTTGTAGCTTATGAAAAAAATGGACGAATAACTCACATTTCAACAGTTACAGGATTAGATAGTAAAGGTTATCCCCTAGTAACTTGTCACAACACAGATAGACTTCTTGTTCCTTTTGATTTAGGTTGGAGCAATGACAATATACGCTTTCATCTAGTAGATGTTTATTATTGATTTAAATATAAAAATGATATGTATTAAAGTTTTAATACATATCATTTTTAACTATAGTTCTACTCTATATTTTTCTAAGGACTTAACTATTAAATCAGCTATTTTCTGTTGATATAACTTATCTCCTAATAAAGCGTCATCTTCCCAATTGCTCATAAATCCCATCTCTAAAATTATTACAGGTCTTTGTGACCAGTTAAATCCAGTCATATCTTTTCTTTCAAAAACGCCGTTAACTTTTACTCCACCCTCTTTTAAAGTTTCACTTAAAATTTCTCCATATTTCTTACTTTCTTCATATATACCTTTTAACTCCTTTGTTTCAGAGGAAGGAATTAAAATTGAGGCTCCTCTTTTTCCTGAATTATTTGACCCACAGTGAAGTTTTATTGAAATATCTGCCTTTGATGTATTTCCTATTTCTGCCCTTTCTCTATTGCTTAAGGTAACCTGGTTTTTCTCCCTTGTCATAACTACTTTATAGCCTTCTCTATTTAAAAGCTCTTTTAAGATCATAGCTACTTCTAAGTTTATTTCATACTCCTTATTTTTTGTACCAACTCCCGCTGTCCCTGAAGATACTCTAGGCTTTTTTTCATTAGACCAAGGTGCTATAGGTTCAAGCTTCTTATCTCCTTTTTCTTGATGCCCTGCATCAATACATATAGTAACCTCTTCTTTTTCTTTTCCTAAAACTTTCTCTCCCAGTAAAGTAGTACTAACTAAATTTACTAAAAGAAAAATTCCTAATAAAAATATAAATCTCTTTTTCATAATAAAAATCCTTTCTAGTATTTAAATAATAAATAGTATTTCTCTAAATACTAAAAAATATTATTCACTAGTTTTACATATAAATTTTTCATGTTATAATTTTAAAGTCTTAAATTATGTCTAATAAAGAATTTAATATAAATTAAAGGAGATACATATGAAAAAAGTTAATTTTAAGGGAAGTGTAATGTTAAATCCTACTCCAGTAGTTCTTGTTACTTCTAAAAATAAAGAAGATAAAGTAAATGCTTTTACTGTTGGTTGGGTTAGCACAGTTTGCACTAAACCTCCAATGATCGCCATGGGAATAAGACCGGAAAGATTATCCCATGAATATATAAAAGAAAGCAAGGAATGTGTTATAAACTTACCATGTAGAGATATGGTTAAATTTGTTGATTTTTGCGGTGTTAAATCTGGAAGAAAAGTTGATAAAATTAAACACTTTGGATATGCCCTTGATAAAGGAATAGCTGTAAGTACTCCTTCTATTGAAAAAGCACCTGTAGCTTTAGAATGTAAGCTTAAATCCATAACACCTTTAGGTACACACGACATGTTTTTATTTGAGGTTCTTAATGTAAAAGTTGATGAAAGTCTTATAGATGAAAAAGGAAAGATTCATTTTAATAAGGCTAATTTATTAGCATATAGTCATGGAGAATATTTTGGTCTTAATTCTAAACCACTAGGTTCTTTTGGTTATTCAATTAAGAAAAAGAAAAAATCAAGATAATATTCCTAACTAAATATAAAAAAGACACTAAGAAAATTTATTTTTACAAATTCTCCTCGTGTCTTTTTTTAATTCTTATATAATAAAATCTTTATAAAGTTTATTATTATATTTTCATATGTATAATTAAATTTCTTCTTTAGCAGAGGTTAAGAATTGAATTTCTTCTAAGACAGAGCTTGCTCTGCTCTCATCTACCATAACCACTAAATAATCTCCACTTTGTATTTCAATAGATCCCTTAGGAATTATTTCGTTATTTCCTCTTTTTATTGCAACTAAAAGAGCTGTTTCTGGCCAATTAACATCCTTTATTTCTTTTCCTTCTGCTTCACTACCAAGTTCTACTCCAACCTCTAGTAGAGTTTTATTATTAGAAGGTTCTTCTACTTCTGAACCAACCTTTTCTATCCATCTTTCTAATAAAGATTCATATATTGGTTCACTTTTTAGTAAGTCAGATGTTACATAGGAAATTATTACAACTACAGATAAAGCTAGCATATGTTCAAAAGAACCAGTCATCTCTGTAATAAGTATTATACCTGTAATAGGTGCCTTTACTATTGAAGCAAAGTTACCTGCCATAGCTAATATTATAAAATCTATTATATATTGATTTGGAACTCCAAATGCATTACAACTTACTATTCCAACTATATTTCCTACTACTGCACCTAAAAGTAATAGTGGGAAGAATATACCACCTGGTGTACCTGCACCAAAACTTATAATAGTTAATAAAAATTTAACTAAAAGCACAGCTAAAAGAAGCTTTATTGGAAAGCTCTTAGTTGCTAAATCCATTATAAGTTCATGTCCACCACCTAGTATTATTGGTGCGAAAATACCTAATATACCTGTTAATAAGAAAGGAATCATTACCTTAACTTCTACAGGAACATTTTTAAACTTTCCATATAAACTTTGTACTTTTAAAATTCCCTTTGAGAATATTGCACCACCTATACCTAAAATTACTCCTAATATTATTAATACCCAGTAATACTTTAAAGGTAATACAGGAACATTTTCTATTCCTAAACTAGGATTCATTCCTAAAAATTGTTTTGAAACAAAATCAGATACTAAGGATGCTGCCATTGCAGAAACTAAAACTAAAGGTGAGAAACTCTTATGTACCTCTTCTAGGGCAAATATTACCCCTGATAAAGGTGCATTAAATGCTGCTGCTAAACCAGCTGAAGCACCTGAGGTTATTAAATATTTTTTCTCTATATTTATTCTTTTTAAACCATTACTAAATCCTTCTCCTACAGCGGCTCCCATTTGTACTGATGGACCTTCTCTACCTAAAGACAATCCAGCTCCTAAGGAAATTACTCCTCCTAAGAACTTATAAATTAAAATCTTTAGCCAATTCATTTTAAGTTTACCAATTAATTCTCCTTCAACTTGAGGAATACCACTTCCTGAAATCATAGGTTCTCTTCTAACCATAAATCCAACAAGTGCTCCTAAAATAGCTAATATAACTAAAACTATAATCATATTAGTTATACTTAATGCTGCCCATGCATAAAGCTTTTTAAAAAGTGGAAATAAGTAATTAACAATAATTCTATTTAGCACTAAAACTAAAGAACATAAAAGTCCTATGGCAGCACCTTCTAGAACTAATTTAAATCTTAAATCCTTTCTATGTGACAGTACTTTTTTCGTACTCTCATTACTCAAAGATTTCCCCTCCTTACACTTAACATTTTATTAACATATTTATTATACCCTTATGTTTTTACAGATTCAAATTTAATTAAACTTCAATTTCAAATTATTTTTTCAAAAAATCTCATTGTAAACCTTACACTCTTCTTATAGCAATAGTTTTACATAATTTTATTTTCTTAATATAAAATCTTATTAATTAAAAATATGTAATTTCTTAAAAATTTTATACATAGTATTAAAATATGAAGATTATATGAAAGGGTGTGTATCCATGAGTCTTTTTACCTTTAAAAAAGGACTTCATTTACCTTATAATAAAGAACTTACTAAGGATAAAAGCATAGAGATTTTTAAACCTAAAAAAGAGTTTATTTTCCCACTTTCTCAACATATAGGAGCACCCTGTGAGCCTATAGTAGAGGTTGGTCAAAAAGTTTTAGTAAATGAAAAAATAGCTGATTCTTCAGCCTTTATTTCTGCTCCTGTTCACTCTAGTGTATCTGGAACTATAAAAGATATTAGAGAGATTCAATCTATAAATGGATCTACTACACAGGCAATAATCATAGAAAATGATTCTAAATATGAAAAATCTCCAAGGGAAAATCTTAAGTATTCTAGTGAACTTTCTCTAAAGGATGTGGTTAAGTTAGTAAAGGACTATGGCATAGTTGGCCTTGGTGGTGCTACCTTTCCTTGCCATGTAAAGCTTAATGTTAAAGAGGATAAAGAAATTAAATATATAATTATAAATGCAGCTGAATGTGAACCCTATTTAACCTGTGATCATAGGGTTATGCTAGAATATACGGAAGAAATAATTGGTGGCTTAAGAATCCTTTTAGAACTTTTCCCTAAGGCATTAATCTACATAGGTATAGAAGACAATAAATTAAACGCCATAGATAAATTTAAAAGAATTTTAGGAGAAGATAATAAAATTAAGGTAATGCCATTAAAAAGTAAATATCCTCAAGGCTCTGAAAAACACTTAATTTATACTTTAACTAAACTTCAAGTTCTCTCTGGAAAGCTTCCTTTAGATATAGGATGTATTGTTTTTAATGTATCTACTATATATCAATTATATGCTAGTTTAATAAATGGGTTACCTTTAACAGAAAGAATTATAACAGTAACTGGAGATTCCATAAGATTTCCTAAAAATTTAAGGGTTAAAATTGGAACACAAGTAAAGGATATAATTGAATTTTGTGGTGGATTTGTAAATAAACCAAATAAAATCATATTAGGTGGGCCAATGATGGGAACTTCTATAAATTCTTTAGATCTCCCTATTACAAAAGGTACCTCTGGAATTTTATGCTTATCTAAAGTTGATGATTTTCCTAATAGTCATTGCATAAGATGTGGAAAATGTTTAAATTCATGTCCAATGAATTTAATTCCTCAAAAATTAAATGAACTTGCTTTAAAAGATAAATTAGATGAATTTGAATTCCTTGGTGGAATGGATTGTTTAGAATGTGGTTGCTGTACATTTTCCTGTCCTGCAAAAATTTCTATAGTAAATAATATTAGAAATGCTAAGAAATCTCTTAGAAATAAATCTAAAAATTAAAGGGGTGAAAAAAATGGTTGATACAAAACAAGAATCTATGGAATCCTTAATATTAAACCACATAAATGACGAGAATCTTTTAGTTGATTCATCTCCTCACATAAAAGATAAATTATCAACACAGAGCATAATGAGAGATGTTTTAATAGCTCTCATTCCAACCTCTTTAGTTGGTGTATTAGTATTTGGATTAAGAGCAATTTTTATAATTGCAACCTGTGCAATCTCAGCTGTAATTTCTGAATACGCCTTTCAAAAAATAGCAAAAAAAGAAATCACCATAAAGGATTTAAGTGCTATTGTTACAGGAGTTTTACTTGCTTTAAATCTCCCTATTAATACCCCTCTCTGGGTGGCATGTATTGGCTCAATTGTTGCCATAGTATTAGTAAAGCAAATTTTTGGTGGTATAGGATGTAATTTTATGAATCCAGCCTTAGCAGCTAGGGCTTTTCTACTAGCAGCTTGGCCTGAAAGCATTAGTATATTTACATTAGATGGAGTTACTACAGCTACCCCATTAGCTTTACTAAAAAATGGACAAGGAAATCTTCCTCCTTTAAGCAATGCTTTTCTTGGAAACATTGCAGGATGCATAGGAGAGGTTTCTTCTCTAGCTATACTAATTGGTGCTTTATACTTGCTTTATAGAAAAGTAATAACATGGCATATTCCCCTTGTTTATATTGGTACAGTTTTAATATTAACTACTGTTATAGGTAGAAATGGCTTTTTAAGTGGAAATGGAATTTATGAAATCTTTACAGGTGGATTATTTTTAGGAGCCTTTTTCATGGCAACTGATTATGTAACTTCTCCACTAACAAAGAAAGGACAAATTATATTTGCCTTTGGCTGTGGACTTATAACTACTTTAATAAGAATATTTGGTGGTTATCCTGAAGGGGTGTCATATTCAATTCTTCTTATGAATTTACTTGTACCTGTTATTGATTATTATATTAAACCTAAAGCCTTTGGTAATGAAAAATAATTTTTAAATTTGTATATAACTTAATATATTTGACAATAATACTAACTGTAGGGTTATTTAATCTATACAGCTGTTCCTATATAATATTTCTCTACTTTAGAGAGTTACTTTAAAACCATATTCTAAAATGTACGCGTTATTATTTTAGGGTTTTAAATTTCTCTAAACTCATTTTTCGTTATGGCTAATCTGCTGTAACCTCTTATTCATTAAGATAGCTCAGAAGGATTTTAAAATACTTTCTGAGCTATTACGTTATTTTAATTTTAAAATTTTATTATTTTAAAATAGAATTTAAAGATCCTATTAATAAATACTATTATTTTCTATTTAAGCTTTTAACTTCAAATTCTTGAAATCTATATTTCTGTCCTGTAGGATTTTCTTTTTCCTTTGGAACTTCTTCTAAAAACATATCATAAGGTCTTACAAATTGGCCACACTCTCCATATAAAGCTCTATATAATACCATCTTCTCTCCACTTTCTGAATGAGTAACTACTCCCTCTACTAAGTAAAGATCACCTTTAAAATGTCTAAATATTTTTCCTATACTTTTTTCAATATTTCTATCCATAATAACTCCTCCTAAAAAAACAAAAGGGTTTGTATCAAAATTTAGTAATAAAACTTATTTTGAAACATTCCCTTTTATTTTATATTTAGTTTCTTTAAAATACAATAAATAAGCTTATATAAAACTAATTATTCAAATATGAAAGTTTCCATTTCATCAATAGCCTTATTTACTAAAGCTTCTATATCAAGCTTTCTTTCTGCTATTATCATATCCTTAACTCTAGGCTTAGTCTTTGGATGTTTTGGTACAAATATTGTACAACAATCTTCATATGGAAGTATTGATGTCTCATAAGTATCTATATCTCTTGCTATATCCATTATATCCTCTTTATCCATAGCTATTAGAGGTCTAAATACTGGTCTATCTGAAACATCATTACTTACCATAAGTCCTTCCATAGTCTGAGATGCCACTTGCCCTATACTTTCTCCAGTAGTTATTGACTGTATTTTTTTTCTTTCAGAAAGTTCACAAGCCACTCTCATCATGAATCTTCTCATTATTATTGTTAATTCATCTTCTCTACACTTCTCTATTATATCCATTTGTATTTCTGTAAAAGGAACCACATAAAGAGTTATTTTTTCTGTGTATCTTCCTACTATTTTTGCTAATTCCTTAACCTTATCCTTAGCTCTTTCTGAAGTGTATGGATGAGAATGATAATATACACAATGAGTTTCAACTCCTCTTCTAGCCATTAAATAAGCTGCTACTGGTGAGTCAATTCCTCCTGATAACATAACCATAGTACTTCCGTTCATTCCATATGGTAAGCCTCCTACAGCTTTTATTTTATCTTTATCAGTAAACACATAAGCATTTCCTCTTATTTCTACATAAAGCTTACACTCTGGATTATGTATATTAACTTCTATTTCATCCCCAAGTTCTGAAAGGATATATCCCCCCACCTCTCTTGAAACTTCCATAGAATTCATCGGGAATTTTTTATTAGCTCTGTTTGTTTCTACTTTGAAACTCTTAGCTTTGCTTTCTTTAATTTTCTTTAATCCCTCTTCTTTTATTGAATCAAAGTCCCCTTCAACCTGAGTAACTAAGCAAAGTTCTTTAACTCCAAAAACCTTTTTTACCCTTTCAATAACTCCATCTAAGTCTTCTGATTTTATAAACCATCTATTTTGATCTGTTATAAATTCATGATCTATATCTTTTAACTTTTTTCTTATATTTTCTTTTAATTTTCTCTCAAACTTATTTTTATTAAGCCCCTTTAAAAATATTTCTGAGGCATATTTTACTAAAATTAAATTATTCATATTTTTATTCTCCTTAAAAATTTTAAAGCTTTTTCTAGTGAAGCTATGGTGTAATCAACTTCTTCTAAAGTGTTATATTTAGAAAAGCTAAATCTTATAGCCCCTTGAATGCACTTTGGTTCTAATCCCATAGCATTTAATACATAACTTCCCTTGGCTACAGCAGTTTTTGAAGAACAGGCTGACCCTGTTGAAACAAATATGTTATCCTCCTCTAAGATGTGAAGTAAAACCTCTGATCTAGTTCCTAAAAAAGAAACATTTAATATGTAAGGACTATATTCTTCACTACTAGGGCTATTTATTACTACATTTTCTATTTTAGAAAGTTTTTCTATAAAATACTCCTTAAGATTTTTTACATGATTATAAGAATCTTCTAAAGAATCATAGGCAATATCCATAGCCTTTACCATGCCTATATACGAAGGAGTATTTTCCGTTCCTGCCCTTAGTCCTCTTTGTTGTTCTCCACCAGTTATTAAGGATTTTAAATTTAACCCCTTTCTCATATACATGAATCCAACTCCCTTTGGTCCATGAAACTTATGAGCTGAAACAGAATAAAAATCTATATTACATGCCTTAACATCAATTTCAAATTTTCCAAAACCCTGTACTCCATCTACATGAAATTTTGCTCTTTTACTTTTTTCTTTAATTAATCTTCCTATTTCCTTAATCTTTTGTATGCTTCCCACTTCATTGTTAACCTGCATTATAGATACTAAAACCGTATTTTTATTTATTGCCTCTTCTAATTCTTTTAAATCTATAAATCCTTTATTATTAACCTTTAAATATGTTACACTTACACCTTGCTTTTCTAATTCCCTATAAGTATTTAAAACACTAGAATGTTCAAAGGTTGTAGTTATAATATGATTATTTTCTCCAACTAATCCTTTAATAATCATATTATTGCTTTCACTTCCTCCTGAAGTAAAAATTATTTCTTCCTTAGAAGCATTTATTTTTTTTGCAATCCTCTCTTGAAGCTCTTCAATCTTTCTTTGCATCTTTACCCCTAATTTATGTAAAGATGATGGATTACCCCAGAATTCATCCATAGCATAATAAACTTCATCTCTAACTTCCTTTAAAGGCTTAGTAGTAGCACTATTATCAAAATAAACTTCCATCTTCACCCTCCTTATACTTATATAATTTTATATACACATTTCTTATATCATATTAATTATTAAACCATAATAATTATCCTTATCAAAAACATTTTCTACCAAATACATAAATTTCAAAAAAATTCCCAACTTAGATTATTCTAAGTTAGGAATTTTTCTATTCCATGGCAACAAATTCTACCTTTTCAACACCATGAACTAATTCTATTTCATTTAACATTTCCTTTATATCACACTTCATTGTTGATATGTCTATTGTGAAACTTACATGAGCTAATCCATGTATAGGTAGCCCTTGATCTATTGTAAGTATATTTCCCCCAACATCTGATAATATATTTAAAACAGATGATAAAACTCCCTTTTCATGAGTAACAACCATATTAAATATAACTTTTCTACCTTGAAGGGTTTCTGCAAATTCAAATATATAGTCTTTATACTTATAATAAACACTTCTACTAATACCAGCTTGCTTTGCAGCTTCTGTTATCTCCTTAACTTTTCCTTCTTTTAAAAGTCTTTTAGCGTTTATTACCTTTTCAAAAACTTCTGGTAATACTCTTTTA
>OGEW01000645.1_pt1 | contig 11139 bp, 9 predicted proteins | sample 1570781 | NCBI WGS metagenome assembly OGEW01 (sample SAMEA2582047, study PRJEB24529) | metagenome | biome: Human gut stool | place: China | collected 2011 | reverse complement strand
TGATGATGAACATGGAACGTCGTCACGGTGAAATGAAACCGGTTATCCAGAAAGCATTGGTGAAATTGGATGGTGCTCCTTTCAAGGCATTTGCTGCGCAACGTGATCGTTGGGCTATCGAAACGGATTATGTATATCCGGGTCCAATCCAGTACTTCGGTCCTACAGAAGTTTGCGACCAGGCAACTAAGACTTTGCAGCTGGAACAAGCTAAATAAATACACTTCCTTCAGAGCAGTTGTTGATGTAACAGTTGCAATAACAGCTGCAATGAAAGATTCTTTCAGGCACGGACTACACGGAATACACGGTTTATAAGAAATAACTAAAAAACCGTGTTAATTCGCGTAATCCGTGCCTATCTCTAAAAACATTGATCGTTTAAAGTAAATGCCGCAACGCAACAACCCGATGTCTGCCGTACAGAAGAAAAGAACTGTTTCCACTACCAAGAAAAAGGGAACGACCTCTTCTTCCAAAACTTCCCGTACCTCAAAAAAGGAACAGATGAAGCATCGAACTGTGATGCCTGTCTGGATTCGTAACATTTTGGCAGTGGTGATTATCGGTTGTTTTTCCGTTGTATTCTACTATTTCTTTATCCGTCCTTATGCTTATCGATGGAAACCTTGTCATGGTTTAAAGGAATACGGAGTTTGTATCCCTGACGGATATGATATTCATGGTATTGACATTTCTCATTATCAGGGAAAGATTGATTGGAAAAGACTGTTGCAGAATAAAGAGACGGCTACTCCTTTGCATTTCGTTTTTATGAAAGCTACAGAAGGAGGAGACCATAACGATACTACCTTTGAGGCGAACTTCGCCAATGCCCGTAACCATGGATTTATCCGTGGTGCTTATCATTTTTATATTCCTGGTACGGATGCTTTGAAACAGGCGGACTTCTTTATTCGTACGGTGAAACTGGACACGGGTGATTTACCTCCCGTACTTGATGTGGAAGTGACCGGGCGGAAGGAAAAAAAGGAATTGCAGCAAGGCATTAAACGCTGGCTGGACCGGGTGGAATCTCATTATGGAGTGAAACCTATTCTTTATACTTCTTATAAATTTAAAACCCGTTATCTGGACGATTCTATCTTCAATACATACCCTTACTGGATTGCCCATTATTATGTTGACTCTGTAAAGTATCAGGGGAAATGGGACTTTTGGCAACATACTGATGTGGGAAGTGTTCCCGGCATCAAAGAAGACGTAGACCTGAACGTGTTCAATGGCTCGTTAGAGGAACTTAAAAAGCTGACAATTAAGTAACAGGTATTTCTTTTCCCAACAACTTATCTCTTCTCTCATTTGTTATAATCGTATTATTACTAAAAAAGATACGATTATGAACTTTGATATAGCTATTATTGGTGGTGGTCCTGCCGGGTACACAGCTGCCGAACGGGCAGGGGCCAACGGATTAAAAGCCGTTCTTTTTGAGAAAAAGGCAATGGGTGGAGTGTGTCTCAATGAGGGGTGTATTCCTACTAAAACTTTGTTATATTCTGCTAAAATACTGGATAGCATCAAGAGTGCTTCCAAATATGGCGTTTCTGCCGAATCTCCTTCGTTCGATTTATCCAAGATTATGAACCGCAAAGACAAAACAGTGAAAATGTTGACGGGTGGCGTGAAGATGACTGTGAATTCTTACGGAGTGACGATCGTGGAGAAAGAAGCTTTTATAGAAGGAGAGAACGAGGGGATGATCCGCATCACCTGTGATGGAGAAACCTATTCCGTGAAATACTTGCTGGTATGTACCGGTTCCGATACAGTGATTCCTCCCATACCGGGATTGTCGGGAGTCAGTTATTGGACTTCCAAGGAGGCGTTGGAGATAAAAGAACTTCCCAAGACGCTTGTTATTATTGGCGGTGGAGTGATCGGGATGGAATTTGCTTCTTTCTTCAACAGTATGGGAGTAAAGGTGCATGTGGTAGAAATGATGCCGGAGATTTTGGGAGCGATGGATAAGGAAACGAGCGGTATGCTTCGCGCCGAATATGCCAAACGGGGAGTCACTTTCTATTTGAATACGAAAGTAGTGGAAGTGAACGCTCATGGAGTCGTGATAGAAAAAGAAGGAAAAGTTTCCACTATTGAAGCGGAGAAAATCTTGCTTAGTGTAGGCCGTAAGGCAAATTTATCCAGAGTGGGACTGGACAAGCTGAATATAGAATTGCATCGGAACGGGGTCAAAGTGGATGAACATCTGTTGACTTCGCATCCCCGCGTATATGCTTGTGGGGATATTACAGGTTATTCTTTATTGGCACATACCGCTATTCGTGAAGCGGAAGTCGCTATTAATCATATCTTGGGAGTGGAAGACCGGATAAATTACGATTGTGTTCCGGGAGTTGTTTATACCAATCCCGAAGTGGCAGGAGTGGGAAAGACAGAAGAAGAATTGATAAAATCAGGACTTTCTTACCGTGTATCCAAATTACCGATGGCTTATTCCGGCCGGTTCGTAGCCGAGAATGAACAGGGAAACGGCCTTTGTAAGTTGATTCAGGATGAAGAAGGGAAGATCATCGGTTGCCACATATTGGGAAATCCGGCGTCGGAACTCATAGTGATCGCAGGTATTGCTATTCAGAGAGGCTATACGGTGGAAGAATTTCAGAAGACTGTATTCCCGCATCCTACGGTCGGAGAGATTTATCACGAGATTATGTTTTAACTCTTATTCTGTCTGACCTATGATTCGATGTATCTATAGTCCGTTTACTGAAATTTACTTTCACTTGGCTGCAGAAGAATATCTGTTGAAGCAGGGAAATGAAGACATTTTCATGCTTTGGCAGGACACTCCTTCTGTGGTAATAGGGAAGCATCAGCGGTTACGGTCGGAAGTCGATCAGGAATGGGCGGAACGGGAGCAGGTACATATTGCCCGTCGTTTTTCCGGTGGGGGAGCAGTGTACCATGATTTGGGCAATGTTAATCTGACTTTTATAGAAACGACTCCCCGCTTGCCAGAGTTTGTCACGTATTTGCAGCGGACGTTGGATTTCCTGAACTCTATGGGACTGATGGCAACAGGAGGCGAACGATTGGGGATTTATCTGAATGGATTGAAAATATCAGGAAGTGCGCAATGCCTGTACAAGGATCGGGTATTGTATCATTGCACGCTATTGTATGATACGGACCTTACAGCGTTGCATCAAGCATTGAATCCGGAACCGATGGTCGATGATGAAACGTTATCGTCTGTATACGCTGTTCCTTCCGTTCGGAGTGAGGTTACTAATATTCGCAGGCATTTGTCGGCGGGGACTGTCACTGATTTTAAAGAAAAGGCTTTTCAGTATTTCAGTAAGTCGCAATCCGTCAGTGCTTTCACCAGGGAGGAGATAGAAGCTGTCAATCAGCTCCGGGAAGAGAAATATATTCAGAAAGAGAGGATATATAGCCGTTGATGCTTGGCTGTGCCGATTGGCATCCGGTTAAAATTTACTTAACTTAAAACTTTCTATTTCAGCCCATTGTTGTAATATATCTAAGGTTGAATAATAAATTTACTGTCTATGTCAAAATTCGAAATAAAAATGCCTAAGTTGGGCGAGAGTATAACCGAAGGGACTATTGTCTCTTGGTCTGTAAAGGTGGGTGACATGATTCAGGAAGACGATGTGCTTTTTGAAGTGAATACGGCTAAAGTAAGTGCAGAAATCCCTTCTCCTGTAGCGGGAAAAGTGGTGGAGATTTTATATAAGGAAGGTGACACGGTAGCTGTAGGAACAGTTGTCGCCATTATTGATTTGGATGGCGAAGAATCATCCGGTACGGAGCCGGCAAGCGAAGGTGCCACAAACGAAGGAGCTGATGCCAGTCAGGTTGCCGCTGATGTTTCCGGAACATCACAATCATCAACGGACACTGCTAAGAACCAATCAGTGAATACTGCATCAAACCCCGTTGATACATCCAAACCCGTTGCTGTTGAGGAAGAACGTTGGTATTCTCCTGTTGTGATTCAGTTGGCGCGGGAGGCTAAGATTCCGAAAGAAGAGTTGGATGCTATACAAGGTACGGGTTATGAAGGGCGATTGAGTAAGAAAGATATAAAAGACTATATTGAAAAGAAGAAAAGAGGAGATATGGCTGAACAGAAGCCAGCCTCTGCCGTTGCTGCTCCGGCTGCAAGCAAACCATCGGTGGCTGTTGCTCCCGAACCGATAACTCCGAAAACGTCTCCGGCTGCATCTGTCCCTGCTGCACAGTCGGCTGCTACTTCATCCAAATCGTCTGCTCCTGTTGCCATGCCTGGAGTTGAAGTGAAAGAGATGGATCGTGTCCGCCGGATTATTGCCGATCACATGGTTATGTCTAAGAAAGTATCTCCTCATGTAACCAATGTGGTAGAAGTAGACGTCACCAAACTGGTGCGTTGGCGTGAAAAGAACAAAGATGCTTTCTTCCGTCGCGAAGGAGTGAAGTTGACTTATATGCCTGTGATAACCGAGGCCGTAGCGAAAGCATTGGCAGCCTATCCTCAAGTGAATGTGTCAGTAGACGGATATAATATCCTCTTTAAGAAACATATCAATGTAGGTATTGCCGTCTCTCTGAATGATGGAAATCTGATTGTGCCTGTGGTGCATGACGCCGATCGTTTGAATCTGAATGGTCTGGCAGTTGCCATTGACTCTTTAGCCCTGAAAGCAAGGGATAATAAATTAATGCCGGAAGATATTGATGGCGGTACATTTACCATTACCAATTTCGGAACGTTCAAGAGCCTGTTCGGTACACCGATTATTAATCAGCCGCAGGTTGCTATTTTGGGAGTAGGGTATATTGAGAAGAAACCTGCTGTGATAGAAACACCGGAAGGTGATACGATTGCCATCCGCCATAAAATGTATCTGTCTTTGTCTTACGACCATCGGGTAGTAGACGGAATGTTGGGAGGTAACTTCCTCCACTTTATAGCCGACTACCTCGAAAACTGGCAAGGCTGATAACTGATTGTTTCACTCATTAAGAACTTCATTCACTATGAAAAAGAAATATGATATAAAAACAACAGATGTAGAAACCCTGAAAAAGTGGTATCATCTGATGACATTGGGGCGTGCTTTGGATGAAAAAGCACCGTCATACCTGCTGCAATCTTTGGGTTGGTCTTATCATGCTCCTTACGCGGGGCATGATGGTATTCAGCTTGCCATCGGTCAGGTATTCACTTTGGGCGAAGACTTTCTGTTTCCTTACTACCGCGATATGCTGACTGTACTTTCTGCCGGAATGACTCCGGAAGAAATCATCCTGAATGGTATCTCGAAAGCGACAGACCCGGGTAGCGGCGGACGTCACATGTCGAACCATTTCGCCAAACCGGAATGGCACATCGAAAACATTTCTTCTGCAACGGGTACACACGACCTTCATGCGGCAGGTGTGGCACGGGCAATGGTATATTATGGACATAAAGGAGTCGCCATCACTTCTCACGGAGAATCTGCCACTTCCGAAGGATTTGTATATGAGGCTATCAATGGCGCCAGCCTTGAACGTCTTCCTGTCATTTTTGTGATACAGGACAACGGATATGGTATCTCTGTCCCTAAATCGGAACAGACAGCCAACCGCAAAGTTGCGGAAAACTTCTCCGGTTTCAAGAACCTGAAGATCATCTATTGCAATGGAAAAGATGTGTTCGACTCGATGAATGCCATGACCGAAGCTCACGAATATGCAAGGGAAACCCGTAACCCGGTGATTGTGCAGGCCAACTGTGTTCGTATCGGTTCCCATTCCAACTCGGATAAACATACCCTGTACCGGGATGAGAACGAACTGGAATACGTAAAAGATGCCGATCCGCTGATGAAATTCCGCCGGATGCTGTTGCGTTATAAACGCTTGACGGAGGAAGAGTTGCAACAGATCGAAGCTAACGCAAAGAAAGAACTGTCGGCTGCCAACCGAAAAGCGTTGGCTGCTCCCGATCCTGATCCTAAGAGTATCTACGATTTTGTGATGCCCGAACCTTATCAACCGCAAAAGTACAAAGCAGGTACTCATGAAGCAGAGGGGGAAAAGACCTTCCTGGTAAATGCCATTAACGAAACATTGAAAGCCGAGTTCCGCTACAATCCCGATACGTTTATCTGGGGACAGGACGTAGCAAACAGAGAGAAAGGCGGTGTGTTTAATGTCACCAAAGGGATGCAGCAGGAATTCGGCGAAGCCCGTGTGTTCAGTGCGCCGATTGCCGAAGATTATATTGTAGGCACTGCCAATGGAATGAGCCGCTTTGATCCTAAAATCCATGTCGTGATAGAGGGAGCGGAGTTTGCTGATTACTTCTGGCCTGCCGTAGAACAATATGTAGAATGTACGCATGAGTATTGGCGCAGCAATGGTAAGTTTGCCCCGAATATAACGCTGCGGTTGGCTTCCGGAGGTTATATCGGTGGAGGGCTGTATCACTCTCAAAATATAGAAGGAGCTTTGACTACATTGCCGGGAGCACGAATTGTCTGCCCTTCTTTTGCCGATGATGCAGCCGGATTGTTACGTACTAGTATGCGCTCTAAGGGATTTACTTTGTTTCTTGAACCGAAAGCATTGTATAATTCGGTAGAAGCCGCCACTGTGGTGCCGGAAGACTTTGAAGTACCTTTCGGAAAAGCACGTATCCGCCGTGAGGGTACGGATTTGAGTATTATCACATACGGAAATACGACCCATTTCTGTCTGCATGCTGCCGAACGATTGGAGAAAGAGGGTGGTTGGAAAGTAGAAGTGATCGATATTCGTTCTCTGATTCCGCTGGATAAAGAGGCAATATTTGAATCGGTTAAGAAGACCAGCAAAGCATTGGTTGTACATGAAGATAAAGTATTCTCCGGTTTCGGTGCGGAGCTTGCAGCAATGATTGGTGAGGAAATGTTCCGTTATCTCGACGGACCGGTGCAGCGTGTCGGTTCTACGTTTACTCCCGTCGGTTTCAATCCGATACTGGAAAAAGAAATTTTGCCGGACGAAGCTAAGATATACGAAGCTGCACGGAAATTATTGGAATATTAAAAGATAGGAATTATGAAAAAGATAGGTTTGTTTTATGCTACCAAAGCCGAAAGAACGAGTTGGGTGGCAGAGAAAATACAGAAAGAGTTTGGTGAAGACAAGATAGAAGTAGTGCCTATCGAGCAGGCCTGGCAGAATGATTTTGCTGCTTATGACTGCTTCATTGTGGGTGCTTCCACCTGGTTTGACGGGGAACTTCCTACTTATTGGGACGAACTGTTGCCGGAACTCCGAACAATGAAATTGAAAGGTAAGAAGGTTGCTATCTTCGGTTTGGGAGATCAGATACGCTATCCGGAAAATTTTGCAGATGGAATCGGTCTGCTGGCAGAAGTCTTTGAAGGGGATGAGGCTACCTTGGTCGGTTTTACTTCTTCCGAGGGTTACACTTTCGAACGTTCCAAGGCTTTACGTGGCGAGCAGTGGTGCGGGTTGGTTGTCGATTTGGATAATCAGTCCGAACAGGCGGAAAAGAAAATCAAAGCATGGTGCCAACAGGTCAAAAAAGAGTTCGCGTAACAGCTTTGTTTCTCTTTATAAGATAGTGACGCTATCCGATGCAAATAGTGACGGTATATGCTATGGATAGCGTCACTATCCCAAGCGTATACCGTCACTATTTTTTTTCTGCATTAATCTGGAGCCTTACGCTTGTTTATAGCGCATATCGACTGCGATTTTTGCTTGCTTCCTTATATCTCTTAATGATAAGGGAGCTTTCTCTTTTAAAGATATTTGTTGGCTCTTATCCTTTATAAATAAATTTCACTTCTGCCCAACGATTCTTCTCTTTATAATGGATGAAAGCCAGTCCGTTCTTCTCCGCTTCTTCGCGGATGGCGGCAATGTCGTCTACATAAAATCCACTCATATAGAGTTCGGAATTCGTATGCATACAGGCAACATATTGCTTCATATCATTTAGTAATATATTTCGGTTGATGTTGGCGATGATAACGTCGAAAGGTCCTTTTCCTGCAAGCGACGAGGCATCTCCTTCTGATACGGCAATATCGTCTACGTGGTTCAATTCGATGTTTTCGATGGAGTTTCGTACGCACCATTCATCAATGTCGATGGCCGTACAGGGACGTGCGCCCCGCATACGTGCGAGGATGGCGAGAATCGAAGTTCCGCAGCCCATATCGAGCAGGGATTTATCTTTCAGTTCGCTATCCAACAATTCTTCAATGATGAGGCTGGTAGTCTCGTGGTGTCCTGTTCCGAAGGCCATTTGAGGATTGATGACGATGTCATATTCCGCTTTGGGGACATCTTGGTGGAAAGTGCTGTGGATCACACATCGGTTTCCGATAATGATGGGTTGGAAGAAATTCTTTTCCCATTCTTCGTTCCAGTCCTTGTCTTCCGCTTCGGTATATGTATAAGTAATATCCGTATCGGGTAGGGGGAACTCGGTGATGGCAATCTTGATGGCGTTTTCATCACACAATGTCTGTTGGATATATGCGGTCAGTCCGCCTTCACACTCAACAAAACTTTCAAATCCGACTTCACCCAGTATGGCAGCCAGTACGTCATTGACGGTTTCGGTACAAGGCTGGGTGCGGAATGTGAACTCAAAATACTTCATAGTTGTTTTTAATGCTGGTGAATAATGTGCAAAGATACAGCAATCCGGGTATAGAAAGTCAAGTTTGCCTGAACTTTATGCCGGTGAGCGTTGTATCTTCTACAAAGATAGTTAGAAATAGGGATTTCCCTATTATCCTTTGGGGAAAATCTCCCCCGGACGAAAAATCTCTTCCTTATCTTTGTAACGTGAATAAGTTTAAGTAATTACATAAACCCAGATGATATGAAAAAGATTGTTTACTTCTTGCTAGTTGCCTTGTGTCTCCCGATAGGCTTGATGGCACAAAGCGTTGATGACGACCTTTATTTCGTACCTTCTAAAGACAAAAAGGAGAAGAAAGAAACGACTCCGGAAAAGAAGGAACCGAGAAAGCAAGTCACGACCAACATCTATACATCACCGGGCACTACCGTTGTAGTTCAGGACCGCAAGGGAAAAACACGGGATGTGGATGAATATAACCGCCGTTACGATGCACGTGATAATGAATTCGTAATGGATAATGATACCTTATATATAAAAGAAAAATCTAATCCGGATTTGGACGGAGAATGGGTGACGGGCGAATTTAATGGTACAACAGACGACTATGAATACGCTGAACGTATCATTCGTTTCCGCAATCCGCGTTTTGCTATCAGTATCAGCAGTCCGTTGTACTGGGATGTAGTTTACGGTCCGAACTCATGGGATTGGAACGTATATACCGATGGTATGTATGCTTATGCATTCCCGACGTTCAGTAACCCGCTTTGGTGGGATTGGCGTTATGGCTCTTACGGCTGGGGGTGGGACTATGGCTGGGGATGGAATCGTCCTTACTACTCTTGGGGATATTACCCCGGTTATTGGGGCGGCGGCTACTGGGGTGGCTGGTATGGCGGCGGATATTGGGGATATTGGGGACATCATCACCATTGGCATGGTGGTCCTAGCTGGGGCTGGGGCGGAGGTGGAAGACCTTATTATGCCGGACGTAGTGTGATTAATGGTAATAATCGTTCCTATTATTCTGGTTCGAGAAATTATAATTCTACTTCTTACAGAAGAGGTGTCGGTTCATCAACTACCAGACCAGCTAATTCTTCTGTTGGACAAAGTGTTCGCCGTTCAGGTAGTACAGGTACAAATAGCAGAGTTGTAGGTACTCGCGATTATACTCGTAGCAGTAGCAATAGCTCTGTTCGTTCAGGAAGTTCATACTCTCGTAGAAATACAGAAACGTATACACGTCCAAGCAGTACACGTACTTCTGGTACTAGTACACGCAATTCTGGTTCCTCTTATAATAGAAGTAATAGTTCGACGCGAAGTTCCGGAACAAATAGTAGCCGTAGCAGTAGTAGCTATTCACGTGGAAGTTCCACTTCTCCATCAAGAAGTTATACGCCTGACAGATCATCATCCCGCTCTTCTAATTCAGGTAGTTATTCAAGAAGTAGTGGAAGTAGCTATTCATCAGGTAGTAGCGGTAGTTATTCTCGTAGTTCTGGCAGCAGTGGCAGTTCTTCACGTAGTAGCGGCGGTGGTGGTTCTTCACGTAGTTCTGGTGGTAGCTATAGAAGATAGTTTATAATTTCAAAAGAGATTGATTATGAAAAGTAATAGAATATTAGCGATTTGTATTCTTTTGATAAGTGTAGGATTTCTAAATGCTCAAACAACTATCTATGATGCAAATCGATGGATGGGAAGTGATTTAAATGGAACTGCCCGCTTTGTAGGTATGGGCGGTGCCATGGGAGCTTTAGGTGGAGATATAACCACTATGGGAACCAATCCTGCTGGTATCGGAATTTATCGCAGTAATGATGTTATGGTGTCGTTTGGCTTTGATAATACAGGAACAAAAGCTAATGGAGCGAGTCTTGACAAGTTCCATGGTTCATTCGATAATGCCGGATTTGTATTCTCTACAAAAATAGGAAATACAACTGCTTTGAGATTTGCCAACTTTGGTTTCAATTATCGCAAAATGAAGTCCTTCAATAGAAGTATGCTGGTGAGTGGAGTATTCAATACTTCTCAAACAGTTCAGATGGCTAATATGGTGAACTTTGATTCATACGGAGACTTTGATCCGTTCAAGGAAGCTGCTTTGAGGAGCGATGATGCTTTTCAGAATCCTGAATTGCCTTGGTTGGGTATCATGGGATATAATGCACATTTAGTGAATCCTGTTTATGGAGAAGTAGATCCGAAGAAAGAGGATAAAGAAGATCCTCCTTTTGAGGGATATGAACCCTATTTTTCAGGCAGGAGATGCTGTGAGCCAGTCTTATCGTTCGAAAGAAAGTGGAGGTATCCATTCTTTTGATTTGAATGGTGCGCTGAATTTTTATGATCGTTTTTATGTTGGAGCAACATTAGGACTTTATAGTGTAAACTATGACAGAACTAGTGAATATAATGAAGACTTTACTGATAAGGACGGAAATGGTCATGGAGGATATACGTTGGGAAATGACTTTTGGGTA
>OGEW01000640.1_pt1 | contig 11173 bp, 6 predicted proteins | sample 1570781 | NCBI WGS metagenome assembly OGEW01 (sample SAMEA2582047, study PRJEB24529) | metagenome | biome: Human gut stool | place: China | collected 2011 | reverse complement strand
AAAGTGTAAAAGCACCTGCGGTTTCGGCAACCATACCTTCCAATGGTGTGACTTTAGTGATTCTGGTTCCCATCGTTTTTACGATTTTCCATCCTCCGGACACCGTTCCCAGTGAGATAGCAGTAAAACAGGAGAACGCTACCCAGTCCGGTAGATCAGAAATACTGTTTATTCCCATTCCCAGACCCATAGAGTGGGCAGCTATCATTGCAGCGGCAATGATACCCATTACCTTCTGTGAATCATTCAGACCGTGCCCGATGCTGAACAAAGCCGAAGACACCAGCTGCAGTTTCTTGAACCACATTTCAGCGGTATGCGGATTTGCACGTCGGCAGATGTAAAGCACAAGTAGAGTAAATCCGAAAGCGATAACCATACCGATAAATGGAGCCAGGAAGATAAAAGCGGCAATCTTAAGAAATGATATTGAGCTGAATAGCTTCAAAGCCGTTTGCCATGATAGCAGCTCCTGCAAAACCACCTATAAGCGTATGGGAGGAAGAAGACGGAATACCCTTCCACCAGGTAATCAGATTCCATGAAATAGCAGCAATAATGCCCGCCAGGATAATAGGTAGCGTGATGTATTGTTCAACGACTGTCTTTGACACAGTGTTTGCTATGCCAAAGCCACCTATAATGTATTTGGCTATGAAGAACGCAACGAAGTTAAAGAATGCTGCCCACAATACCGCCTGAAAAGGAGTCAGTACTTTAGTCGATACGATGGTAGCGATCGAGTTTGCTGCGTCATGAAAGCCGTTGATATAATCGAATATCAGAGCTAGTATAATGATAGTCACTAATAATTCCATGTGTCTTGCTCTGCTTTTATGAATACTTTACGATCAGGTTTTTTAATATTTTCCCTACATGTTCTGCTGCATCGGTTGTCTTTTCCAGCTCATGCATGATCTCTTTAATTTTAATCAGTTCGATACAGTCTTTTTCTTCTCCGTTTTCATAGAATTTGCCACCCATCTGCTCTACGTAAGTCAGTTGCGAGATATCACCGCCTTTCAGCAGATTAAATTCCTTTTCTGTTTTCTTCAAACGCAGTCCGTCAAAGCGACTCCAGTTTGCTTCAGCCGATTCGCTGTAGATTTCAATATCACATTTACCGCCTTCCACTTTTATCCCGCGTACATAAGAGCGAACCCAGGTAGAAGGAGATGCTTGTAATGAAGTCATTTTCTTAGTATCAGTCCCGGCTGCCACATAACAGGATATTTGTCCTCCGGTACTTTTATAATAAAATTCAAGGTCATAAATACCATCTTCCAGACCGTTGACAGTCTGACGGGTAGATACCGTATACGCCGAGGTTGCTCCATACTGTAAAGCATAATTGCCTTCACATCCCCCTTGTACCACTTTCGCGGCAGAATAGTCCCCGCTTACTGTCCAGCCTTTAGGAGAAGCTGTTTCGGCAGCGTCTTCTTCAAAACTTCCGTTAGGTACTTTCACCACTGTAACAGCAGGTTCGGGGTTAGCGACTGCTACCGGATCGTCCGAACAAGCAGCCGTACTGCACACAATGGAAAAGCTAATTGCAATAAAGCCTGTAATTTTCATGATTAAACCGTTTTTAATATTTCTCATGTCATTGCTATTTAAGGTTTATTATAAAAATAAACTTGTGACGATGCTTTAAAATAAACACCGTCACTAAGTTGTCCTATCCTATCAGGCTTCTGAAAGCCTGAATACCCTGATGATTAATGTCCAATCTTTCGACCTCACTTAATAACCGGAGGGATTTCTCTTTCCGGTTCAGTCCCCAATATCCTAATGCCATCATATATTTGCAGTGAATTACGTTTCTTATCGTCAAGTCATCCTCCCAAATCAATAAGTCGGGTAGTGACACTGCAAAATAATCCATTTTAATCTTGTCAAACAAGTGTTTTTCTCCATAAGAAGTCAATTTATGAAAGCGGCCGTTAGCCTCATCCATACGCCCGAGTTTCAATAATGCCAGACCTTGATAGAATATTTTATCAGGTTTCGCATCATTGTAGTACATGGCGGCAGCCGGTTCGGTAGGTCCGATGATTGCCTGTTCCCAACATTCCACAGCCTTGTCATGTTGTCCCAATCCTTCGTAAGCACAACCCAGGAAGTAATAAAAATCATTCTCCTGTGCACCATACAATTTGCCTTCACCAAGATGATGCGGATATTCCAGACATTCTTCCAATAATGATATTGCTTCTTTATTCTCACCGGCAGTTAATGCTTTCTTTGCCAATTCCACACGAGCCAGTTGATATTGGGCAGGCACTTTTCCTTCGCCACCCTCCCAGGGATGGAAGTTATGTGCATCCAATACCGTTTTCGCCTTTTCGTACTCTCCTGTCTGATTCAACAAGGTGATTTCTTCCAGTATCAGGTCATCACGCTGCTTAATAAGTTCAGGATATTGTTGCAGGAAAGCTAGGCGCTCTTTGTGCGAACGACGGACACGCTTGTAAAGTTGATCGAGTTCCATCAAGATAAGTGCATCGGTTGTGTCAAGGCGGAAAGCACGTTCCATACATTCGATGGCTTTCGCTTCCTCATTTTTCTTGTTGAAGAATGCCAAAGCCAGGTTACGCCATACGGTCGGAAAGCTACCGTCCAGTCTTACGGAAGTTTCCCATGCTTCCATAGCCAGGTCGTACTGGCGCTTGTCGTAATACAGATTACCCAAATAGTAAGGAGCTCTTGCATCGTCCGGATTCTGTACCATGGCACATTGCAAGGCAAGAATTGCTTCCAAACGGTTGGGAAAACAGTAGTCGGGGCAAGCTTTGACTGCATCGGCAAATGCCTGTTTCACTCCGGAAAGTCCCCCCTGGTGCAGACACCAGCCCAGATAATAGTAAGTCATTGGTGTAACAATACCTTCGGCAATAGCTATATTCCATAAGGAAGCAGCTTCCTGCCAACAACCTGCGGCACAATAGTCAAGAGCTATTTCATCATAGTTGTGAGGTTCTCCACGCATCATCTCTTTCATGACAGACAATTCGTCGACTACGTTCGTTATCAGATACTTCTCATAACGACAGCCAAAGTTGAATTTATCAATAGACAATGAGTCTTCAATCAGTTGCAGGGCTTCTTCGGTTCTGCCCATCCGGCGGAGAATAGCAGTTTTCAGAGCGCGGGCTTTATGATTATGCCAGTTGCGGATAAGCGAACGGTCTATTTCGTCTAAGGCATCTTCCAAACGACTTTGCATGGTAGAAATCTGCGCGCAGGCAAAGTATCCCGCATCCTGCCAGGCGGCATTCCAACAAGATTTATAGAAACGGTCGTAAGCCTCATTGTATCGTCCCTGGTATTTCAAGGCAAGACCGAGATTATAGATCGGTTCTCCGTCGTATGGATTCGGATTACGTTTCTGTAAGGTCTTTACGGCTGTAAGCAAGTATTGCTCCGCTTTATGGAAACGGCCTTTACGGATATACCACAGACCAAGCGCATTGTTATTACGCACATCAATCGGATCACGGCGCAATGCTTCTTCGTAGTATTCTACGGGATTGTATGTGGCATGTCTGTACTGTTCCAAGTGTAAGCCGGTCAGATAAAGCTGTTCAGTAGTCTTTATTTCTTCCGGGAGCAGGGCTGCTTCAGCAGCGTCGGGAATAGGTTTCACTTCTTCCGGTTCTGCATGCCAATAAAGTAATTCCCTTCCGTTTGCCGTGATTTCAAGAATCAGTTTGTCGAGCTTCTCACCATTCACATTTACCGTTTCATCCAGCAATTCTTCCGGAGTGATAGTCACTTCCTTGCTATAATATATTTTCCCGTCTTCACCTTTCAAGACAACATTTACCGTTTGGCACGAAGTAGCAAATATCTTGAAGCGAACGCTGTCCTCCCCTTCCGGTTCAATATTCATCAGCAAATCCCTGCTGGCATTCTTCACCACTCCCAATTCCCGGTAAGGCAGGAAATATTGAACGAAGCTCTTTTCTTCGTAAGGTTGGAGCCAGGTAAAGTCCGGTTGATTTTCGGTATAGACACCTGCCATCAGTTCAATGTACGGCCCGTCTTCGTCCGTCAGGTTGCGGTCCCATGCGCGGCCAAAGTCGCCGTTTCCCCACGTCCACTGTTTCTTGCCCGGAGAAATGTGGTGGTTCGCTACATGAAGCATACCGGCACGAGTATCATTCTCATATCCACCCTCAAAGTTAAAGCGGGAGTTGACAGCCATATAGGAAGTAGGAACCTTGATATTCTTATAGTTCGAGATATCTACTCCGGCAGAATAATCCATCTTGTAGTAAGTACCCGTTGCGATAGGGAAACTGGATACGGCACGCTTTCCATGGTCGAAAACGGCATTGATATCGGGCGGAAATACGCTCTGATAGTAGTCGTTCACCGCTACGGCAGGGTTTGCCCACCACAGGAAGGTCTGCGGTACTTCAGTACGATTGTAAAGTACTCCCTTGATTTCAAGAAAAGCATGTCCCGGACGAAGCGTAAAACCTGCCATTCCTTTCTGATGAAACATACGTTCCATTTCATTCACCCATACTGTAACACTGCCGTCGGCATTTTCTTCAATAGTAGTATCTACGGGCATGTAGGTGCTGGGGCGGTGATGTTGAGGCCAGTTAAACTCAATGCCACCTGAAATCCACGGTCCGGCAAGCCCTACCAAAGCAGGCTTTATCACATGATTATAATAAATGAAATGACGTTCTCTAATTTTATCATAAGCCATCTGTACACGTCCGCCTAATTCGGGCAGAATCATGACCTTAATGTATTCATTTTCGATAAAAATAGCATTGTATTCCTTATCCACTTTCTCATTGGACATCGATTCAATCACAGGATAAGGATAAACTACCCCGCTGCTGCCTTGATACACACGCTTCTCCAAGAAGATCGGATTCTTCTCCGGTTTGCCTACTTCATAAGTAGGGATAACCACCTTTTCTTTCCATGCTTTTACCATCGTATTATTGATTATAAATTTGTTTTTTTATTCGTTGACAAAGAGATCAAGAGACAAAGAGGGTCAGGGGCAGGGAGATTTTACATTCTCCCTGCCTGATTGATGATGTTATCCAATACCTATTTACTTACTTGCTAATTTGCCAAACTGTTATTTTTTTATTTGATTAAATCCTTTTCCAATGCTTCCAGTGATTTGCCTTTCGTTTCGGGCAACGCACGGAAGAAGAACAAATAGCCGACAGCACAAATGACTGCATAAATCCAGAATGTACCACTGCTTCCCAAGAAATTATTCAGTAACGGGAAAGTGTATGTCAGCGTGAAACTACCTACCCACAAAGCAAATGTACAGGTTGCCATTGCAACGGCACGCACCCGGTTCGGGAAGATTTCGGCAAGCAGCACCCAAGTGATAGGCCCCAGGGACATTGCATAGCAAGCGATAGCCAGCACAACAAGTACCACCATAAAGAATCCGCTTACCTCGAAGAAATAGCAAGTGCCGAGAATGAGATAAATGCCAGCCAGCCCTCCGGCACCGAAAAGCATCAGAGCGCGACGTCCCAAGCGTTCGACTGTATAGATAGCCACAAAAGTAAAAACTACATTCGCCACACCTGTCACCACAATATTAAAGAGAACATCTCCCAACGAATACCCTGCAGACTGGAATATCTCCTGCGCATAATTGAAGATTACATTCGTACCGCACCATTGCTGGAATACAGCCACAATAATGCCTAAAACAAGTACCTTGCGGAACGGACGGCTAAACAATAACCGCAATCCTCCTTCCGACTTCGAAGAACCGGTTTCTTCCACCAGGCGAAGTTCCTGATCGGCATAATCATCACCACCTATTTTACTAAGCACATTCCATGCTTTCTCTTCTTTTCCTTTCATCGCCAGCCAGCGGGGACTTTCGGGGATGAAACATGCCAACAACAAGAATATCGCAGCAGGGAAGGCAGCCGCCCAAAACATCCATCGCCATCCCATCTGCCCGTTCCATGAAGCACAAATATCCACAGGAGAAAAGTCTGCAGGAATAGGTTCTGCAATCAGCCAGTTAGTGATTTGAGCGCCCAGGATACCGAGTACAATCGTCAATTGATTCAGCGAAACGAGTTTTCCCCTAATTGACGTAGGAGCTACTTCGGCAATATACATGGGAGAAAGTCCCGAAGCAATTCCGATTCCGATGCCACCTAAAAAACGGGCTGCCAAAAACCAACTAAATGCGGAAAACGCTCCGGTAGCATAAGCTGAAGACAAGAATATGAAAGCAGAAATTATCAGGAGAGGCTTACGTCCATAACGGTCTGCCATCATGCCTGCCACCATAGCGCCAATCAAACAACCGAGCAAAGCCACGCTCATGGCAAGTCCCTGCATGGCGGGTACATCGGCAATATCGAAATAGAGTTCATAGAAAGGCTTCGCTCCCCCTATCACCACCCAGTCGTAGCCAAAGAGAAGTCCGCCCATCGCAGAGACTAAACATATAAAATAGACAAACTTTTTATTATAACTTTTCATACCATTAGAAGATTGATTAATTGATACTGCAAAGATAGAGCATGTCAAGAGCATAAAAAATAGAATTTCATTCGATAAAGATGGACAATCTTATTTTTTGCAGTTTATTTGATAGATAAGATACATTGTTATATATTTGCGCAGAACAGTCGAATCATATACTATGAGATTATGGTAAAGTTGAAAGATGGATTTACCGGAGAAAGAGCTTTAGTGCTTCCCCGCATTATCGTTGACAAAATGGAAGAAGACCCTCTTACCTCCATGCTACACATTACTGACATCGGATATTATCCGAAAGCCAAGCATCACTTCCGGGAACGGAAAGAGCCTATCAACCAGTATGTATTCATCTATTGCATAGACGGGGCCGGATGGTATCGCATCGGCAATCAGGAATATACCGTATCCGCCAACCAGTATTTTATCCTCCCTGCGGGAGTTCCCCATGCCTATGCTTCCGACAAATCGTATCCATGGACTATTTACTGGATACACTTTAAAGGTATTCTCGCTCCCTTTTACGCTCAAGAGGCAAGCCGCCCAATGGATATCCAACCTGAATCGCATTCACGCATCAGTACACGAATCAATTTATTTGAAGAGATATTCAATACTTTGAAGAATGGTTATAGTAATGAGAACCTGCGTTATGCATTCTCTATGTTTCATTTTTATTTGGGAACATTGCGATATATACAACAATTTCGCAATGCAACTGCAAATAATGATGCAGCAGAAGATGAAAATGTAAGCGAACTGGCTATTCATTATATGAAAGAGAATATGGAAAAGCATCTTAGCCTACAAGATATAGCCGATCAGATCGGATATTCTCCTTCCCACTTCTCCCTGTTGTTCAAAAAGAAAACAGGCCATAGTCCTTTGACCTATTTCAACTTATTAAAGATACAGCAATCCTGCCAGCTACTCGACACTACTGATATGAAAATTAATCAGATATGCTATAAAATAGGTATTGAAGATACTTATTATTTTTCCCGCCTATTCAGTAAGATCATGGGAATGTCACCGCGGGAATATCGTAAATCAAAAAAAGGCTGACTAAAAAGTCGGTGGTAACTTCCAACTCTCCTCCTTCGGGAAGGAGGGGAATTGTGGGTAGTTCAGACTTTTTAGTCAGCCTATATAATCATTCTTATTTCTTCTCTATAGTCAGAACAAACTGGCGCAAATAGACCTGCTGTTCTTCATCACTCACATTCGTGAAGCGGACAAACTTCACAGGAGCTTTCTGCAAACCGGCCGACAATCTGCTTTCTTTCTGCTTCAGATCCACCGTTTTCCATTCCTTGCCGTCCGTAGAGATTTCAAGGCGTCCCCATGTACAAGGAGCATCCTTACCAAAGTTTATCTGAATATTCTCTCCCGGATAGATAGCATCCAGTTCTATTTCAACACTGTTTCCAGCCGCCCATTTCACAACTTCATTGGCAGGAGAAATGAGTACACGGTTCGCTTTCACCTGCAACGGCAGGTTCTTGATCTGCTCCACATTACTGATCATCTTATGCGGCATATAATCGGTAGTGGCATCCAGATGAGCATTAAACTTTTGATTGAAGAATTTCACAACTGTGGCAAAAGTCCGGTCAATTAATGGTTTTATCACTCGCGTAGCTGTCTTTACTCCCGGTTGATAAGGATTCTGATTACTCGTCTGATCGATATAGAACATCTGTTGCTGCAAAGCCTTCACATGATTGTATTTCCGCAGAAAATAAGATTCATTCCGGCCTTCTACCATCTTCAGCACTTCTTCTCCCATTTCAGCCGTCAGTTTAAACTGATGCACCCAAGGAGTGATTTCCACAATCAACGGTTTGTTCTCCGTATTCATCAACAGGATATCGGCGGATTCTTTCATACGTTCGAACGTATATTGAAGAGTCTCGAAATCTGCCTTATCGTAATTTTTGCCTTCTTTGAACGCTTTCAGGAAACGTTCGGCAGCCGGTTGGATATCCATAGATTCTTCGCGGCGGTATCCATGTCCGTTAGGTCCCAAGTCGGAATTGTGCATTGCAAAGCATTCAAGTTCTTCCGCTGCACTTGGCAGAATGGTACGGATCGCATCCTTCCACGTCTGCCATGTATCATACTTGGCAGGATTCCAGGCATAACTTGCCACACTATAAATCGCTATCTTTGACGATTCGGCATGTTCCATCGGATTGGTTACAAAGCCCGACATCTCTTTGGCAATCGTAGTATCGTTGCCATACACAGGACCGAGAAGCAGATGATCGCGCACATAATCGGACACCGGGAAGTTCCACCAGATATAAGCCGGACGCTTGATTCGTTCGTTAATCCATGAAATGCCGTCACGGGTAATATCGGAAATGACACGGTCTCCCGTCCACATGATCTGAATGGAAGGATTGAGTTTATCGCCCAGCGTAGTCAGATAATTGCCATTAGGGTTCGACCAGCTTTTATTATACTCCGTAGGACACATGATAAGCGGAGTTACATCCGGCTTTGCCTTTACAAACGCCTCATCAATATAGTTCAATAATTCAGCTTGCTTCTGAGGATTGGTACCTTCGCCCGAGATGTCATCAAAGAACACCGCGAAGGAACGGACACCGAGCTGATACATCTTCTCAAATTTAGCGAGCAGAAGATCACGATCTTCCTTATTCCATTTGATATCCTGTCCCGGATGGATCGCCCATACAAAGTCAACTTCATTTTCGTTGGCTACCGCCACCAATTCCTGCAACTGGGCAGCTTCTTTGTCGGGATAAGGCAAACGCCAGTTGGGAGCACTATGATACGGATCATCTTTCGGACCGTATATATAAGTGTTCATCTTGTTTTTACCGTAAAACTTCAGTTGGCTGAGGCGTGCCTGATGGCTCCAGGGAGTTCCGTAAAACCCTTCTACCACTCCCCGATACCGTACAGAAGGGTAATCTTTGATTTCTACTTCGGGCAGCTTTCCGTCTTTCAGCAATTGCGCAAAAGTTTGCAGAGCGTAATAAGTACCTCGTTCGTCGTTTCCGGCCAGTACGATTTCCTTCTCATTCACAGACAGGTAATAGCCTTCTTTGTGGTCAGGAATCTGGCGGCTATATTTACGCACACTCTTGTCACCTTTCTCACCAATAGAAATAAGCATCCCTTTCTTGCTGCTTTGCTTACCGGAAAGCAGTTCTTTCAGTACCTTTACAGCATGCGGATTGGCTTCTTCCCCGCCATTCAGCTGATAGACAGCAGGCAGATCGATGGTCTTGTTTTGAACAATGAGTTGTTGAGGAGGAGGTTGCAGACTAACATTCTGCGCAAAGGTAGTAACAGCACACAGGAGGCAGGCTCCCAACAGATAAATCTTGTTGTTTTTCATAAGTTGTAATAATGGGGGTTAGTTATCATGACTTATATCATGGTGCAAAGAAACACTAATTTATCAAATTAAGCAAATTTATGAGGAACCTAGATCAAACAAATCAAAAAGAGCAAACAAAATAATCATAAAGACATACTTTTCTGATTTATTATTTCTATCTTCGTCCGCTGTTATACTTTTTATTTAAATACCCCCAATTACCATGAAAATCAAACATTTTCTACCCCTGCTATTGCTACTCGGTAGCAATGAGATGCTTACAGCACAAGAAATCGCTCTCACCCCACAACCGGCTCACCTTACCGTAAAAGACGGCCGCTTTGAGTTTGGCAACCAACTTAAAGCCAAAGTCACTCCTTATCAGGGAGACAGCATCCGTATGGTCTTTGAATCATTCAAAAAGGAATTGCAAGAAGCAACCGGCATCAAGGTTTCATCTACTCAAAAAGAAGCTAAAGCAAGGATTATCTTAGATTTGAATCCACAACTTCCCGCTGAAGCTTATAAGCTGAACGTCTCGAAAAAACAAGTCCGGATCGAAGCCTCCCGTCCGGCAGGTTTCTATTATGCGCTACAAACGCTAAAGCAACTGATGCCCCGCAACGTAATGGCAGGCGTAGCAACGTCCGACCATTCACAATGGAGTCTCCCATCTGTCGAGATTGAAGATGCTCCCCGTTTCGAATGGAGAGGTTTTATGCTGGACGAAGGCAGACATTTCTTCGGTAAAGATGAGATAAAACGAGTGATCGACATGATGGCCATCTACAAAATGAATCGTTTCCACTGGCATCTGACAGAAGATCAAGGCTGGAGAATCGAAATAAAGAAATACCCCAAACTGACGGAGACAGGCGCATGGAGAAACAGCAAAGTACTTGCATACGGTGACGTGAAACCAGACGGTGAGCGTTATGGCGGCTTTTATACTCAGAAAGATATCAAAGAAATCGTAGCGTATGCAAAGAAGAAATTTATAGAAATCATTCCCGAAATAGACATTCCGGGACATTCACAGGCAGCCGTTGCAGCTTATCCGGAGTTCTTGGCGTGCGACCCAAGGGATAAACATGAAGTATGGCTACAACAAGGGATTTCTACTGATGTAATCAACGTAGCCAACCCGAAAGCGATGCAGTTTGCCAAAGAGGTAATTGATGAACTCACTGAATTGTTTCCATTCAATTATATTCATTTAGGCGGTGACGAATGCCCCACAAGGAAATGGCAAAAGAATGACGAATGCAAGAAGCTGCTGAGTGAAATAGGTTCTTCCAACTTCAGAGACTTGCA
>OGEW01000639.1_pt1 | contig 11174 bp, 12 predicted proteins | sample 1570781 | NCBI WGS metagenome assembly OGEW01 (sample SAMEA2582047, study PRJEB24529) | metagenome | biome: Human gut stool | place: China | collected 2011 | reverse complement strand
TCTGCATGACTTTGAGATCGTAAATATGGCGTGACTCTAGCACATATTGCTGCCCGGTGTAGGGGTTCTCGTTCTGACCGAGATAGTCCGTCAGCAGTTCAAACGGGCGCACCGCCGGGTTTACCACCACTGCGGGCAGCATAAAACATTGTGACAACCAGGTGGCGTAATATCCCCCCAGTGACGAACCGACAATACCCAGCGAATCGCCGCCATGTTCCAGGACAATGGATTCCAGCAGCTCTGCCGCGTCGGAAGGATACGGCGGCAACTGCGGAATGATCATCTCAACGTCAGGGTGATGTTCCGCCAGCCAGTTTTTTAACAAGCTCGCTTTTGCAGAGCGCGGCGAGCTGTTGAAACCGTGTAAATAAAGAAGCGTAGACATCAGTAGCCTTCTGAAGCGGTATCAGGTTGGAAACGTGTGTCCGCCAGGCGATGCACCTCGGTGGTCAGCGTGCCATCAGCATGTAACTCGAGAGTACGCCAGCCGGGCGCGATGGTGTCCAGCGTAAAGTTGGAACAGTGCGGCTTAAACTGCACACAGGTCGACGGCGTTGCCAGCAGGCGGCGACCGTTCCAGTCGAGATCCAGCTCCTGATGAATATGACCGCACAGCAAGTATTTGACGTGCGGAAACTTCGCCAGCACGGTATCCAGTTCGCCCGCGTTACGCAGACTGTGTTGATCGAGCCAACTACAACCCGCAGGTAGCGGATGATGATGCAGCAGCAGCAACGTATGGCGTTCTGGCGCATCGGCCAGTTTACGTTCCAGCCACTCAAGCTGAAACTCGCTCAGCTCACCGTGCGGCACGCCAAACACCTGGCTATCCAGCAACAGGATTTGCCATTGCTCACCAATAAACACGCGCTTCGCCGGGGAGATACCCGCATCCTGTAACGCGCTGTACATCGCGGGCTGGAAATCGTGGTTGCCAGGCAGCCAGACGCAGGGCGCACGAAAACTTGCGATGCCTTCAGCGAAATGCTGATAGGCCGCAGAGGATTGATCCTGCGCTAAATCACCTGTCGCGACAATCAGGTCGAATTCGTGCTGGTGTGGACGAATCGCCTCCAGCACCGCCTGGTAGCTTTCCCAGGTGTTTACCCCTAACAGGGCTTCGTGCTTTTGTGCAAACAGGTGAGTATCGGTAATTTGTAAAATCCTGACTCTGGCCTCACCAGCCAGAGGAAGGGTTAACAGGCTTTCCAAATGGTGTCCTTAGGTTTCACGACGCTAGTAAACCGGAATCGCCATCGCTCCATGTGCTAAACAGTATCGCAACCAGTCCGCTAAAAACTGGTTAATTTGATGCTTTTCGTCGCGTTGATGCAACTTTTTATTAGGATAATCATACCGCGCTTTGAAGCGAAAAATCTGCTGGCTTGAACACACTTCAGCCACCATCGCGTCATGATACAGACGCACCGTCATTGACGGAAGGCTCCAGTAACTGATCGCGGGCGCAGTCTGTTCTATTGTCACCAGGGTAGTGTATCGGGTCGATTCCACAATCGTCAGCCGATATTGTGCGTTTGCCACCTGATAGCTTACAGTTTCGCCGGGTGCGTCATTGCGCGGTAACAAACGGCGCAATTGTGAAAAGTTCATCTCGCACAGGCGCATCATTTCAGGAAAGTCAGGTGTGTAACGCTTCATTTATGCCCACTCATTTTTTAACGCTTGATGATGCAGCTGCAGCCATTGCAAAGCGATGACCGACGCTGCGTTGTCGATTTTCCCCTCTTCTACCCACTGGTATGCCTGTTCCCGGCTTACCACATGAACGCGAATATCTTCGTTTTCATCAGCCAGACCATGAATACCGCTTGCGGTCGTGGCGTCCACTTCGCCCACCATAATTGACGAACGCTCACTGGTGCCTCCCGGGCTTGCCAGGAAACTTAACACCGGTTTGGTCCGTTTGACTATCAGTCCCGCCTCTTCAATCGCTTCGCGACGGGCAACATCTTCCACACTTTCACCCTCTTCAATCATCCCGGCAACCATCTCCAGTAGCCAGGGGGTTTCACTGGTGTCGTATGCGGCAATCCGAATCTGCTCAATCAGCACAACTTCATCACGCACTGGGTCAAAGGGTAGCAAGACTGCGGCGTGACCGCGCTCAAAAATTTCCCGCCGTACCTCATGACTCATTTGCCCGTTGAATAAACGATGACGAAATCTATAAAGATCTAATGAAAAAAAGCCGCGATAAAGTGTTTCTCGTGCAATAATTTCTACATCGTTTTTGCCAAATGTAACGGGCAGGCTGTCTGGCTTAAGCATTGTTAATGTCCTGGCACTAATAGTGAATTAAATGTGAATTTCAGCGACGTTTGACTGCCGTTTGAGCAGTCATGTGTTAAATTGAGGCACATTAACGCCCTATGGCACGTAACGCCAACCTTTTGCGGTAGCGGCTTCTGCTAGAATCCGCAATAATTTTACAGTTTGATCGCGCTAAATACTGCTTCACCACAAGGAATGCAAATGAAGAAATTGCTCCCCATTCTTATCGGCCTGAGCCTTTCTGGGTTCAGTTCGTTGAGCCAGGCCGAGAACCTGATGCAAGTTTATCAGCAAGCACGCCTTAGTAACCCGGAATTGCGTAAGTCTGCCGCCGATCGTGATGCTGCCTTTGAAAAAATTAATGAAGCGCGCAGTCCATTACTGCCACAGCTAGGTTTAGGTGCAGATTACACCTATAGCAACGGCTACCGCGACGCGAACGGCATCAACTCTAACGCGACCAGTGCGTCCTTGCAGTTAACTCAATCCATTTTTGATATGTCGAAATGGCGTGCGTTAACGCTGCAGGAAAAAGCAGCAGGGATTCAGGACGTCACGTATCAGACCGATCAGCAAACCTTGATCCTCAACACCGCGACCGCTTATTTCAACGTGTTGAATGCTATTGACGTTCTTTCCTATACACAGGCACAAAAAGAAGCGATCTACCGTCAATTAGATCAAACCACCCAACGTTTTAACGTGGGCCTGGTAGCGATCACCGACGTGCAGAACGCCCGCGCACAGTACGATACCGTGCTGGCGAACGAAGTGACCGCACGTAATAACCTTGATAACGCGGTAGAGCAGCTGCGCCAGATCACCGGTAACTACTATCCGGAACTGGCTGCGCTGAATGTCGAAAACTTTAAAACCGACAAACCACAGCCGGTTAACGCGCTGCTGAAAGAAGCCGAAAAACGCAACCTGTCGCTGTTACAGGCACGCTTGAGCCAGGACCTGGCGCGCGAGCAAATTCGCCAGGCGCAGGATGGTCACTTACCGACTCTGGATTTAACGGCTTCTACCGGGATTTCTGACACCTCTTATAGCGGTTCGAAAACCCGTGGTGCCGCTGGTACCCAGTATGACGATAGCAATATGGGCCAGAACAAAGTTGGCCTGAGCTTCTCGCTGCCGATTTATCAGGGCGGAATGGTTAACTCGCAGGTGAAACAGGCACAGTACAACTTTGTCGGTGCCAGCGAGCAACTGGAAAGTGCCCATCGTAGCGTCGTGCAGACCGTGCGTTCCTCCTTCAACAACATTAATGCATCTATCAGTAGCATTAACGCCTACAAACAAGCCGTAGTTTCCGCTCAAAGCTCATTAGACGCGATGGAAGCGGGCTACTCGGTCGGTACGCGTACCATTGTTGATGTGTTGGATGCGACCACCACGTTGTACAACGCCAAGCAAGAGCTGGCGAATGCGCGTTATAACTACCTGATTAATCAGCTGAATATTAAGTCAGCCCTGGGTACGTTGAACGAGCAGGATCTGCTGGCACTGAACAATGCGCTGAGCAAACCGGCTTCCACTAATCCGGAAAACGTTGCCCCGCAAACGCCGGAACAGAATGCTATTGCTGATGGTTATGCGCCTGATAGCCCGGCCCCCGTCGTTCAGCAAACATCCGCACGCACTACCACCAGTAACGGTCATAACCCTTTCCGTAACTGATGACGACGACGGGGCTTCGGCCCCGTCTGAACGTAAGGCAACGTAAAGATACGGGTTATCTGCCGCATTCTTCCCCCTTCTCGCTTCAATTTCGACCAGCCATCCTCTATTCTGATGGGTATTTACCACTGGTCCCGGAAGACAAAAATGAAACGGACAAAATCCATACGCCACGCATCGTTCCGCAAAAACTGGAGCGCACGCCATCTGACACCAGTCGCTCTCGCGGTTGCCACTGTTTTTATGCTGGCTGGCTGTGAAAAGAGTGATGAAACAGTGTCTCTCTATCAAAATGCTGACGACTGTTCAGCTGCAAACCCAGGCAAAAGCGCCGAATGTACCACCGCGTACAACAATGCGCTGAAAGAAGCCGAACGTACTGCGCCGAAATACGCCACCCGTGAAGACTGTGTTGCTGAATTTGGTGAAGGTCAGTGCCAGCAGGCACCAGCCCAGGCTGGCATGGCACCAGAAAACCAGGCGCAGGCCCAGCAATCCAGCGGGAGTTTCTGGATGCCGCTGATGGCCGGTTACATGATGGGGCGTCTGATGGGCGGCGGCGCGGGATTTGCACAGCAGCCGCTGTTCTCCTCGAAAAACCCAGCCAGTCCGGCTTACGGTAAATATACCGACGCGACGGGTAAAAACTATGGCGCAGCCCAGCCAGGCCGCACCATGACCGTACCGAAGACGGCAATGGCACCAAAACCGGCGACCACCACTACCGTTACCCGTGGCGGTTTTGGTGAATCTGTTGCCAAACAAAGCACTATGCAGCGTAGTGCAACCGGTACCTCTTCTCGTTCAATGGGTGGCTGATACCGATGGAAAGAGTCAGTATTACCGAGCGCCCGGACTGGCGTGAGAAAGCCCACGAATACGGTTTCAATTTTCACACCATGTACGGCGAGCCGTACTGGTGTGAAGATGCTTACTACAAGTTGACCCTCGCCCAGGTTGAAAAGCTGGAAGAAGTCACCGCCGAACTGCACCAGATGTGCCTGAAAGTGGTGGAAAAAGTGATCGCCAGCGATGAGCTGATGACCAAATTCCGCATTCCAAAACACACCTGGAGTTTTGTGCGCCAGTCATGGCTGACGCACCAGCCATCGCTTTATTCTCGTCTTGATCTGGCGTGGGATGGCACTGGTGAACCTAAACTTCTGGAAAATAACGCCGATACGCCAACGTCACTATACGAGGCGGCGTTCTTTCAGTGGATCTGGCTGGAAGATCAGCTTAACGCCGGTAACTTGCCGGAGGGCAGCGACCAGTTTAACAGTCTGCAAGAAAAACTGATCGATCGCTTCGTTGAGCTGCGTGAACAGTATGGCTTCCAGTTGCTGCATCTCACCTGCTGTCGCGACACGGTGGAAGATCGCGGAACCATTCAGTATTTGCAGGACTGCGCAACGGAAGCTGAAATTGCTACTGAGTTCCTCTACATCGATGATATCGGGTTAGGTGAAAAAGGTCAGTTCACGGATTTACAGGATCAGGTTATTTCCAACCTGTTCAAGCTGTATCCGTGGGAGTTTATGCTGCGTGAGATGTTCTCCACCAAGCTGGAGGATGCAGGCGTACGCTGGCTGGAACCGGCGTGGAAGAGCATTATCTCCAACAAGGCACTTCTACCGCTGTTGTGGGAGATGTTCCCGAATCACCCGAACCTGCTGCCCGCTTATTTTGCGGAAGATGATCATCCGCAAATGGAAAAATATGTGGTTAAGCCGATCTTCTCCCGTGAAGGCGCAAACGTGTCGATCATTGAGAACGGCAAAACCATTGAAGCAGCGGAAGGTCCGTATGGCGAAGAAGGAATGATTGTTCAGCAATTCCACCCGTTACCGAAATTCGGCGACAGCTATATGCTGATTGGTAGCTGGCTGGTGAACGATCAACCCGCCGGAATTGGCATTCGTGAAGACCGTGCATTGATCACCCAGGATATGTCTCGGTTTTATCCACATATTTTTGTTGAATAAGCCACGATACCGGATGGCACTCGCCATCCGGTAATTGTTAGCCTATCTGCACCGACAGCATACTCAGGCTGCCCATTTCTATACCCTCAACCGGAATGGTAATTGGCTCCTGCCCATCCCACGCACCTAACACATACAACAACGGCAAATAATGCTCTGGCGTTGGGTTCGATAACGTGCCACCTTCATGGTCGAGGTAATTCACCAGAGGATGTTGTTCCACTGGCCCTTGCCACGTCAGATTCGCTTTCACATACTCATTAAACGACGTCGCCCACGGATACGGTGAACTATCACCGTGCCACTTCACTGTGCGCAGGTTATGCACCACGTTACCGCTGGCGACCAACATTATTCCTTCATCTCGCAGCGCTGCCAGTTTGCGCCCCATTTCGAAATGCCAGGCGGCAGGTTTGCTACTGTCGATACTCAACTGCACCATCGGGATATCAGCGTCAGGATACATCTTAATCAGCACGCCCCACGAGCCGTGGTCAAAGCCCCAGGCTTCTTTATCCAGCGTCACCGGGATCGGCGCTAACAGCTCAACCAGACGCTGTGCCAGCGCAGGCGAACCCGGAGCAGGATAATGCGTATCGTACAGCGCCTGCGGGAAGCCACCAAAGTCATGAATCGTGGGCGGCGTCTCCATCGCGGTCACTCCTGTTCCACGGGTAAACCAGTGAGCCGAAACCACCACAATCGCTTGCGGGCGTGGCAATGTCATCCCCAACTTCTGCCAGCTGCGGGTATACAAATTATCTTCCAGCACGTTCATCGGACTACCGTGACCTAAAAACAATGCTGGCATACGTGTTGAAGACATGATGATATCCTTAACTAAAGGTGTCATTTTGATATCCTCACAATACGCTTGTTCGGCGGAGTAAGAACCCGGATAACAATGATGATGATCATCAGTTATTTTGACGATCTGCCTGAAGGTGAAGATTTATAAGGAGTTGTCGATGTCAGTACCTCTCATTCTGACCATACTGGCGGGGGCAGCCACGTTTATTGGCGCGTTTCTCGGCGTTCTCGGGCAAAAACCCTCGAACCGCTTACTGGCGTTTTCGCTAGGTTTTGCGGCGGGGATCATGTTGCTCATCTCATTAATGGAAATGCTTCCTGCCGCACTAGCAGCTGAAGGAATGTCGCCTGTGTTGGGTTATGGAATGTTTATCTTCGGTCTGCTTGGCTATTTTGGCCTGGACCGCATGTTGCCACATGCTCATCCGCAGGATTTAATGCAAAAATCGGTGCAGCCGTTGCCAAAATCGATCAAGCGCACAGCCATTCTGCTCACTCTCGGCATCAGTCTGCATAACTTCCCGGAAGGGATTGCCACCTTTGTCACGGCGAGCAGCAACCTGGAGCTGGGATTTGGCATCGCACTGGCCGTCGCGTTGCACAATATTCCTGAAGGTCTGGCGGTTGCAGGCCCGGTTTATGCAGCAACGGGTTCTAAACGCACGGCAATTCTGTGGGCGGGGATTTCTGGATTGGTAGAAATTCTTGGTGGTGTGCTGGCGTGGTTAATCCTCGGTAGCATGATTTCCCCGGTGGTCATGGCGGCAATCATGGCGGCGGTTGCAGGAATTATGGTGGCGCTCTCGGTTGATGAATTAATGCCGCTCGCCAAAGAGATTGACCCTAATAATAACCCCAGCTATGGCGTACTATGTGGAATGTCAGTGATGGGATTCAGTTTAGTGCTGCTACAAACGGCGGGAATTGGTTAAAAACAACATCAGAAGTTGTCCAGCACATGGACAACTTCTGCCAGCTTCACGAAAGCCTTATTCTACCTTTTCGGCTGTCTCTTCTCTCGTACTGTTTAAGTATTTGTTCCGCGCTTCAAGCAGTGCGTCTCTGTCCTGGCGAAACGCCCGACAATAACGTTTCAAATGCAGGAAATAACCCACCACAACCAGAGCAATCAATACAATCCAGTACCAGGCGATAAACATCCTTTTACCCTTAATATTTAACAATACTAAACATTTAGCGCATAAATTTCACATATCCTTTTTCGGATATATTCATATGGTCGCATAATAACGGAACAATTATATGATTTTGATCATAATGAAAAAGAATGCCTGATATTAATGAAATTTTCTCATAGAAAGAGAAGCGGAATTAACATCTTGCATAGCAGGGAAAAATAAAAACCGAAGCCTGCTACAACTTCGGTTTCTTGATTAAGGCAGTAAATTAAGCAGCGGTTTTCAGCTGGCTTTACGCTCATGTGCCTGACGGTATGCCACCAAGTCTTCAATAGTCACGAGCGCCATGTTGTGTTTATTGGCAAACTCAATGCACTCTGGTGCACGCGCCATCGTGCCATCGTCATTAGTCAGCTCACACAGCACACCAGCCGGTTTAAAGCCTGCCAGCGTCATCAAATCAATAGTCGCTTCAGTATGACCGCCACGCGTCAGTACACCACCTGCCTGCGCGCGAAGTGGGAAAACGTGGCCCGGGCGATTCAGATCAGAAGGTTTTGCGCCATCGGCAATCGCTGCGCGAACGGTCGTAATACGATCAGCGGCAGAAACACCGGTAGTCACACCTTCAGCCGCTTCAATGGTCACGGTAAAACCGGTGCCATAGGCGCTGGTGTTATTTTCTACCATCATTGGCAGATCAAGTTGTTTACGGCGATCTTCAGTGATGCACAGGCAAACAATACCGCTACCGTGGCGAATGGTCAGCGCCATCTGCTCAACGGTCATGGTTTCTGCCGGGAAGATCATATCGCCTTCGTTTTCACGGTCTTCATCATCAAGCACCATTACACCGCGTCCTTCACGCAGCGCAGCCAGTGCATTTTCAACACGTTCGAAAGGCGTACCAAAAGAGGAAAGTAGCGTCTGATTCATGGTAAAAAAACCTCACTAAAATTATGGTTACCAGAATCAGGGCAGTCTTAGGAGTGGCGGCATATAGCCAAAATAACGTGAGCGGGTCCATGCCCGACAGAATCGTTACTCTCTCCCATCCGGACTCTAACCGTCGGCCCCGGAATTACACCGGATCTGCTGTCCTTTGAGTTCGCACTCAAAGCGCTCGCGGGCTTTCAACCAAGTTGATTTACCGCCGGTGGGGAATTTCGCCCCGCCCTGAGAATAAGCGGATTCACTATAACGCTAATGATTAGCGGCAGCAACGCATAGCTTCACATAATTCTGGTTTATGACTTACCCTTATCGCACTACAATGGCACTCAACACCTATCAGTACAGGGAAACTACAATGATTGACCCGAAAAAAATTGAGCAAATCGCTCGCCAGGTTCACGAATCAATGCCTAAAGGAATCAGGGAGTTCGGGGAAGATGTGGAGAAAAAAATCCGCCAAACCCTACAAGCGCAGCTGACGCGCCTCGACCTTGTAAGCCGTGAAGAGTTCGACGTCCAAACGCAAGTCCTGTTACGGACTCGTGAGAAACTGGCGCTGCTTGAACAAAGAATCAGCGAACTGGAAAATCGCAGTACTGAGATCAAAAAGCAGCCAGATCCAGAGACTCTCCCCCCAACGCTGTAAACATTTGTCTTTAATACACTGTAAATTATGAATTAATCCTCTAATTTACAGTGTTTTCTATTACATTATCGCTTAATCCCATTCAGAGTATCATCACAAAAATGAATGATTGCAATTGAAAATATAATTGTTATGTATTCTTTAAGTTTTACTTAATCGATATTTAGATAAACTAATTTTATAAAAATCACAAAACAAAATATAATATTTTAATGATTGGTAGTCCTTAAATAACAGTTACTAATCATTCTCTTTTTTACTTATCTTTATATAAAGGAATATTATGTCTGCTTTTAAAAAGTCACTTCTTGTTGCTGGTATAGCAATGATTCTTTCCAATAACGTGTTTGCTGATGAAGGTCACGGTATTGTTAAATTTAAAGGTGAAGTTATCTCTGCTCCATGTTCTATTAAACCAGGTGACGAAGATTTAACTGTAAATCTGGGTGAAGTAGCAGATACCGTACTGAAAAGCGATCAGAAATCTTTGGCGGAACCTTTCACTATTCACCTGCAGGACTGCATGCTGAGTCAGGGTGGAACTACTTATTCAAAAGCGAAGGTTACTTTCACTACAGCAAATACCATGACGGGTCAGTCTGATCTTCTGAAAAATACCAAAGAAACTGAAATCGGCGGCGCCACTGGCGTTGGCGTACGTATTCTGGACAGCCAGAGCGGCGAAGTAACTTTAGGTACTCCGGTAGTAATTACGTTCAACAATACCAACAGCTATCAGGAACTGAATTTCAAAGCTCGTATGGAATCCCCAAGCAAAGATGCCACCCCGGGCAACGTTTACGCTCAGGCTGACTACAAGATTGCTTACGAGTAATCGCATTTGGCCGGGTTCACCCGGCCACATCATTAACGGATTAATGATAAGTGGATCAGATGTATAAAAAATTAAAATTAACCACAATAAGCGAATTGATTAAAAATATTTATTGTTCATTATCCGTTATCATCATTGGTTGTGCGTCAGCTTATGCCGTTGAATTCAACAAAGATTTAATCGAAGCCGAAGATCGTGAAAACGTTAACCTTTCCCAATTTGAAACTGATGGCCAATTACCCGTCGGCAAATATTCACTAAGCACTCTGATTAATAATAAGAGGACGCCAATCCACCTTGACCTCCAATGGGTATTAATTGATAACCTAACTGCAGTTTGCGTGACACCAGAGCAATTAACATTATTAGGCTTTACTGATGAGATTATTGAAGAGGCTCAGCAAAACCTGATCGATGGTTGTTACCCTATCGAAAAAGAAAAACAAATTACAACTTATCTCGATAAAGGGAAAATGCAATTATCCATATCTGCACCTCAGGCATGGTTAAAATACAAAGATGCAAACTGGACGCCTCCTGAACTTTGGGATCATGGTATTGCTGGGGCATTTCTTGACTACAATTTATATGCCTCTCATTATGCACCACATCAGGGCGATAATTCACAAAATATAAGTTCCTATGGGCAGGCTGGGGTTAATCTTGGGGCCTGGCGCCTGCGTACTGATTACCAGTACGATCAGTCATTTAACAATGGCAAAAGCCAGGCGAACAACCTGGATTTTCCGCGTATTTATTTGTTTCGCCCAATCCCAGCAATTAATGCAAAACTAACTATAGGTCAATACGATACTGAATCCTCTATT
>OGEW01000630.1_pt1 | contig 11275 bp, 12 predicted proteins | sample 1570781 | NCBI WGS metagenome assembly OGEW01 (sample SAMEA2582047, study PRJEB24529) | metagenome | biome: Human gut stool | place: China | collected 2011 | reverse complement strand
CAAGCCAGCAGTGACAGACGGCGGGAGAGCAGCAACAGAGCGGGCAGCGCCAGCAGTAACACTGAGGTTATCAGCAGCACATCACCCCAGGTGCGGTGTGCCAGACTGCCGGACAGATACCCCAGCATCTGCTGCGCCTGCTCAAGCGCCTGACCCGCAGCCGCCGCCTGCACGTCTGCGTGGTACTGCACGATCTGAACCTCGCAGCGCTATGGGCCGATCGGATTCTGCTGCTGCATCAGGGGAAACTGGTGGCTCAGGGCACGCCGCAGGAGGTGATCCAGCAGCCGATTATCAGCCGCTGGTACGGCGCGGAGGTCAGCACGGGCAAACATCCCGATGCGGCCGTTCCGCAGGTGTATCTGGCGCCGTGAGCTGAGGAAATGATTGTGCCGGGCGTAGGCTAACGCTCTGCCCGTCCTGTGAAAACGTTCCTTGATAAACAACGAAGCCGATACCTTTACCGGCTTCGTTGTGATTGGCAAATTAGAAGATCTGCCGATAGAGCGCTTTAATCTCTTCCAGATTGGTATCGCGCGGGTTGCCGCCGGTACACACGTCCGCCAGGGCCGCGGCGGCCAGAGCATCAATATCTTCTTCTTTCATTCCCACGTCGCGCAGGCGCGCCGGAATATTGACGTCGCGATTCAGCTGCGCCACCGCCTCAATTGCCGCGGCACGCGCTTCGGCAATCGGCAGGGTTGCCGCCGAGTTGTTACCAAGCGCAACCGCGATGTCGCGATACTTCTCGCCGGTAAATTCGGCGTTATAAGCCATAATATGCGGCAGCAGCACCGCATTAGCCACACCGTGCGGCGTGCCGTAAAAAGCGCCCAGCGGATGAGCCATACCATGAACCAGCCCCAGACCGACGTTGGAGAAACCCATCCCGGCAATATATTGCCCCAGCGCCATCCCTTCCGCGCCCTGCGCGTCGCCCTGTACGGAAGCGCGCAGCGAGCGGCCAATCACCTCGATGGCCTTCAGATGCAGCATGTCGGTTAATTCCCATGCGCCTTTAGTGATATAGCCTTCAATGGCGTGGGTCAGGGCATCAACGCCGGTGGCCGCCTTCAGGCTGGCAGGCATGCTGCTCATCATTTCGGCGTCGATGATCGCTACCACCGGGATATCATGCGGGTCGTAGCAAACAAACTTGCGGCGATTCTGTACGTCAGTTATTACGTAGTTGATGGTGACTTCCGCCGCGGTACCGGCGGTCGTTGGGATGGCAATCATCGGTACGGCGGCGTTTTTCGTATCCGCCCCGCCTTCGAGACTGCGAACGTCGGCAAATTCGGGGTTATTAATGATAATGCCTATTGCCTTACAGGTATCCTGCGGCGAGCCGCCGCCGATCGCGATCAGGTAGTCGGCGCCTGACTGTTTAAACGCCTCTACGCCCTGCTGCACAACCTCAATCGTGGGATTCGGGATCACTTCATCAAAGACGCTGTAGGGCAATCCGGCGCCGTCGAGGATAGCGAACACCCTGGTTGCTACATCAAAACGAATAAGATCCTTATCCGTGACCACCAGCGCTTTTTTGAAGCCGCGTTTTTTAACTTCATCTACGATACAACGAATCGAACCTGGGCCAAAATAAGAGGTTTCGTTTAAAATCATTCTGTAAGCCATTTGTGCTCCCTCAATTCGAGTGTTTGATAACCATAATATTTAGCCCTACAGTAACGTGACTGACGCAGCCATTTTATTATTTCATATCAAATAACACCCTAATTGCTCTGCACGTTGGCGCAGTTAATTCACGTATCGGTCATATACAACAAAGTGAGTCCAGTATATTGGACATCAGCGACTCCCTGCGCTTAATCGAGTGATAAGCCTCGCTCCTCAATATAAGTAGCAACCAACCACTATTCTCAGATAAATATTATTGAACTGGATCACATTATTTCGTTTTATATGATCAACATCCCTTCCCGGGAAAATAGATATTTTATCAGCAAGCGCCAAAACAGGAATGAGGGCGCCACTCAACCGAAGTACATAAAGAAGAGCCAGGATCGGGATTTTCATTTTTCTACCTTTGCTACCGGCATCCTTAGCTCATTGCGCTCTGTCGTTATGCTCATCTGACAACCCGGCCGCCAATTTAACATATCAGAAACAAGCGTGTCATTTCATCAACAAAAAAAGCCCTCCTGCGATCATCGTCCTTCGCTCAAATGACCCTCTAAGAATTATCTATCATCGCTGATAAAAATTTATCACCCTCTGAATAGCGAAATGACTTGTTACGAGTAAGAAAAAGATATCAGCATTAAGAACTTCTCTATTATTTGCGAGATATCGATTCTCAAAAAACCTTAAAAAAAACAAAAAACGCCTAAGATTTCTATATTTATTGCAAACATCACAGCCTCTTGTTAGTATGACCTTTAGTCAATATGTTTATTATAAAAATACCACTTATGATGTTTGTTAACCTTTATTCTGATCACCTGACCATACTTCTCTAACGGCAGTAGTAAATGTCTGACCTTATATATTGACATTTCGCACCTGTCCGCTAACTCACGAGTAAGTAACCCCTCAGGCTCATGTTCTTTCAATACATAAAGAATATACTCCTGCTCTGGTACGTTCACCCCGGAGAATTTATTGATGCCCATTGTGGTCATCAATGTTCTTAAACTCTCAACTGCGGTTAGCGAACCATGATGTGAATCTGGCGTACTGGGTGAAATTGCAATCTTCATGAGTCAGCTCCTTCTGTCATTCAGTGCTTGGGAGTATGGGATGACCCCATAAAAACGGCAACATTAACTTTAAATTTCAACTTAAACAGTACATTTATCTGAAATTCACTTTTTTTTATGATAAAAAACCTGATATAAAGAGTGAATTTTTAATTCCGTGTGGAGATAAAAATGCGGTTCGATATAGAGGGATTTATTACATTTGATACTGAGGAGGCCTCTCTGGTCAATCTCTTGACCGGCGATTGTATTGAACTCTCCGCCACTTCGACTCGCCTTCTTACTAGTCTGTTGCAATACCGGGGGGATATTATTTCGCGGGTTGATATTTTCCAGACGGTGTTTGAAAAATATGGTGCGAGGCCATCTAATAGTAATCTTAATCAGTACATCTCAACGCTGCGTCGCAGCCTTGCGGATCTGGGTATTGAAAAGAATGTGATTATTACGGTACCGCGAATTGGCTTTAAAATTTCTGAGGATGTCATTATCACTACCGACAATGATTACTCTTCTTCTATCACACTGCCAACCCTTTCTCCACAGCTGCCTGAGCGTAACTTGCTGCAACAACATTGCAAAGCGGCGATGTTACTGATCGCGTTCGCAGCAGTCGCGATGCTGCTCTCTTATTTTTTTATCTATAAAAAACAAACAGCTAAGCTCATGTTCACCCAAGATAAATGCACTATTTATGGTTCCGAAGCTATCCCGGTGACAGAAATACTCAGGAATAAAAAGCTCTTTACCTCGGGGCTGGACTGTTCCACGCCAAAGAAAATCTACTTCTTTAACCGACAAATGAATCAGGAGCAGGGATTAGGTATTTACATGGATATCTTCATGCTTGAGTGCGACATTAAAGACCAGCAATGCCATAGTTATTACTATAAGGAAATAAAAAATGCGTAAATATGCCTTGATATTTTCCGCCTGTTCGTTCGCGCTGATACTATTTTCAACCCTGTACCTAAACTTCAGTTCTGAGGACTCATTTTCCTGTGAATCACGCTACGATTTGACGGAGAATATAAATGAGAACATTCTTCGCTCCCAAGGATTGCTATCCGCAGAACTTTTCAAAAACCATCTTTTAATCAATCTGGAGGGTTTACTCACCAGCAATGGCGATAAATATATCGTCTCACGCACTATCGCCATCACATTAAAAAGAAACATCGTTCCCAGCCATCTTTTTTATATAAAAGACTCGCAAGTCATTCGCCACCACGCTGATAATACGCCAGAAGATATTGCGCAAAAAAATCTCTTTGGAAGCCGAACTAATGATAAAATCATCTATATAAATCACGTCAATGATGATACTATTTTGTTAGGCACCCAAAAGTTTCCACAATATGGTTGTCGCCGTCAGAAAACCATCATTGATTGAGATTCATCTCATTAATTTTAATTAAAACGATATCATGACGATACATTTACTTCCGACATTAGCCAGCATCGCCAATATCATTGATATGATTAACCCCCGGCTGAACCTGCACCATGTCAGAACGGCGTTTATCGCATCACATCTGGCTAATTTAGTGGAATTCTCTCCGGCCCAGCGGCGTAAAACCATTCTGGCGGCGTTAATTCACGATGTCGGTGGGTTAAATGAAAAATCACGTCTTGAGCCGCTAAATTACATCGATAACGAGCATAACAACCACGCGCTTATCGGCAGCGAATTGCTTAGCCGCATCCCGTTGTTTCGTCCTCTTAACAGGATTGTTCGCTATCATCACACCCACTGGCGCAACGGTCTTGGACATTATATTGAAGGAGAACTGGTCCCCGAAGAGAGTCACCTGCTGTTCTTCGCCGACCGGCTGGATGTACTTTATTGCCAGCACCGTACCAGTCATATCGCATTTTTAAGCAAAAAGCTGGTCGACATCGTCGCCGCCGGGGCGAATATTCTCTATAAACAAGAGTACGTCCAGGCGTTCAGAACGCTTTCCGCCGATGAACATTTCTGGTCAGTCATGGCCTCCACCGACTATCGCGATTACATCAAAGCGATTCCTGGCGTACATAACGATACCATCTCTTTACATAACCTCCGCGATATTGCTGAACTGGTCTCTTTTATTGTCGATCAGTTCAGCCAGCAGACGCCGTGGCACTCCGCGGCCGTCGGCCATATTGCCGGCTATCTGGCGACCACCATGGAAATGAGCGCGACGCAAACGCTAAAAGTTGAGATTGGCGGATTGCTGCATAATATCTCCTGCCTGGATCATAGCCCGCCGCCAGCGCGATCCGCTTCGCCAGGCAGAGCAGAAGCCTCTCTCTATAGTATTGAAGGAATTGATGATATTACTGAATGGATAGCCATGCAAAATCGTAATGCGTCCTCTAAATGGCACGCTGAATCGCTACAAACGGAAGCCCTGCTCATTACGGTTAGTCGACTGCTGGTCCATGCCCTGAGCGGGCCGAAGGGAGAAGAAAAATCGCTGGCCCAGTTAATTAAAAATAACCCGGGAAATGAAATTCCCTCGTTTATGCTGTCGCCTATCGCGCAGCACGCTTCACAAATTATTCAGATCTATCGCGCAACTGCGGGAGAAATAAAAGAGCTGGTGAATCGCGTTGAGCAACTCACCAGCTCCGCGTAAAGAGCCACCCCGCCTGAACGTCCTCAGGCGCTTAATCCGCCGTCCAGAATCAGAGTTTGTCCGGTCATATATTCACTCCCCTCGCCGATTAAAAACGCCACGGCCTTCAGTACATCATCCGTTTCGCCCAATCTGCGCAGAGGTATCGACTGGCGCATCTCTTTCAATTTTTGCGCGGGTATCTCTTCCAGCATCTCCGTGCGGATCAGGCCCGGCGCCAGGCAGTTTACCCGAATGCCGAAGCGCCCGATCTCCAGCGCCAGCGAACGCGCAATGCCGCTCATCGCCGCTTTACTCGCCGCATACGCCGTCTGCCCGACGTTACCCTTGAAGGCGCTGACCGACGACATCATCACGATGGAGCCGCGCCGCTGCATCAACATCGCCGGCAGCAGAACCCGGTTCCAGTTCATCATTGAGATAACATTGGTGTCCAGCACCTCGCGCCATAGCGCGGCGTTCTGGTGAATATGCAGGCCATCGCGAGCCATTCCGGCATTGTGAATAATTGCCTCCGGTGCGCCCCGCTCGGCCAGCAGCGCCTGAGCAAGTTCTTCAACCCGCGACTCGTCGTTGCCGTCGCAGGCGTATCCTTGCACCTGATACGATGAATTTTCACACTCCGCCAGAGTGGCGTTAATCGCCGCTTCATTGCGCCCGGTAAACACCACGTTCCCGTTTTGCGCCAGGCCGGCGACCAGCGCCCGGCCTATCCCCCGGCTGCCGCCGGTAATCAGCACCCATTTTTGCGCCATATCAGCTGCCTGACTCTTTGCTGATGTGCTGACACAGTTCACCCAGCGTGATCCCCGGATTTTGAATAAACCAGTCCGCTTCCAGGGTAATATTGAATTCACGTTTTGCCAGCACCATCAGCTCGACGTAGTCCAGACTATCTAACTTTAAGCGAACCAGCGGCGTATTCTCATCCACCTCATCCGGCTCCAGGTCCTTGGCGTCACAAATCATTTCACACACTTTTTGCAGAACTTCATCATAGGGAATCATAAATTATCCTTAATTATCAATTAGTAATTGGTCCAACCTTTAGCGTAACCACATTCGTTATGACCTGATCATCCAGCTGCGCCGCCGCTGCAATACGCACCAGCGCGCCCTGCTCAGCCTGGCCGACCACCAATGAAGGCAACAGCCAGAGCGACAGCGAGCCGGGTTGGACCGGCGTCCCTTTGCCTGCCAGATGAGCATCAAAAACCACTTCCTGATGGGTTTGCAGCACCGGGTAGCGGGAAAAAATTTGCTGCAGCGAGGTTTCCCCCGGTCCGAGCAGGGCGGCAATATTCTCCTGGCGCAGCAGCGCCTCATCGCAAATCAGCTGACGGAACAGCAGCGCATCAAGGAACTGCCACTGCGCCAGGTCGGGCCAGGCGCGGTTGAAATGGGATTGCAGCGCGAGCAGCGTCGTGGGCGCCAGTTTGCTGGGCTGCTTACCCTCCAGCGATTCCGGCTCAGCCGCCAGGCTCATCTGGCATGACAAACAGATTTCGCCATTCTGCGGATGGCTAACCGATGCGGCGGAGAGGGCGTTAACAGCCAGTCGGTATCGCACCATAGCGGCCTGCGCAGGCGGACCTGGCATTTTACGTATCCCTCCGGGCGGCACAGCCGCGATTGGACATCGCGCTTCACGTCCAGCAGCGCGCGCATTCCGTGGACGCTCAGCTGCCCCGCCCCCATCGCGCGCGCTGCCGCGTAGTCGAAGTGAATGGGGTTTTCATCGCCGGAAAACGCCGCCCACTGCTGCGCATCGGCAAGGGTGTAGCGCAGCAGCGTCACGCGTGTTTCTCCAGTACCAGCGCGGCGTTCGCGCCGCCGAAACCAAAGCTCAGATTCAGCGCCCGACGGATCTCTCCCTGACGATGCCCTTCGGCGATATAGTCGAGATCGCACTGCGGATCGGGCTGCGTCAGATGCGCTGTCGCCGGCATGATCCCCGCCGCCATCGCCTGCAGGCAGACAATGGTCTCGAAGCTCCCCGCGGCGGCGATCAGATGTCCGGAGTAGGCTTTGGTACTGGAGACCGGGATCCGGTACGCCTCGTCGCCGAGCGCTTTTTTCAGTGACTGCGTTTCATTCATATCGTTGAGCGGCGTGGAGGTGCCGTGAGCGTTGATATAATCGAGATCGGCAGGCTGCAGGCCCGCGTCGCCCAGCGGATAGTCTGTTCACGGGCCACGCAGTCTTCGGCCGGTGAGGTAAAATCCACCGCATCGGAGAAATTGGCATAACCGGTGACCTCCGCGAGGATTGTCGCGCCCCGCGCCAGGGCGCTTTCGCGCTCTTCCAGGCACAGCACCGCGCCGCCTTCAGAAAGGACAAACCCGCTGCGCTGCAGGCTGAACGGGCAGCTGGCCCGCTCCGGCGATGACGATTCCCTGCTCAACGCGCCAAGCACATCGATATTCCAGATAGCGCAAACGCTGTTTAACGACTCCCCGGCCCCGGCGAGCATCATGCTGGCCCGGCCAAAGCGAATCGCATCATAGGCCTCGCCAATGGCGATAGTGCCGGTGGCGCAGGCGGCGACCGGAGTATTTTGATAACCGCGCAGATTCCACAGCTGACTACAGGCCGCGGTGGTCACGTTCGGCATCGAAAAGAAGCAGCTGAAGGGCGAAGAGACGCCCGTTTTCTCAAACTCCGGTACCGCCAGATAGCTTTCATCCAGCCCTGCCCAGCCGGAGCCGATAATGGCGCCACACCTCAGCGGGTCATAAGCATCAGTGGGGGGTTCGCCAGCAAAGGCCATCGCCACCGCCTCCCGCGCGGCGGCCAGCGCCAGGCGAGCGTGACGCGGCAGACGCCGACGAATAGCGGCGGGAACCCCCCTGAGGCTGGGTTCCTTCTCTACCTGACCGATAAAATGGGTGTGGATGCCGTTAGCGGAGAGATCCACATAGCGGTAACCGCGTCGATAATCCATGATCGCCTGCCAGCTTTCGGCAGCGCTATCGCCAAGGGGAGTCACCGCGCCATAGCCGGTTATCACCACGCGATAAGGGGGTTTACTGTGACTCATTCTGGGAAATCCTCTGTTGCGGGTTATTGCCTCCCTGCGCCAGCCAAAGCTGCAAAGTGGCATAAAGATAGTCGTACTGGTTCTGCGCCAGGCTGTTCTGTACGTCGAGCAGCGCGTCCTGTGCGTTCAGCAGGGTCTGGTAGTCCACCGCGCCCGCCCGATAGCGGCTTTCGGTGAGCGTCAGGCGCCGCTGGCCCAGCTGCAGCGATTGCAGCAGGCGCTCGCGCTGCTCGTCGGCGTTAAGCCGCTTCTCCATCGCATCGTCCACCTCCGACAGCGCGGTGTAGGCCGTACGGCGGAAGTTCACCGCCTCCTGCTGCACCTTTACGCTGGCCTGCTCCACGGTAAGCTGTACCGTGTTCCACTGGATAAAGGGCGCGCCGACGCTGCTTCCGACGGTACGCAGCGGGTCGTTAAACCACTGGTGAAAGATCTGGCTGCCGGCGCTCAGCGTCCCCTGCAGCGAGAGCGTGGGATAAAAGCTCAGCCGCGCCGCATCGGAACCCGCCAGCGCCGCGCGCAGCCGCGACTCCGCCGCCTGCAGATCGGGCCGGCTGGCGAGCGCGGCCAGCGGCGTGGCGCTGGCAATGGCGACACGCTGATGGACGTCAAGCGCCGGTGCTTCATCGCTATGCTGCGCGGGGGGCCTGTTGAGCAGCAGCGCCAGCGCGTTGCGGGAGATCGCCCGCTGCTGTTTCAGGCTTAGCAACTGATTCTGGCGACTGATGACCGTCTGCCGGGACTGCAGAACGTCAAGCAGCCCTACTTTCCCCGCCCGCTGCCAGGACTCAATCTGCGCCAGCGTCTGCCTGGCGATATCCAGGCTGGCGGCCTGATAAGCCATTTGCTGATTCAGCAGCGCGATATTCCAGTAGAGCTGCGCGGTAGTATCAATCGTCGACAGGATCGTCGCCCGATAGTCCTGTTCGCTGGCAATCGCCTCCCACTCGCTCTGTTCACGAACCCGCGCCAGCTTGCCCCACAGATCCAGCTCATAGCTCAGGGATAACGAGGCGCTATAGCTCTCCTGCGAACCTCCGCTATTGAGCGGCTTTGAGTTACTGCCGGCGCCGTTAAGCGTCGCGTCGGGGGAGATATTGGTTCGGGCCAGCCCGGCGGAAATGCGCGCCTGCCGAAGGGTTAAGGCGGCAGCGGCCAGATCGTTATTGCTTTCCAGAACCTGCCCCATCACCCGCGACAGACGTTCATCGCCGAAACGGTCCCACCAGCGACCCGCTTTCTCCGACGCAAGCGCGGCGCTTTGCCCTTCCGTTCGCTGCCAGTTCTCCGGCACCGACAGCAGCGGCCGCTGATAATCGCTGCGGGTCAAATTTCCACAGCCCGTCAGCAATACAATTAACGATAATAAAGTCAGCGATCTCATTCGCGGGCCAGCGCCTCCGTCGGGTTTAGCCGCGCCGCACGACGCGCCGGGAAATAGCCGAACGTCAGGCCTATCAGGGCGGAAAAGCCGCAGGCCATCGCCACCGGCAGCCAGGTAAAGACCATGGAAAACTCCTGCGTCAGCAGGGCAAACAGGTTACCGGCGGCCCATGAGCCCAGCACTCCCGTTAAGCCGCCGAGCGCGCAGATCATCACCGCCTCAATTAAGAACTGATGCATGATATCGGTAGGGCGGGCGCCGACCGATAGCCGAATGCCAATCTCATGAGTGCGTTCGGTAACGGAAACCAGCATGATATTCATCACCCCCACGCCGCCGACCAGCAGCGAGATGGCGGCAATAGCGGTGATCAGCAGCGACATGGAGTCGGAGGTTTTTTGCAGCGCTTTGGCGAGCTGCTCATCGGTCTGGACAAAGAAATCTTTTTTGCCGTGCTCGCGGATAAGGTGCCTTTCCGCGCGCCGCGCTGCTTCCTGCGGCGACAGCGTTTCCTGGAAGCGCAGCGTCAGCGCTTCCAGCGGCTTATCGCCGGAAATCCGCTGCAATAACGAACTATAGGGGATCCACGCCGACATAAACCCGCTGACCACCTTTGGCCCGGGCTTGCTGGCAATGCCGATTACCCGCCACGGCGCGCCGGCAATCTGCACAATTTTACCCAGCGGATCTTCATTGCCGGGAAACAGCGTCTCCCTGCTGGTTTCATCCAGTACCAGCACCGGTTCGCGATCCTCGACATCGCGGCGGGTAAAACCGTTGCCCTGAATAAAACGAATCCCCTGCAGCGAAAAGTAGTCTGCGGAAACGCCGGAGAGAATTATCGAAGAATCAAAGCCCTGACGCACCGCGGTGGTCATGCTGGAAACAATCGGCGATACCCCCAGAACCCAGGGCTGCCTGCCGAGGCTGGCGATATCATCCAGCGACAGCGCCCGCTCCATATCCGGACGCTTGCTGCCCCAGCCGGTACCCGGGCGGATTTCAAGCGTGGTATTTCCGAGCTTACCAATCTCGTTCATGATGCTCTGCCGGGCGCCTTCCCCCACCGCCATGGAGGAGACCACGGACGAAATGCCGATGATTATCCCCAGCATCGACAGAAAGGCGCGCATCCGATGTCCCAGTAAGGAACGCCAGGCCATCCGCACCGACTCTCCGATACTGCGCGACAGCGAGGCCCGACCATTATCCTGTACTGCGGGAAGGCGCTGAATGCCGCGATTATCTCGAGCGCTGTGGGTACTGTCGGCAACCACCTGTCCGTCGCTGATCTCGACGATCCGCTGCGCCTGCCGCGCCACCTCGCGATCGTGAGTCACGATGATGACCGTGTGCCCGTCGGCGTTCAGCTGGTGCAGAACATCCATCAGCGCCCGACCGCTGACGCTATCCAACGCCCCGGTGGGCTCATCGGCCAGTAAAATGGCTGGGGGCTTGCCCAGTGAGCGAGCTATCGCCACCCGCTGACGCTGACCGCCGGAGA
>OGEW01000621.1_pt1 | contig 11375 bp, 5 predicted proteins | sample 1570781 | NCBI WGS metagenome assembly OGEW01 (sample SAMEA2582047, study PRJEB24529) | metagenome | biome: Human gut stool | place: China | collected 2011 | reverse complement strand
TGCTCTCCCGCACGTTTGGCGAGACATGTGTTTTTTACCATTTTCATTAAAGAATCCGTAGCCTCACTTGCTCGCCATTCCTGCCAAAAACGCAGGATAGCACTGAACAGCACCATGGATGAGATGATAATGACTCCCGTCCATTCCTGCTCTCCAGGATCGGCCATCAATACATCCAAAAATAAGGATATTATGGCGAGCCCGGTCAGAACGCCAATGAAAGGATTGATAAACGTTTTGATAAACAGGATAAACGGATTCTTTTTCTGTTCATGTACCACTTCGTTTCTTCCATAAATGGATTGTCGCTCCTGCACTTCTCCCTGTGTTAATCCAAGCTTGGTTGTCTGCAAGTATGAATAGATTGACTTACCGGGTTGTGTGGCAACCAAAAATACTTTCTCTGAATTGAATGTGTACTGTGGTGAACGCAGTTTTTTCTTCCATACCATAATCTCTAATTTTTTTAGTTACTAACTGCATTTATTAATTCGATGCAAAAGTAAGGAGGACTTCACCGGGAAGCTGTTAGAGAATGATTAGAGTGGTATTAGAAAACGATTAGAGTTTCTTAGATATGCGGGAGCTTCACCACAAAGGTAGTGCCCTCATCCTTATGGGAAGATACGGTAAGTTCGCCTTTGTGAAGGTGAATGATTTTCTGTGTCAAAACCATGCCTATACCATTTCCGGGAGCAATATTCTTATTTTCTCCGCGATAAAACAGTGTAAACAGGTTTTCTTTATCCGTATCAGACATGCCTACACCGGTATCTGACAGGCGGATGATTGCCCATTGCTCCCAATAGGCTATCAAGACTGACGAAGTTCGGTTGGAAGAATATTTGCAGTTATTCTCTATTAAATTCACAAAAGCGGTAGTCAGCAAATAGCTGTTTCCGATTACTGTCAGCACATTATCTTCTTCGGCTTCCTGCTCAAATACTAATTCGATGTGATAATCCGGATGGGCTTTTAATACCAGCTCTCTGGCGTCCAGCAACAGTTCGTCCAAACGGACTTCATCCATTGTTATCTGTTCCGACTGATAGTCCGCTTTTGCCAAATTCAACAATCCGTCGATCAGGTTTACAATCCTGTGAGAATCCTGCAATGCATTGCCGATAGCCATCTGATATTGTTCGGAACTCCGTTCTTTCAATAAAGCTAAATCCAGTTCAGCTGTAAGGGCTGCCATGGGGGTACGCAATTCATGAGATACATTACTGACAAACATCTTCTGTGAATTGAAAGACTTTTCCAAGCGTTCCAGTAAAGCATTAAATGTCGTACTCAATTCTCCCAGTTCATCCTGTTCATTCTTTACGGGCAATCTTTTATCAATATGCGATGCCGTGATTTTCTCCGCTTCTTTCACGATGTTACGTATCGGTTTTAAAGTGCTTCGCGAAAGGATATACCCCACAACCACCAATACGCTCAATCCACCGATAAATAAGAGAATGAGCATGTTTCTTAGCGCATCCCGGTTGGCGTATCCATAACCGTCGTAGGCTGCGGCGGTAACCACATAGTCTTTGCCTTCAAACGGATACACCAGTCCTATGGCCTGATATTCGTCCACATAGAAATTGATGTTCTTCCGCTGCAAAATACGCTTTATCATCTCCGGTGTTTCTTTGACAATATCGTTTTGCAAAGCATCATGATATAATATTTTAAAATCTGTTGTATAGACGGCAACCTCTACTTCATCAATAAACTTCTGATTATTCAGGTATATGGACTGCATGGTTTTGGCATCTACTTGATTTTTAAGGAATAAGTGCGCTTTGGTTATAGCTTCACTTTGAAGATTACGAAAGAAAGCATTACTACGCGAGTGTTCACTGACATAGTAGACCGCCATGACAAATACGAAAAATACCGCAGCTGTAAGCCCTGCATATTGTAGAGTCAACGTTGTCCTGATCTTCATAATTTATCAGTCAGTATGAAACCCATTCCGGCTTTGGTATGAATAAGTTTCGGTTCAAAGTCCCTGTCTATCTTTTTGCGGAGATAGTTGATATATACATCTATGAAATTCGTTCCTGTATCAAAATGGGTGTTCCATACTTTTTCTGCTATTTCAACCCTGCTCAATACTCTTTCGGCATTTTCTACCATATATAACAGTAAGTTGTATTCTTTAGGAGAAAGTTTTATGGATATGCTGTTTCGTTCTACGTCTTTACGTTGAAGGTCAATACGCAAATCTGCATAGACAAGTTCCTGCGGCAATTCCTGTGCATTACCCGCCACACGTTTCAACAGCACTTTGATTCTGGCATTTAACTCTCTGAAATCAAAAGGTTTCACCATGTAATCGTCTGCACCGGCATCGAAGCCGTCCAGTTTATCGTTCGTCGATCCTAATGCCGTCAACATCAATATAGGGATATGGGGATTGGTCTTGCGAATTTCTTTCGCCAGTTCAAATCCGTCCATCTTAGGCAAAACGATGTCAGATATAACCAGATCGAATGTGTGCGTCTGGAAAAGCCGTAACCCCATTAGTCCGTCATAAGCCACCATTGTCTGATAGCCATTTTCCTCCAGTCCGTTCATCAGCAAACTTGCAACCCGGGGGTCATCTTCTATAATTAGTATTGTGTACATAGGAAAGAATTCATTAATCTGAATGTATAAAACGAAACAAAAATAATGATTATTCCCCACTTATAGCCTTTTTCCTTGAAAAATCGGTGAGAAGGCCAAATAAAAAAGGTACCCAATGCAATGTGGATACCTTTATATGATTCATTTACATAAACCGGAAAATGACTCGTCCGGTTTGTGGACCATTTACCCATTTCGGTTGTGAAGAGGGACCACACAAATCGGTGGAGTTTACTTTATTACGTACCGGAGGAATCACGTTCAGGACAGAGATTCCGCTTTCGGGAAGAGTATAAAGCAAACGGTCGCGGCCATCACGAGGCTGATATACTCCGATATACGCGTCGGGAGTTTCGTTTGTCAGACTGATAGTGCCTTCTTTCGTTTGGATATTCATCCAGGAAACATCACCAAAGTATCCTTTGAATTCGGGATATGTGAAGGTCTCACCCGGAATAGGATCGTTATAGTCGTTTTCCCATACATCGTATTGCGTTCCGTGAATACGGTTTTGCCATACGCGGTAAGGTCCGGCACCCAGCCAGCGTTTGCTGATTACCTGATCTTCAGGATAGTCGAAACGAATACCCATCAAGTCTACGACACCGGAGAAATTGTAGGTGTAATCCAAAGCCAAATCCCCACTCGGGTTAATTGTCCATTGGGCTTTATCCAGATTGCCCAGTTTATAATTGGCGGTAACAACCAGATCACCTCCATCTTGTTTTACGTCCAGTTTCGTAAATACGGCAGCATCAGGGAATTCGCTATATGTACGGTCTTTTTCTTTTGCTTTCTCATCATCATGGTTATAGAACTGATCCAATGAGCGGTCTGCACGACGGGCTCCAATGAAACGGGGGCCATTGGCGAAACTAATCTTACGGTTATCTACAGATACCCCTTTCAGTTGTCCGTCTTTCTTTGAGAAGATGAATGTACGCTTATTCGCTTTCACAGTAAGATCATTTTCTGTCTCTGTATAAGTAGGACGACTGGACAAGGGAGAAAGCTGTTCTGTCTGCTGATTCAGTTTGTTGACCGGGAAAGTCCAGCGCCAAAGTTCATGGCCGTATGGATCGATTGCTGTCAGGAAGAGGGCGTCTGCATTGGGGAGGATATTTGTTTTTATATCCAAAATGCCTGCCGAGTGAGCAACCATGTCACTGCCTTGCACTTCACCTTCTTTCAGTACTTGAACAGCGGCATTGGAAGCATCTGTTGCCAACGGGAATTTTACTTGCTTCCAAAGGAAACGGCAAGTATTCAGATTCAGATAATCGTAACGGTTTTCTACGGAGAATTTGCCATCAAATTGCTTGTCGATAGAAGTATTCATGATTTGCACCGGACTCCATAACTGCTTGATAGTGTAGTAGCTACCCTCCTTTTCGTGATGTGGTCCTACAATACCGTCTGCTCCAAAGTTTCCTTGGTTATCAATGAATCCGTCCATATCTACACGCTTCACACCTTCGTCTGCCAATACCCAAAGGAAGCCACCGATACAACGGGGATGCTTGCGCATCATTTCCCAATAATCGTATAATCCGGCACCATGGCCGCCATCGTACAAACCATGCAAGAATTCCGTAGGCATAAAGATTTCCGGTAAGCGCATGTAGTTCTGGCTTTCTCCGTAAGAGCGGTAATGCATGGTTTCAAAACCGGAGAAGTTACCTTGCGGGTGAATAACCGGACGTTTCTGCGGATCGTATTTATGAAACTCTCCATCCAGTTCGGTATTCCATCCTTTTTCATTACCATTACTCCACCAAATAATAGACGGATGATTCACGTCACGTTCTATCATGCCTTCAATCAGACGTACTCCGGTGGGGGTATCATACTTGCCATGCCAGCCTCCCAATTCGTCCATCACATAAAGTCCGAGAGAATCACAGGCTTCCAAAAATTCCGGGTCAGCCGGATAATGGCTCAAACGGACAGAATTCATATTCATGCTTTTCATCAAAAGAACATCTTCTATATTCTTCTCTTTACTCAACGTACGGCCACTTTCAGGACGGAAGCTATGACGATTGACACCACGTACATTGATACGCACTCCGTTTATATAAAGTCCGTCGCTTTCACGTACTTCAATGGTACGGAAACCAAAGTTTTCCGTTTCACTATGCAAAACCTTACCGGCCTTATCCAATAGAGAGAATTGTGCTTGATAAAGATTCGGAGTTTCCGCTGTCCATAATGCGGGGTTAGATACATTCAGTTGCAGGGAAGTCCAGTCACCTCCAGCTTTTACGGGTACGGTGGTTTCCGTTATCTTTTTTCCTTTTTTATCTAAAATCTGTGTACGGATGCTCATTCCGTCATTAGAAATATTTGTGTAGCAGTTGGCACGGAAAGTTCCATCCATCTTTGCGTCAATGGCAATGTGCCGCAGGTTTACGGCTGGTTTCACCTCCAAGAACACCGGACGGAAGATACCGCCAAAATTCCAATAATCAGCACGACGTTCGGCAAGGTTCACACTGGCATTTTCACTCTCTTTGGCAACAGTGACTTCCAGTAAATTCTTTTTGCCATATTTCAGAAAATCCGTGATGTTGTATGAAAAACGATAGAAGGCCCCCTGATGTTTGGAACCAACTTTACGTCCGTTCACTTTTACTTCCGTATCTGTCATTGAAGCTTCGAATACAAGATTGACCTGTTTGCCGCGAAACTTTTCCGGAACTTCAAACTCGTACTTATACATACCTTTTTCATTGGCAACGCCTTCAGGGAATGGTTTACCATAGAAAGTGATTCCATACTGATAGGTGCCGAATCCTTGCAGCTCCCAGCAGGAAGGTACACCGATTTTCGTCCATTTCCCGGAATTGCGTCCGTCGGTACAAAAGAAGTCCCATTCAACCATATCGTCGCATCCGTGACCGGAGAGATATTGCCTTTCCGTTTGTGGAAGGTTTTGAGCAGCCAGGGTAGTTGCCAACGCTAAGGTCGATAATAAAGTGGTTACTTTTTTCATTGTTACTTTTATAATTGTGTTAGTTATTTATTGCTATCATTGTTTACTACTGATGCGGATATGCAGCGTATGTTCTTTTTTCTCTATGGCATATTTCTTCAATACACCCGGTCCGCAACTACTGTTTCCTAATCCAAGTACGGCAGCATCCATACTAAGAATGATTTCCGCACGTGGTTTTAAATTACAATCGTGAGTTTCTTCATAGATGTCCTGTACGGTGTAATGCAGGGCAGATGCAGAAAATGCGTTTTCTACCGCGTCAACACGAATACCTTTATTCTGTTTGTCGGTCAGGGTCAGATAATGCACTTCCTCTTTGTTCCCACTATCCTGCGGACGTGGATAATGTACGTACTGTTCTGCAACGCTTCCTTTCCAAAGCCCTATCATAGCAGATGTTTTGCGGTCAGGATAGTTATCCTGTGGCCCTCTGCCATACCAGGTAAATGTATCATAAGCAGGCGCCAGACAGAATGCGATACCTAAACGGGGAATTTCAGGAAGAACTCCTTGTGGCAAGAAAGTTGTTTTCAGATCAATTGTTCCATCTGAAAAGACTGTATAGACAGAAGTAGTCACCACTTTTCCTTCTTTATATAAATTACTAGTTTGAATCCGGACAATGACCGCCCCGTCTGCACGTTTTTCATGGTGGAAAGATTCCAGATTTATCTGCGGATGATCCATTCCATGCAATTTCCAGTCTTTAGCCAACCAGTTTCCGAAGCTCTTGTCATTATCTGTCGGAGCACGGAAAACTTGAGTGACAGGCTGAACCGGAAAATCATCGGAGTGAGCCAGCATTTCTTTGCCCTTATATATAAGGGAGGTCATACTTCCGTTCACTTTCTTTTCCCACTGAACAGAAAAACCGCGTCCGCTAATCAATAAAGATTTATCATCCTCTTCCACTTGAAGCGTTCCTTTATTAATTAAATCAGCAGAAGCTAAATCTCCTTTTTGCAAACAGAATTGTTCCCAAGTTACTTCATGTCCTGCCTTTGCCCAAAGAGCATCCGATTTCAAAACAATGCTTACTTTCAGTTGGCAATCGGAAAGAGAATAAATATCTTTTAATGATCGGAAAGCCGGCAAATCAATCGTTTTACTTTCGCCTGGAGTTATTTCCGGCAATGTTATTTCTCCCCGCTCTTTCTCCTTACCATCCACTGATAATGTCCACAGGCAACGATAAAGTGATAAATCAATATGATGATTCCGGTTGGTTACTCTCAACTCTCCATTCTCAACTCTCAACTCAACTGGTGCATATACCTTCTTTACCTCCCAATATTTAGGCGTAGTTTCACGGTCACTCATCAGTAATCCATTAAAGCAGAAAGCTTTTAAGTTCGGCTTATCGCCAAAGTCACCACCATAAGCCACCATGGTACGACCGTCGGGTAAAGTCTTGTAGATTCCCTGATCTACCCAATCCCATATAAAACCACCCAGCATACGGGTATTACTATATATCTCATCCCAATATTCCTTGAAATTTCCTAATGCATTTCCCATGGAATGTGCATATTCGCTCGTCATTACCGGACGGTCGTCATTGGTGCGTTCCGCAATCTCCAGCAACCGTTCCCAGCGTGCATTTTCAGCGCGTTCTTTATCCTCTCCTTCTGCAATACCGGGATTTAAATATTCTTGTTTCACCCGGGTATAAAAGCGGCTGATAACATCGACCGTCTTCGGGTCAGGATTTCCGTCCACTCCCTGTGCCCCCTCATAGTGTACAGGGCGAGTGGGATCGAAATCATGCAGCCATGCCGAAATAGCAGCGAAGTTTGGTCCGTAACCGCTTTCGTTTCCCATGCTCCACATTACAATACATGGATAATTCTTATCACGTTCCGCCATACGGACCGCACGGTCCATAAATGCCGCATGCCAGTCGGGGGTACTTGCGAGTGTGCCACGCAATCCGTGTTCTTCTATATCCGCTTCGTCCATCACGTACAATCCCAAGCTGTCGCATAGCTCGTACCAACGGCTGACATTGGGGTAATGGCTGGTGCGTACAGCATTTATATTTGCCTGTTTCATTAAAAGAATATCCTGAAGCATCCGTTCTTCGCTCATGACACGTGCCGTCCGTGGATCATGTTCGTGACGGTTCACCCCACGAAAACGAACCGGATTACCATTCACTAACAGTTGTCCTTTTTTGATTTCTACAGAGCGGAAACCTACGGCCTGTTCTATCTGTTCTACGACTTTTCCTTCTTCATTTTGGAGAGTTAAGTGTAGTTTATAAAGATAGGGCGTTTCTGCCGTCCATCTTTCCGGTGATTTTATAATGGCTGACAAACGTCCCATTTTACGCGGACCACGCTGCGGATACCATTCATTCATCCGGCTTGCTTTATGCTCCAAATCAAGAATATCTTCCACATCGCCTTTCAATGTGGCAACTTCTTTGCCTGAAGCATCCTTTAATACTCCCTGTAAAATATACCCTTTTCCGGTCATCCCTCGATATGCACTGAATTGTGGATCAATCTGCAAAATAAAGTCTTTATAATCACCCACAGATGCGGGAAGAGTACGTACCGCATAATCACGGACATGAATATCCGGTGTATGTATCAGATGAATACTACGATGAATACCACCAAAACGCCAGAAATCCTGATCTTCCAGATAAGAACCGTCACTATATCGGTAGACTTCCAGTGAAATCTGATTTTCTCCGGATTTCAGATACTTCGTGACATTAAATTCGCTCGGTTCCATACTGCCTTGGCTATACCCTACCCGCTCACCGTTGATCCAAACATAAAAGGCGCTCATTACGCCCTCAAACCGTAGAAAAGTCTGCCCGTTCGCTTCCCATCCGGCTGGTAAAACAAATGTACGGCGATATTGCCCTACCGGGTTTCGTTCTTTATACGTGGTATAGTCAGCTTTCGGTTCTCCCATCACCCGTGGAGGATCTATTTTAAACGGATAGCCTGCTGAAACATAGATAGGCGTGCCATATCCGTTCACTTCCCAGTTGGCGGGAACAGGAAAATCCGTCCAATCTTTATCATCAAAATTTATCTGATAGAAGTTCACGACTCTTTCATTGGGAACGGGAGTCCAACGGAATTTCCAGGTTCCGTCTAAAGAGATTGAGCCGTCTCCTTTCTGTACAGAGAAAGGGGTAAAAGTAGCTCTTGCCGGTTCACGGTTGATCTGGAGAACATGATGATTCTCCCAATCATGCATTGTTTGTGCCTGTGTAGGACTTACAAACAATGCGCCAAGCAGTAAAGTATATATTTTCATTCGTTCTTTTTTCTTCATATCAAGTAGACGAACGAAAGGGCATTTTGTACCCCTTTCTTTTACAGAAATATTAAAGAACAATAAAAGGAGTAACACTCTATAAAGAAAAGCTTTACCTTGTGGCGTATAATTACTTCTAATATTATGATGATGAAAAAACTACTATTTAGCAGCCTCTTTTTATTTGGCAGTCTCGTTTCACAAGCACAGCACGAGTATACGATTGAAGGTAAAGTGGAAGGTGTAAAGGATGGAACTCTTGTTTCTCTTTTTCTACTTGACGGAAATGTAGGAAGTACAGTAGCCATGGATACCATACAAAACGGTACTTTCTTCTTCAAACGAAATGCCGGAGAAGATGGTTTAGACAAATTATCTCTAATGTGTACCCGTAATGATGATTTTCCTTCCATGTCGCTGGAGATTTATGCAACTCCTAATGCAAGAATCAAAGTAACCGGAACGAATACCTTGATACATACGTGGACAGTAGACAGCCCTGTAAAGGAACAAATAGAATATAATAGGTTTATTGAAGATTCACACGATTTATGGGATGAGTATCAACGTTTGTCTATAAAAGCAAGAAGTCTGCGTTCTGCCCCGGAAGCAGAACGGAAGGCTCTACGTGCGAAAGAAGACAGTATTTCAGCTTTAATCAGCAAACGTGAAATGAAACTGATGCAGGAACTTCCTGTATCAAACATTTGGATGGACAGGCTATATAAATTGAGCATGTCAGTGAAGTACAATCCAAATTTCTCTTATAAAGATGAAACACTGGCTTTGTATAATAGAATGAATGAAGCACAAAAAACTTCTATAACAGGACAGGAAATTACAGTTAATCTTTTCCCGCCTACAGTTGTGAAAGAGGGAGATAAAATGGCAGATACCGAACTTTTCGATTTGGATGGAAAGATTCATCATCTGACTGATTTCAATGGAAAATATATATTGCTTGATTTCTGGAGTAGCGGTTGCGGTCCTTGCATTATGGCTTTACCAGAGATGAAAGAGATTCAAGAACAATATAAAAAGCGTCTTACTATCATTAGTCTAAGCTCCGATACGAAAAGCAGGTGGAAGGCAGCTTCGGCAAAACATGAAATGACCTGGCAGAATTTAAATGACTTAAAACAAACAGCCGGATTATACGCTAAATATGGAGTTCGAGGTATTCCCAACTATGTCCTTATCTCTCCCGAAGGCAAAATCATGAAAATGTGGTCGGGTTATGGCAAAGGCAGTTTGAAACTAAAAATGCGCAGGTATCTGGATGCTGTCAAACATGAAATGAGTATTACATGGCAAGGAAATACAAAAGTCGTTAACTATCCGGTGTCGGAATCAACCAATACCGATATTCTTGAAGTCAAGCAAGTGGTACTGACAGACACCGCTACCATCGTACATTTCAACGCTTATTATATTCCCAAATACTGGATACGAGTCAGCCCGAATTGTAGATTGGTAGATGAGAAAGGTGAAATGTATACCTTAAAGAAAGCAGATGGGATTAAACCCGGTGAGCACTTTTATTTGCCTGAAAGCGGCGAAGCAGAATTTTCACTCACATTCGAACCGTTGTCTTCTTCTGTGCAATCATTCAATTTCACTGAAGGAACAGAAAAAAATGACTGGCAAATAAACGGAGTGAGGCTTAATAAATGAGTATCGAATCTTAAAAAAGGAATATCGTATTAACATTCAATGTGTTGCAAATTAAAATAGCTGTATAAACAGGTACAAAAGGTTTGTTGAAATAATGTTTTCTTCAGTAAAATGGCTTTCTTTGTTATGAATTTAATTATTATCATGTACATTGAACGAAAAATAACAAAATATGGAAGCGAACGGACAAACACTCTACAATGATGATTTGCTTAATATCCTGCCTGACGGAGTTATCATATTGGATATAAATAGAGAAGTCATACAACTGAATCAGCAAGCTCTTACGGAACTTCATGTACATTCGTCAGTCAATGCGCTGATGCCTCTTCCGACCAACAAGATATTCAAGCTGTTAAATAAGAAAGAAGATATACTCTCGACCATTTTGGAAGAAATCCGTCAGGGCAAAAAAGTATACTCGCTGCCTGAACATACATTTATGCAGGAACAAGTTGACTATACACAATTCCCGATAAGAGGAGAATTTGCTACAATGGAAAATGAAAAGGGCGAAAAAAACATCTTGTTCTTTTTCCGTAATATTACTGTGGAACTGACACAAGAATATATATTAAATACAGCCTTGCAAAGAACTAGGATATATCCCTGGTATTATGACATAAGCCGTAGTGAATTTACTCTTGATGATCGTTATTTTGAACATCTAGGTATTCCAGCCGGAGAGAATAATACTTTGACAATGGAGGAATATGTGAATATGATTCATCCGGACGATCGGCAAACTATGGCTGACGCCTTTGTTGTACAACTTAGTGGTAATACAACTTTTGACAAAACA
>OGEW01000617.1_pt1 | contig 11412 bp, 10 predicted proteins | sample 1570781 | NCBI WGS metagenome assembly OGEW01 (sample SAMEA2582047, study PRJEB24529) | metagenome | biome: Human gut stool | place: China | collected 2011 | reverse complement strand
CGAAGCCGTCGGTACCCAGTACCCGGTATTCATCGGCCGGTACGTAAGTACGGACCTGCTCAGCGAACAGTTTCATATAGTCAGTAGACGCAACTGCCGGAGCGTCGTTCATCACCTGAGCAATGTACGGAACGCGCGGAGTTTCCAGCGGATGCAGCATGTTCCAGCGTTCACAGTCCTGGCCATCGCGCGCCAGTTCGGTGAAGGAGGTAACGCTGTACACGTCAGAGCCTACGCCGTAGTCGTTGGCCAGGATCTGCGCTGCTTCACGCACGTGACGCAGGATAGAACCGGAGCCCAGCAGCTGAACTTTACCTTTGCTACCTGCAACGGTTTCGAGTTTATAGATACCTTTACGGATACCTTCCTCGGCACCTTCCGGCATCGCCGGCATATGGTAGTTTTCGTTCAGCGTGGTGATGTAGTAGTAAACGTTCTCTTGCGCTTCACCGTACATACGTTCCAGACCATCCTGCATGATGACCGCAACTTCGTACGCGTAAGACGGATCGTAAGAGATACAGTTCGGGATAGTCAGAGACTGAATGCAGACCTTCGCCGTTCAGCGTGGTACGACCGGAAGTCCCGCCGATCAGGAAGCCGCGAGCCTGCTGGTCGCCAGCCTGCCAGCACAGATCGCCGATACGCTGGAACCCGAACATGGAGTAGTAGATGTAGAACGGGATCATCGGCAGGTTGTTGGTGCTGTAAGAAGTCGCAGCAGCCAGCCAGGAGGCGCCGGCACCCAGTTCGTTGATACCTTCCTGCAGAATCTGGCCTTTTTCGTCTTCTTTGTAGTAAGCAACCTGCTCACGGTCCTGCGGAGTGTACTGCTGGCCGTTCGGGCTGTAGATACCAATCTGACGGAACAGACCTTCCATACCAAAGGTACGCGCTTCATCGGCGATGATCGGCACGAGGCGGTCTTTGATGGATTTGTTCTTCAGCATCACGTTCAGGGCACGTACGAACGCGATAGTGGTCGAGATCTCTTTGTTCTGCTCTTCCAGCAGCGGACGGAAATCTTCCAGGGTCGGCAGCTCCAGCTTCTCAGTGAAGTGGGTCTGACGGCTCGGCAGATAGCCGTGCAGTTTCTGACGCTGGGCGTGCAGATAAGTGTGCTCTTCGGAACCTTCCGGGAAGGTTACATACGGCAGTTTTTCGATATCAGCATCGGCAACCGGCACATTGAAACGATCGCGGACGTAGCGTACGCCGTCCATGTTCATTTTCTTAACCTGGTGAGCGATGTTTTTACCTTCGGCGGTGTCACCCATGCCGTAACCTTTGATGGTATGGGCAAGGATTACGGTAGCTTTGCCTTTGGTTTCCTGCGCTTTTTTCAGTGCAGCATAGACTTTCTTCGGATCGTGACCGCCGCGGTTCAGGGCCCAGATCTGCTCGTCAGTCCAGTCGGCAACCAGCGCTGCGGTCTCCGGATATTTACCGAAGAAGTGCTCACGCACGTAAGCGCCGTCTTTGGATTTGAAGGTCTGGTAATCGCCGTCAACGGTTTCTTCCATCAGTTGGATCAGTTTACCGCTGGTATCTTTACGCAGCAGCTCATCCCAGCGACCGCCCCAGATAACCTTGATAACGTTCCAGCCGGCACCGCCAAAGATGCCTTCCAGTTCGTTAATGATCTTGCCATTACCGGTAACCGGACCGTCAAGGCGCTGCAGGTTACAGTTGATTACGAAGACCAGGTTGTCCAGCTTCTCACGGGTTGCGATGGTGATCGCGCCTTTAGATTCCGGCTCGTCCATCTCACCGTCGCCGAGGAAAGCGTAAACGGTCTGTTTAGAGGTGTCTTTCAGGCCGCGATGTTCCAGATATTTCAGGAACTTAGCCTGATAAATCGCACCGATTGGGCCCAGACCCATAGAGACGGTCGGGAACTGCCAGAATTCCGGCATCAGTTTCGGGTGCGGATAGGAAGGGATACCCTTGCCGTCCACTTCCTGACGGAAGTTGTCCAACTGCTCTTCGGTCAGACGACCTTCAGCAAACGCACGGGCGTAGATGCCCGGGGAGATGTGACCCTGGAAGTAAACCAGATCGCCACCATCCTTCTCGTTGCGAGCACGGAAGAAGTGGTTGAAGCAGACATCATAGATGGTCGCAGAAGAAGCGAAGGAAGACATGTGACCACCCAGGTCCAGGTCTTTCTTGGACGCGCGCAGCACGATCATCATGGCGTTCCAGCGGATGATGGCGCGAATGCGGCGTTCCATCTCCAGGTCACCCGGGTAGTCCGGCTCATCGCTGGACGGGATGGTGTTGATGTAATCGCGATTTGCCTTGGCAGCCACGTCCACACCGCTTACGCGGGCTTTCTCGGCCAACTGTTCAAGGATGAACTGAGCGCGTTGCGGACCCTCTTCACGCAGCAGGGATTCCAGAGAGGCAAGCCACTCCAGCGTTTCTATCGGGTCCACATCGTTCTTCAGGATATCAGACATGGCTGGTTCCTATGTTGTTGTGATTGCACGGCATTGCACGGCGAAGGGCGCAAGCATTCGACAATAGAGCCTTGTGGGATTAGTTTTCCTGCTGACGGATCCGACGCATGGATCGCTGGATCCGGCTGTCTTCCCTCTGCATATCCAACAAGGTGTCCTCGATAAAGGCCAGATGCTCATGACAAGCTGTTCTGGCCCGCTCCGGAGCCCCCGAAAGAATAGCCTCGATCAGATTCGCGCGATGGCGACGTATCTTGGCTACCACTCCCGGGCGGCGATTCAAAATCTCGTTATTCTGCAGAATGTTCTGTTCGAGCATGGGGCTCATGGCCCGCAGCAGGTGCAGCAGCACCACGTTGTGGGACGCCTCGGCCACCGCCAGATAGAACTGGGTCACGGCTGCCGACTCGGCCACCCGCGAACCGAGTTGGCCCGCCTCTTCGATGGTGGTTTGCACCTGACGAATACGCTCGAAATCAGACCCAGTTCCCCGCAAGGCCGCGTAGTAGGCACAAATGCCTTCCAACGCGTGGCGAAACTCCAGCAGGTCATACTGGGCTTCCGGGTGGGTACTGAGCAGTTCGAACAGAGGATCGGCGATCCCCTTGCTCAGGGCATTCTGCACATAAGTGCCGCCGCCCTGACGGCGATAAAGCAATCCGCGCGCTTCCAGTCGCTGGATGGCTTCGCGCAAGGAGGGGCGCGATACCTGAAACTGGATGGCGAGTTCCCGCTCGGGAGGCAATTTCTGCCCCGGTTGCAGGCTGCCTTCCAGAATCATCTGTTCCAGCTCGGCGACAATGGAGTCGGCCAACTTGGGTTGCGTAATCTTGCGATAGGGCATGAGGCTACTTTGTTAAATTGGTATTACCAATTTTATGGATGGGGCGAAAATTAGCAGAGGCCTTTTGAAAAGTCCACTCAAAAGATGATCTGAGTCAAGAATCAACCCCACCACTTAAGGGGTAAAGCAGGGGAAACATGATTTAGCTCATAGAAAATGGTCTGACCAATATTCTTGACCACGCTCACAAATAACATTTGCGCAACCAGAGACAAAAATGGCCTGCCAGATAGGCAAGCCATTGATTTTAAAATCCAAACTAAATTTGAATATTTACTTTAGCTGTTTAGTAACTGACGGTAGTAATCCCACTGGAAACTGGTTCCGGGATCCGTCTTGCGCCCTGGTGCGATATCGCAATGGCCGACAATTTTTTCGTGGGTAATCGCCGGATAGCGATCTGATATGGCTCGGTGAGCCCCGCCAGTGCCCGGTATTGAGCCTCGGTGTAGGGGATTTCGTCAGCCCCCTCCAGCTCGATACCGATGGAGAAGTCATTGCATGCCTCCCTCCCCTGCCAGCTCGAGATACCAGCATGCCAGGCGCGCGCGCCGAACGGCACATACTGCACCAGCTCGCCATCACGACGGATCAGGCAATGGGCCGAAACCCGCAACTGATGGATACCGGCAAAATAGGGGTGAGCCTCAGGGTCGAGTCGTCCCATAAAGAGATCGTCGATAAAGGGACCGCCAAACTCCCCCGGCGGCAGGCTGATGCCATGCACCACCAGCAGGGAAATATCGTCCGGCGAGACCCGTTCATTGTGGTGAGGAGAAGGCACCTGCTGGCCCCAGCCAGCGGCATCGATAGAGAAACAAGGTTGCGAAGCGAGTTGGGTCATCGGCTACTCGAGTTGGCTGATAAATGGCGAAAAAACGAAGATACCTGATAGGCAACCCAGCACCAACTCACTGAATCAACGGGAAATGGTATGTTAGGCTGAGTCATCTTCCGCTCGACATGGATGGGGTATGCAGCACACGGCACGCTGGATGTGGTTACTGGCCTGGCTCTCTTTGATGGGCCTGCTGACCCTCTATTTTCACTCCCGCAACCAACCAAGCGTCACCGCCAGCGGCGAGCTGTTGCTGCGGGCCGACCAGAGCGGCCACTATCGTCTGGAGGGTGCCATCAACGGCCAGCCGGTGCAACTGCTGCTCGATACCGGCGCCACCCGTATCACCATCCCGCAGCAGGTTGCCGAGCGGCTCGGCCTGACCGCTCATGGCAGCAGCCAGGTCAATACCGCCGCGGGGCAGATCCGGGTCGGCAACGGCACCATCGAAACGCTGGCGATGGGGCCATTGACCTTGTACGATCTGGCCATCTTTATCAATCCGGCGGCAGACGGTGACGAAGTGCTGGTTGGCATGAACGCCCTCGGTCGGCTGGAGCTGGTTCAAAAGGAGCGGCAACTGCTGCTCAGACCCTTGCAGGAATAAGGCATGTTTCAACAGGATGTCAGCCGCGCCGTGCGCGCCGCACTACTCGAAGATCTGGGCGATGCCCTCACCACGCTGGACCAACCGGACGCCAGCGCCGATATCACCGCCCAGCTGATCCCGGCGGATCGGATGGCCACTGCCCGGGTGATCACCCGTGAAGCAGGAGTATTCTGCGGCCAACCCTGGGTGGATGAAGTCTTCCTGCAACTGAAGGCCCAGCTCGGTGGCGAAGTGAAGGTGGAGTGGAAGGTGCAGGATGGGGAAGTGCTCTCCCCCAATCAGGAGCTTTTTCGCCTCCATGGCCCTGCCCGCCTGCTGCTGACTGGCGAGCGCAATGCGCTGAACTTTGTCCAGACCCTCTCCGGCGTCGCCACCCTCACCGCCCGCTATGTGGCAGAGCTGGAGGGCACCGACTGCCGTCTGCTCGACACCCGCAAGACCATCCCGGGGCTTCGCACCGCCCAGAAGTACGCAGTCACCTGCGGCGGTGGCAAGAATCACCGCATCGGCCTCTACGACGCTTACCTCATCAAAGAGAACCATATCCTCGCCTGTGGCGGCATTGCCGAGGCAATTAGCGAGGCTCGTCATCTCAATCCGGGCAAACCGGTGGAGGTAGAAGTTGAATCGCTGGCAGAACTGGAGCAGGCGCTGGCGGCAAAGGCCGATATCGTGATGCTCGACAACTTCGATGTTGCCATGATGCGGGAAGCGGTCGCCATCAATCAGGGCCGCGCCAAGCTGGAAGTCTCCGGCAATGTCACCCTCGATACTCTGGCCGAGTTTGCCGCCACCGGCGTCGATTTTATCTCAGTCGGGGCGCTCACCAAGCATGTGCGAGCGCTCGATCTCTCCATGCGCTTTATCCAGCAGTGAGATTCACCCCGCAGGCCTGAGCAAATACTCGACCTAACCGGATAAACAACTTGCAAAAGGCGCCATAGGCGCCTTTTCTTTATGCAGGGTCCCTCAGCAAAGGAGTGTAATGACGGACCCGCTTTCACCCGTAACAAAGAGTCATAAGAAGCCACTTATTTTATGACTCGCATCAAGTTTTTGGTAAATGACATGAAAGTGGTTAACAAAGGAAGCAATCTCTGTTGCCACCCCTGACAGCTCGGATAAGATACTGACGTTCGGATGGTTTTCTACCGACACTTCCCAGGAACCAAGGATAAAAGGATATTTCAAATGAAGAAACAATCGGGTTTTACCCTTATTGAACTGATGATCGTGGTCGCGATCGTGGCCATTTTGGCGGCGGTAGCACTGCCGGCGTATCAGAACTACACCAAAAAAGCCAAGATGACTGAGCTGGTATCAGCAGTTGGCGGCGCTAAAATTGCGGTCGAGCTTTGTGCACAAACTAAATCAACTCCAGCCAATTTCGCAACAGACTGTGTTGGGGGTAGCAATGGAGTTCCTGCCAATACAACAAGTGGCGCAATTAATATAACAACTAACTCACCAGCGGCTAGTCAAATTCAAGTTGAAGCTAAAATCGGCGCAAGTGGTGCATCCCCTCTTGTAGCTAACGAAGCTTACAGATTGCTGGGTACTATTGATAACAGCAGTAAGGTCACTTGGACCGGTTCATGCGTAAATGGAACTGGCGCAGCTCAGACTGATTACTGCCCGTAATCATGACCTCTAGCCCTAATAGCGGCCTGGCGTTAAGCCTGGCCAAGATGAAATAGTCGTTCGTAAAGCATTCCAAACGCTATCTGAGCCAGGCCAAGGCCCAGCGCAAACCCTTTGTGACATTTCTGATAGAGAACGAGATCCTCGACAGCAAGGCGCTCGCCGACTTTTGCGAGCTGGAGTATGGGGTACCTCTGCTGGATCTTGCCGCCTTCGATTTGGCCGAGATCCCGCAGAAGTACCTCAATCAGAAGCTGATTGAGAAACACCACGTCCTGCCCATCTACACCCAGGGCCACACCCTCTATATCGCCATGTCGGATCCGACCAATGTCTCGGCGTTGGAGGACTTTGGCTTCAGCTTCGGCCTTCATACCGAAGCGCTGCTGGTGGAGGAGAACAAGCTCACCGCCGCCATCGGCAAGCTGCTGGAGAGCGAAAATGACGCCCTCGGCATGGAGGATATCGACGAATCCGAGATTTCGGATCTCGAGGTCTCCGACGAGAACAGCCGGCTGGACGAAAGTGTCAATACCGCCGATGACGATGCCCCCATCGTCAAGTACATCAACAAGATCCTGATGGATGCCATCAAGCGCGGCGCCTCAGACCTGCACTTCGAGCCTTATGAGTTCAAGTATCGGGTGCGCTTTCGCATAGATTCTGCATGAAATTGCCACACCGCCGGTCAACCTCTCCAACCGCTTCTCCGCTCGCCTCAAGGTCATGGCACGACTCGATATCGCCGAGCGGCGGCTGCCACAGGATGGCCGCATCAAGTTGAAGTTGTCGCGCAACAAGTCGATGGATATGCGGGTCAATACCCTGCCCACCATGTGGGGGGAGAAGATCGTTATCCGTCTGCTCGACTCCTCGGCGGCACGCCTCAATATCGAGCAACTCGGCTTTGATGACCGGCAGAAGGCGCAGTACCTGCGCGCCCTCTCCAAACCACAGGGGATGATCCTGGTGACCGGCCCCACCGGCTCGGGCAAAACGGTCTCGCTCTATACCGGCCTCAATATTCTCAACACCACCGAGGTAAATATCTCTACCGCCGAAGATCCGGTGGAAATCAACCTGCCCGGCGTCAACCAGGTGCAGGTCAACCCCAAGGCGGGGCTCACCTTTGCCAGCGCCCTGCGCTCCTTCCTGCGGCAAGACCCGGATGTGGTGATGGTGGGTGAAATTCGCGATCTCGAAACCGCCGAGATCGCTATCAAGGCGGCGCAGACCGGTCACCTGGTGCTCTCCACCCTGCATACCAACTCCGCCGCCGAGACCCTGACCCGGATGATGAACATGGGGGTTCCGGCCTTCAACATCGCCTCCTCGGTCACCCTGATCATGGCCCAGCGGTTGGCCCGTAAACTGTGCGACCACTGCAAAGCGCCGGAAGTGGTGCCGGAAGCCGAACTGCTGGAGCTGGGCTTTACGCCGCAGCAGCTGGCTGCCGGACTGCGACTGTTCAAACCGGTCGGTTGCAAGGAGTGTTCCGGCGGCTACAAGGGGCGGGTCGGCATATACGAAATCATGCTGATGTCGGAGAACATCGCCAAATTGATTATGCAGGGGGCAAACTCCCTGCAAATCGCCGCTATCGCGCAGAAGGAGGGGATGCGCACCCTGCGCACCTCGGGGCTGGAGAAGGCCCGGCTCGGGGTCACCAGTCTGGCCGAGGTCAACAGGGTCACCACCAACTGATCCGTATGACGGAACGACCCGACGGTTTGGCTGGCAGAGCGAATTCGTCGTTCACGAACATGGAATAGATGACAACCCGAACGACAGAATAATCAGGTATTAAAGTGACCGGGCTGGCGCCAAGAAGGTACCACCCACCCTATCAGTACCCCGCAGGCATCAAGCCAGTCGGGCACCTTGACCAGGTTGGTGACACGCAGAGCCCAGCTCTGACAACCAACCCCATTGCAGGATGCAAAGATGGCAACCCTAACGAAAAAGAACAATGCCCCCAAGAAAGTCTTCGCCTTCCGCTGGCACGGGGTTAATCGCAAGGGGCAGAAGGTCTCCGGCGAGCTGCAGGCCGACAGCATCAACACCGTCAAGACCGAACTGCGCAAGCAGGGAGTCAACGTCACCAAGGTAGCCAAGAAATCCCAGGGGCTCTTCTCCAAGGGCGGCGCCAAGATCAAACCGATGGATATCGCCATCGTCTCCCGTCAGATCACCACCATGCTCTCCGCTGGCGTACCACTGGTGCAGAGCCTGCAGATTATCGCCCGCAGCCACGAGAAAGCCTCGATGCGCGAGCTGATGGGGCAGATTGCCGCCGATGTGGAGACCGGTACCCCCATGTCGGAGGCGCTGCGCCGCCATCCTCTCTATTTCGATGATCTCTACTGCGATCTGGTGGAAGCCGGTGAGCAATCCGGTGCACTGGAGACCATCTACGACCGTATCGCCACTTACCGGGAAAAGTCGGAAGCGCTCAAGTCGAAGATCAAGAAAGCGATGTTCTACCCCACCATGGTCATTCTGGTCGCCATCGTGGTCACCTCCATCCTGCTGCTTTTCGTCATTCCGCAGTTCGAGGATATCTTCAAGAGCTTCGGCGCCGAGCTGCCGGTGTTCACCCAGTTTGTTATCGGCATCTCGCGCTTTATGCAGAACTGGTGGTATGTCTTCTTTGGTGGCACGGCCCTTGGCATCTTCCTTTACGTGCGGGCCTGGCGGGCCTCCCAGAAGGTGAAAGACAATACCGACAAGTTCGTCCTCACCATTCCGGTGGTCGGGATGATCCTGCACAAGGCGGCGATGGCTCGCTTTGCCCGCACCCTGTCGACCACTTTCTCCGCCGGTATTCCGCTGGTAGATGCGCTGATTTCGGCGGCTGGGGCCTCGGGTAACTATGTCTATCGCACCGCGGTCATGGCGATACGCAACGAGGTAGTGGCAGGCATGCAGATCAACGTGGCAATGCGTACCGTCGATCTCTTCCCCGACATGGTGATCCAGATGGTGATGATCGGTGAGGAGTCCGGCGCCATCGATGATATGCTCTCCAAGGTCGCCACCATCTTCGAACAGGAGGTGGATGATCTGGTCGATGGCCTCACCAGCCTGCTGGAACCCCTCATCATGGTGGTGCTCGGGGTGCTGGTCGGCGGCATGGTTATCGCCATGTACCTGCCCATCTTCAAGCTTGGCGACGTGGTAGGCTGATTCAAGGCATGGCACCACAACCATGCCCTCCCCCCAATTCAATAACTGACGGTTGGTTATGACACTTCTTCTCGAGCTGGCTCACAGCTTGCCCTGGCTCTACTTCTCGCTGGTTTTTCTCGTCTCCCTGATGATCGGCAGCTTCCTTAACGTGGTCATCTACCGCTTGCCCATCATGCTGGAGCGGGAGTGGCAGGCCGAGTATCGCGGCTACTTTTCCCCCGATGAGGAGGCCACTGCGCCAGAGCGCTACAACCTGATGGTCCCCCGCTCCGCATGTCCTCACTGTGGCCACGCCATCACTGCGCTGGAGAACATCCCGCTGTTGAGCTGGCTCTGGCTCAAAGGGCGTTGCCGCGACTGTCAGGCCCCCATCTCGGCCCGCTATCCGCTGGTAGAGTTGCTGACCGCCCTGCTATCGGTGGCCGTAGCCATGGTCATAACGCCGGGCTGGGGTACGTTGGCCGCCCTGTTGCTGACCTGGGTGCTGGTCGCCCTCACCTTTATCGATCTCGACAAGATGTTGCTGCCCGACCAGCTCACCCTGCCACTGCTGTGGGGCGGGCTGCTGTTCAACCTGGCAAGTGGCTTCGTACCGCTGGCAGATGCCGTGATCGGCGCCATGGCGGGCTATCTGGTGCTCTGGAGCCTCTACTGGGCTTTCAAGCTGCTCACTGGTAAGGAGGGGATGGGCTATGGCGACTTCAAGCTGCTGGCGGCGCTGGGCGCCTGGCTCGGTTGGCAGGCGCTGCCCATTATTTTGCTACTCTCATCCCTGGTCGGCGCCGTGATCGGCATCAGCCTGATCGCCTTGCAAAAACATCATCAGGGCAAGCCCATCCCCTTCGGCCCCTACCTCGCCATCGCGGGCTGGATCGCCCTGCTATGGGGCGATACCATCACCCGCTGGTATCTCTCTACCCTGCTTTGAGCAAGAGGCCCCCATGTATGTAGTTGCTATCACAGGTGGTATCGGCAGCGGCAAGACCACTATCGCCAATCAGTTTGCCGCGCTGGGTATCGAGGTGGTGGATGCCGATGTGATCGCCCGCGAAGTGGTCGAGCCGGGTACCCCGGCCCTTGCCGCCATCGCCGACCATTTTGGCCCTGATGTGATTGCTCCGAGCGGTCAACTCGACCGTCGTGCCCTGCGTGAGCGGGTCTTCAGCGACCCGCAGGCCAAGGAGTGGCTCAATGCCCTGCTCCATCCGCTGATTCGCAGCGAAATGCAGCGCCAGTGTGCCGCGGCCAGTTCTCCTTACTGCCTGCTGGTGGTGCCACTGCTGGTGGAGAACAAACTCACTGGCCTCGCCAACCGTGTGTTGGTGGTCGATGTGGATGAAGCCACCCAGATTGAGCGCACCTGTCGCCGTGATGGGGTATCGGCCGAACAAGCCAAGGCCATCATCGCCGCCCAAGCGAGCCGGGTGGAACGCCTCGCGGCGGCGGATGATGTCATCGAAAACCACAATGGCAGCGAAATGGCGATTAAAACGCGGATTTTGGCGCTGCACGAGACATATCTGGCAATTGCCTCTCAACAAGGCCGCCAAGTGTGAGTACACTAGGCCGGTTTATGGCTGGCCAGGATTAGGCATGATTTACGATTTCCCCCTCAATGAAAAAAGCCGGACCTATCTTCGTCTGGAGTCCCTGTTTTCCCAGATCCGCGACAATCTGGAGAGTGAACAATCCTGGGCACATATCGCCTTCTTCAAGGGGCTGTTCGATCTGCAGGAGTTGCTGGAGCGTGGTGACCTGCGCGCCGACCTCATCAAGGATCTGGAGCGTCTCGGCCAGCGTCTGAGCCACTGGGCCAGCCTGCCCGATG